>JACCEB010550294.1_pt1 | contig 23904 bp, 22 predicted proteins | sample 7454761 | NCBI WGS metagenome assembly JACCEB01 (sample SAMN15323454, study PRJNA562643) | freshwater metagenome | isolation source: river surface water | place: USA:Blue River Watershed | collected 2017-08-18
GCGCATATTGATAAAAGGAAATAGTTAAACGTTCTTCACCCGCATCACGAATTAACTTAGCTCTTTCCTCTGCGCTTAATTTGTTGTACAGTTGCATGCTATACCAATTTTAAGTTACAGATTAATATTTTTCCCCAAATATAGTGCATTTGTTTCAATACCAAACACATAAAATCAAGTTTACACCTTTACCACAATAATATCCTCCAGTTTGGTGGTGTATTTTGGGAATAATTTTTCTTGTTTCATTTCCCACATTCTTTTTAAATCCTGAGAGTTTTTTTTATTGAAATGAATTAAATAATTATATTGTAAAACACTCAAAATCAACTATAAATATAAATATTTAAATAAAATTAAAAATTTAGGGTTACCTTTTTATATTTTTGGCACTTAGTTGTAAAATAACTGTATGGACGATTTAAAAATTATCGAATTATTTAAAACAAAGCGCAGCGATAAAGCTTTTGTGGAGTTGTATAAAATTTTTCCAAAATTTTTTGTATATATCAAAAAACAAGGCGGAAACAAAACCGAGGCGGAAGATGTTTTTCAGGATGCTTTAATAGTGATTTACAAAAAAAGTATCGATTCTAATTTTACATTTAATTCTAGTTTAAAAACCTATTTATTTAATACCGCTAAATATTTGTGGTGGGATTTAAAAAAAGTGGAGAAAAAATGGGATTATTTGGATTCAAGTCAGCAGGATTATTTAGAATTTAAAGATGAATTGGATGAATTTATCGAAAAAGAAGAGAAAATTAAAAAAGCCGAGCATGTTTTGGAAACTTTAGGGGAAAAATGCAAGCAAATTTTAGTTTCTTTTTATTTCGATGGCTTAAAAATGATTGAGATTTCTAAAAAATTCAATTATTCATCCGAAAAATCGGCAAAAACACAAAAGTTTAAGTGTTTAGAAAAAGCCAAAAATCAATTGTTAAACCTTTAATTTTACAACTATGCGCAACGAATTAAATGAAATGGAAATTATCGAGAGATATTTATTAAATACTTTATCTAACGATGAAAAAATTGCTTTTGAACAACGTTTAAAAACAGATGTTGGATTACAAAAAAATGTTGAAGCTCAGGCATTATTAATGGAAAGTATTAAAAACAAGGGTGTGAAATCTCAAATTAAAAAAGCTAAAAATAAGCTTAAATGGAATAGTTTTAAAAAGTGGTTTTTAGGCGGATTGGCTTTAGTTGCGTTAATTTTAGCGGTACAAATTTATGTGTTACAATTGGATAAAAACGATACTAAAGTAGTGGATTTATCCCAAGCAGGTGCAAGTTTGGCTAATCAGGAGTTTGTGATTAATGGAAATAAAGATACTGTAATACACACCCAAGAGGGGATAATTTTTGTAATTAAAGCGGGTACTTTTTTAAATGTAAATAACCAAGTAGTTGAGGGCGAAATTAAAGTAAATATTCAGGAAGCTTTAAGTGCGCAAGCTATTATGAGATCGGGTTTAAGTACTTTAACAACTAATGGAGAATTGTTAGAAACTGGCGGGATGTTTAACATTAAAGCTACTTTTAATCAGGAGGATTTAAAAATAGATCCCAACAAAGGAATTTATTCTCAAATACCTACCAATGATATAAAAGCTGATATGAAATTGTGGCAAGGGGTTAAGCAAGCAAACGGACAAATTTTATGGGATAATCCGGTGGATTTAGTTAAAAGCTTAATTTGTGTGGATATGGATTTATTAAATTTTTATCCCCCACAATATGAGGAAAAATTAATGGATTTTGGTTTCCCTAATGCTACCAAGACGCAAAAAGATAGTGTATATTATTCCTTTGCTACACATTTTGATGCAAAAGGTAGGAGCCAGTTTTTGGATAAAGATAGGTATCAGGATCCTAATGCTCATATTGATGAAATAAATGAATATAAATTCCCTTTAAAAATTGGATTAAATCCTATTAAAGTAAAGGCTTTTTGGAACAAAAAATTTAACAACACTTTATTGGCTACTCGCGAGTTCGAAAAAAGAATGCCCGTAATTCATCAAACAGGAAGCTCCGAAATTTTGGATTTATATATTCAAAATTTAGATAAAAACTTATGGGAAATTGATGAATTAGCTGCGCAAAAATCTTTGGGGAAATTGGCTCAACAATTTTTAAACTTTGCAAGCTTAAAAGAAGGAAAAGTTGATGTTAACCTTGAAATGCAATTGTTGTTGCAAAAATATTACATTAAAAATGAGGAAAATTATAAAAATACTCTCAATAAAGTGTACGATTATTGGCATAAACAACAAAAAGCTGATGAAAAAGAGGCTAAAATGGATAGAAAACATAATGTTAATGAAGCAATACGTATAAATAACAATTTGGTAAAAGAATTTAACGATAATTTAGACACTGTTTACAAGCAACTTAATATCAAAACAATAAATAAAACTGATTATTACAAGGTGCAAATTATTAATACAGGTTGGCATAATATCGATAGGATTGTTTTAGAAGCTACAATTAATCGACAATCCACAGAGATGGAATTCAATGGTAAAAAAGCAGTTATAAATTACACCAAACTAAATGTTTATACAGCTAAATTCGATAGAGTTTTTGCCTATGTTTTAACGCCCAAACTACCAAGTTTTTCCCGCATGCAAAATGCAAAAGATACCGTTTTTACTCCAAACACAAAGGGTAAATCCAAGGCGCAAACCTTTAGTAGTTTAAACTATAAATTAAACGACTATTACAATTATGCTTTGGCAGTTATTGCTTACAAAGGCGATTCGGTTTTTACCTATTTTGAGGAAAATATCCAATACTCTAAAACTACCGATAAAAGAGATTTAGTAATGGATAAATTTATTGATTTACAATACGGTAACGAAAAAGAATTTTTTAAAACTATAGCGGGTTTTACAGGTACCAAAGAGTTTAAAAAGGAAATCAAATCGGATGTGAACTATCATAATTTTAAACATCAAAACAATTTACGCAGAATTAAACAAAACGAAATGATAGCTTTTAGAAGAGCAATACAAGAATTTGTTTTCCCTTTATATTATTTAAGTGCCGAACACTATTTATCTAGTCTAGATGATAATTTAGATGTTTTAAAAAATCCATTTCCAATTACAGACATGCCTATTGTTAACTCCAAAAGCTTGGTGATGGTGAAATGCGAAGGTTTAGAAGATGATTGTAATCCTCATACATTTTATATTTTAGGTAAAAATGGAGAAAGTTGTGTTATGAATACTGATTTTCTGGATACAATATCAGATATAGGCACAAATAACTGGTTACTAAAAAACAAAGGAAACGATTATGTGATAGAATTTACAAGAGACAATACAATTTTATCCAGTTATGCTTTACAAAAAGAAGGAAATTATTGGGTGGCTAAAACAAAAAATCGAATTCTAAAATTTGTAGAATATGATTTTGAATCTGTGGAAAAATTAAGCACAAAAAGATTTTTTAATGGAGAAAAAGAGCTATAGATCATTGAAGCGTTTAATTTTCTAATCATCCAAAAATATTTAACCACCTAACCAATTTTAAAAACTTGTTAGGTGGTTTTTTTAGGTTTTACACCTTTACCACAATAACATCCTCCAGTTTGGTGGTGTATTTTGGGGTTAATTTGTATTATATTTTATTATAAAATGTTCCCATTTAAAATTAGATTATCAAATTTATAAATAAATGATTGTCAAGTAAGCTTGATGTACACAAATGTATATCTAAATTGTTTGTTTATCATTTTTGCTCTAATTTGATAGACAAAGATGTTTAATCTAAATAAATGATAGTCAAACAAGGTTGATTTTCATTTAAGGATAGCTTATTCTTTTACTTTGCGTAATTGCTTAGCGTATTTTGCGTGAAATAAATCAATTATAATTTACACAACATAATGCACATGCTTAAAAATCGTTTTACACCTTTACCACAATAACATCCTCTAGTTTGGTGGTGTATTTTGGGGATAATTTCTCTTGTTTCATTTTCCAAATTCTTTTTAAATCCTGCGAGGCAATTTTTATTTTTTGTTGTCCGTAGGATTGGTTAATGGAATCCATCACCTTCATTAAATTGATGTGTTTGGTGTTACGGTTATCAAATAAGGACAATTGTAATTGGTTTTCGGGATGAAAATCGTACACGATTACACCAGCTTTTTTGTACGCGTAATTGCTTTTATAAATTTGTTGTAAAGCAAAGGTGGCAAACTTAGAAATTTCAATACTGGAATTGGTAGGAAAAGGTAACTGAATACTTATTTTAGGATTGTATTGCGGTAAATTTTGGTTAAACCTATTGGTACGAATAAATACCAATAAGCCTTTACAACAAGATTTTTGTTTGCGTAGTTTTTCGGCACAAGCGATAGCAAACGACGAAATTCTTTCTTTTAAATCGCTAAACTCCGTGTAAGGTTTTTCGAAAGAGCGTGTTGTAGCAATATTTTTTTTAGCTTGCACATGTTCCAAGTTTAAGGTAGGAATTCCCTCCAAATCTCGTTTTAAACGCAAGCCAACAATTGCCATATTTTGTTTAACCCAATCGTTGTTTAACTGTGTAAAATCGTAAGCAGTTTGTACCCCAATACTTTTTAATTTTTTAGTATGCTGATAACCAATTCCCCAAACATCCTCAATTTTTAACCATTTTAGTGCTTTATTTTTTTGCTCGGTATTTTTGATGATATAAGCTCCACCTGTTTGTTGGGGATATTTTTTAGCAATACGATTGGCAACTTTGGATAAAGCTTTGGTAGGCGCAATACCCACACTTATAGGTATGCCCGTCCATTTAAAAACCTTTTGTTTCATCTCCAAACCATATTGTTGTAAATCAAACAAATCAAAACCTTTTAGTTTTAAAAAACACTCGTCGATACTGTAAATTTCGATATCCGGAGAATATTCACTTAAAATACTCATTACCCGATTACTCATATCGCCATACAAAGCAAAATTTGCCGAAAACACATGAATGTTTTTTTGTTTAAAAACAGATTGATACTCGAAAGCAGGAGCACCCATAGGAATTCCTAAATCCTTCGCTTCGTTGCTGCGCGCAATTACACAACCATCGTTGTTAGATAAAACCACAACTGGTTGATGATTTAATTTTGGATTAAATGCCCGCTCGCACGAAGCGTAAAAATTATTACAATCTATTAACGCAAACATTACATATATTTAATTACATGCGTTACAATACCCCAAATAATTAACTCGTTATTTTCGTTGATAGGAATAGGTTTATACTCCTCGTTTTCGGGCATTAGCCACAACTCGGTTTTGGTTTTATAAATTCTTTTCGCCGTAAATTCGCCATCTAAAAAACAAACCGCAATTTTACCATTTCGGGGTTCTAAACTTTTATCAATCACCAACAAATCTCCATCGGATATCCCTGCATTTTTTAACGAATTTCCCTTAACCCTACCATAAAATGTAGCCGATGGATGTTGGATGATATGTTTATTTAAATCGATTGCTGCATCGGTAAAATCCAATGCAGGAGAAGGAAATCCAGCACTTATTCCACTTTCGATAAATGGTAAAGGAAGAGTGGTTTGTATTAAAACAGGATGAATATGAATCGTGTGCATAGTATTTTTACTACAAAATTACAGTAAGATTCCTATTTGTGTATTATTTTAACAATCTTGCTAAAAAATTAAACATTTTGAAAATAGGTGTAAAGATTTAAAGAGTTAAATATATTGAAGCAGGAAAAAAAGTATTGAGAGTGTAAAGATAAAAATGAAAAAACTTTGCGTTATATTGAGAAAATCTTAGTGGTTTTTACGTGAAAAATTACACAAAACAAGTTGATAAGAAACAAACTAATCTTACATTTCCCAAAACTCAAAAACGCTGTGGTAGAAATTATTATCTTGGGTAAATTGGATAAACTGATTGTAAAATTTATCGTTGCCGATGGTAGAGCTATCGCCAATAACTACTAACTTTTTGCGGGCGCGTGTTAAGGCAACATTCATACGGCGGTAATCGCTTAAAAAACCAATTTCGCTTTTAGGGTTACTACGCACCAAACTAATAATAATCAAATCCCTTTCTTGTCCTTGGAAACCATCAATGGTACTAATTTTAATTTTATCTTCCTCATTGGTCCACAATTCCCGTAACAATTCCACCTGCGCACGATAAGGCGAAATAATACCAACGGTATATTCCTGCGGTAAAATTCCATTCATACTTAAATTGTACTGCAAGTTTTGCAAATATTTTACAGCAAAAGCCGCCTCTTCTTTATTTTCGGTACTTAAAGTATCCGGATTTAAACTTTCTTCAAAACCACTTCCGGCAGTATCAATAAAAGTAATAGGCGAATCATCTAATAGGTGTTCCGCATTGCTTTCGTGAGCTTGTAACTGATTGTTGTAGAACCATATATTAGAAAATTGCATGATTTTACTATTCATACGATACTGGACATTTAACAAACTATCCACACCTTTTTTGCGCATTACAATATCCAATAAAGTTGTGCTTAAACCCATTTTAAAAGCCTCGCGCGATTTTACAGTAGGCGGTAATTGCTGATGATCACCCGCAAAAATTACCCGTTTAGCTTTTACAATAGGAATCCAACAAGCCGGTTCCAGGGCTTGTCCGGCTTCATCAATTAAAACCGTTTTAAATCGCAAATCCTTAATTTGAGAATGATTAGCACCCACTAAAGTACACACAATTACCCTAGAGCTAAAAATAATACTTTCCTTGATTTGTTCGCCCACCCTAATAGAATCGTTTTTTAGTTGATGCGCTTCGTGTAACATCAAACGGCGTTGCTCGCGCTCCGTAGCACCAAAATTACGTTTGTACTTACGCGCCATATCAAAAAACTCCTCGGACTTTTTCTTCAAATCTTTAAACAAACCATAATCCGTATGATGCGCAAATTTTGCATCCATTGTTTGGTTTAAAGCCTCTTGCGTAACCCTTGCAGGATGCCCAATACGCAAAGGATTAAAACCTTTGTGCACTAATTTTTCTACAATTAAATCCACAGCAGTATTGCTAGGCGCACAAACTAAAAGTTGATTTTCGGTAGCGCAAATTTTTTCGATTAATTCCACTAAAGTAGTAGTTTTACCAGTTCCTGGCGGTCCGTGAATAACCGAAATCTTTGGACTGGATAAGGCTTTTTGAATAGCCATTATCTGACTATCGTTTAAAAAAGCATGTTTTTCGGTAGTTAACGAAGGCGTTTCAATTTCTTTTTCATTTAAAAATTCCTCCGTTAAATCCATCAGTTCCCTTGGCGGAAGTTTTAAGATAGATTTTATAGTAAATTCCATTTCACGGTACGAGTGATCATCGAACAACAATTGTACACCCAATTGTTTACTTCTAAACCAATCAGGCTCATCCTCCACATTTAAGGTAATGGTTAAACTTTTATCTTTTACCTGATTAATAACTCCTTGCGCTTCGAACTCCATTTCGTTAACCGATGAAGCCGCAAACACACGAACCAATTTACCCGATTGAAAACTGTGATTTTCTTTATGTTCGGGTTTACGATTGATAACCACAATTAAACGTTCCCCCGCATCAAATTTTGTACGTTCTATATCAATAGGAAACCATGCAATACCGTTTTTTCGTTGGGCAACAAAGGACGTAGTGTTTAGTTTTGCACTGTATTGATTTAAATCCTCTTTGCGCTCCAACTGTAAGCATTTTAGTAAATTTTTAAAATGCTCCTGAATATCCATTATTTGCATACAGCCTATAATTTAGTTTGAATACTACTGTAAACTACCTCTTGAATATCGGTGCGAATACCCATTTTAAGTAACTTATTACTTTCTGCCTCTGGATAAACTCTGTTAGATAAAAATATATAAATCAATTGATTTTGAGGATCCGCCCAAACCATAGTTCCTGTAAAACCAGTATGGCCGAAGCTATCGTACGAAACACAACTACAAGCCGGACCTCCAGAGGAAGTTCGCCTATCAAAACCGGCACCTCTGCGGTTATCTTCTTCGCAAAACTGACATTTTACAAATTCTTTAATAACCTCTTTAGATAAAAATTTTTCACCACCATACTCCCCATTATTTAACATCATTTGAAATAATTTAGCCAAATCGTTAGCCGAGCTAAATAAACCAGCGTGTCCTGCAATTCCACCCATCATAGCCGCTCCAGGATCATGTACATAACCATGAATTAAACGTTTCCTAAACAACATGTCGTTTTCGGTAGGCGTAATTTCATCTAAATCAAATTTTTGTAAAGGAATATAAGTTAAACTAGTTAAACCTAAAGGTTTATAAAAAACACTATCTAAAAAATTAGCAAATTTAGTTTGTGTTAATTTTTCGATAATATCCATGTAAAAATAGTATCCTAAATCGCTGTATTTGTATTCATCCTTTTTAAGTAAACCATTCTTTTTTATCCAAACCTTAATAGAGTCTTTGTAATCGTTACGCATAAATAAATCTTTTGCCACTTCTATCGAATGTAAAGGAGTTGGAACAGAGCTATACACATCAAATTTTAACTGTCCGCGGCGAATAGTTTTTTCATGAAAAGGAATAAAAGGAACCAAGCCAGCTGTATGCGCCAGCATCCTACGAATATTTAAATTATAATAATCTGTTTCTTCAATATCATCTAAATAATCACACAGATTATGATCTAAATTAAGCTTTTTTTTTTCAACCAAATACATTAAAGCAGGCGTAGAAGCTGCAATTTTGGTTACACTAGCTATATCGTACAAATCTGTATTGAGTACAGGCTTTTTTTTTTCGTAAGTATGGTGTCCAAAACTTTTATAATATACGATATTGTTGTTTTTAGCTACCAAAATTTGGCAACCTGGAAAAGCTTTTTCGCTTATACCTTTTTGAACAATTACTTCAATTTTTTTTAAAGTTTCGCTATTCATTCCTTCTTCCTCAGGAATACCATATTTTAAACGTGTGCTAGAGGTAAAAACACCCATACCTGCATTAAAATTACCAATAGATACAGGTAATTTTCCTTTAGCTGGAATTCCGCCCATAATCAATTGCGCACTATATTCTTGCACTAAATTGTTGAACTCATAACCCACAACTAAAGCTTTTGCTTTGTTTAAATTTTTAAAGTAAGCTAAAGCATAAGGATTAGCAAATAAAGCTACAATAGTGTTAGGGTGTTTCTCGATTATTTCATCTAAAATAGTAATTGAAGCCTCACAAATACCATATTTTTTACTCGCGTTCCAACTGCTTCCATGAACCCCAACAACTAAAATATCATTAGGTTTTAAAGAATCCAAAACCGCTTTAACGTGCGCTTTAGTAGGTTCGCCAGGTAAATTAAAAGTACTTATGCCTGCATATTTTCCCATGGTATTTTGGAAATGTGTATGATGTGTAACACCTAAACTTAATACAGAAATTTTTTGTTTATCTAGCTTCTTAATAGGCACAATACTATCTTTATTATTTACTAAAGTAAGTGCATTTTGAATTAATTTACGGTTAATTACATCTGCCTGCGGATTGTTTAATTTAGCATGCAAATTCTCAGTTGACAAATTTAAGTTTTCAATTTTATCTAAACCTACCCATTTTTTAGCCATCAAAACCCTTTTACATCTTCGTGCAACCTCAGTTGAATCTGTTTTTTTAGTTTGTACAGCATTGTAAATCGCTTGTATTGCCTTAGAAACATCTTGCGAAAACAACAAAATATCATTTCCTGCTAAAAAAGCCTCTAAATCCACCTCGCCTACTGGGTAAAAATTTGCAACACCTTTCATGTTTAAAGCATCTGTAAAAGTTAAACCTTTAAACCCCAAAGAATCTCGCAACATTTTGGTAACAACATTATAAGATAAAGTAGTAGCTCTGTTGTTTCGTTTATCTAAAGAAGGTACATATAAATGAGCAACCATAACGCTGGCTACGCCATTATTTATCAACTCAACAAATGGCTTAAGTTCTACATTATCCAATCTTTTTCGGTTGTGCTTGATTGTTGGCAAACTGTAATGTGAGTCGGTATCCGTATCACCATGTCCTGGAAAATGTTTAGCACTAGCAATAATTTTATTTTTTTGTAAGCCATTCATGTAAGCAACACCTTTACCACCTACCTCTTTAGGATTTTCACCAAATGATCTGCTGTTAATTACTGGGTTATTAGGGTTAACATTTACATCAATATCAGGAGCAAAATTTACATGAACACCAGTTAATTTACATTGTTTAGCAATTTCGACACCCATTTCTTCTATTAAACTATTATCTTGAATTGCGCCCAAAAGTAATTGTCGTGGAAATTTAATCACACTATCCAAGCGCATACTTACTCCCCATTCTCCGTCAATACTTGTTAACAAAGGAACTTTACTGGCTTGTTGTAAATAGTTGTAAGCTTTAACTTGTCTTCCCGGGCCACCTTGCATAAAAATAATACCACCTATACCGTGCGTTTTTACTAATTTTTCGATTTCGAGAATATGCGCCTGACTTTTATTAGTATAAACAGGATACATAATAAGCTGTGCAATTTGTTCTTTTAAAGTTAAGGTAGTTAAAATAGAATCTGCCCACTGTGTATTTTCTTGCAAAAATTCAGGGGTATCTAACTCTTTTTGATCAGATATTATCTGAAAACTACTAATAACTAGCAATATAGATACTACTACAAAAAAATGTATTTTAAAAAACTTGTTTTTCATGAATAAAAAATATGAATAAAAACCTAAAAAAGGATTTTGCGAACAAAAATACAATTCAAATTTTCAAATCAAGCATAAATTTATAAAGTGTTTTAAACATTTATAAGTAAATAAAGTTTTTAAATGCAAACTATTTTAAAAGCACTATGTAAAAAAATCTGTTTAATTTTATGAAATTACAAAATAACTTATGGAAACGAAAGAGGAAATTGTTAAAAATTGGCTACCTAGATATACCGGTATGACTTTAGATGAATTTGGTAAATATATTTTACTAACGAATTTTAAAGGGTATATGGATATTTTTTGCTCCATAACAGGTGCTACAATTAAAGATGTTAGCAAAAGTATGCCTGCTGTAACTCATGAAGGAATTACAATGATAAATTATGGAATGGGTAGCCCAAATGCTGCAACAGTAATAGATTTATTAACAGCCATTAAACCAGAAGCTATTTTGTTTTTAGGTAAATGTGGTGGCTTAAAAAGCAAGAACAAATTAGGGGATTTAATTTTACCTATTGCAGCAATTAGAGGTGAAGGTACATCCAATGATTACTTTCCGCCTGAAGTCCCAGCACTTCCTGCATTTAGCTTACAACGTGCTATTTCATCAACTATTAGAGCGTATAATTTGGATTATTGGACAGGTACTGTTTACACTACAAACCGCAGAGTTTGGGAACACGATGAAGAATTCAAAAAATACTTGATAAAAACCAGATGCATGGCAATTGATATGGAAACTGCCACAGTTTTTACAACAGCTTTTTACAATAAAATACCTGCAGGCGCTTTATTGTTAGTGAGTGATCAACCCATGTTTCCTGATGGAGTGAAAACAGAAAAAAGCGATGAAGTTGTAACAAAAGAATTTGTTAAAAAACATATCGAAATTGGAATTGATGCACTTAAAGAAATTCAGTTTCATCGTTTATCTGTAAAACACTTAAAATTTTAGTAAATGGAATTATCTCACAAGGATATAATTAATCATATTAAAAATAATCAAACGCGAAGTTTTTATTTTTTACATGGCGAAGAACCTTATTATTTGGAGTTTATCGAGAAAGAATTTGTGGATAAATTACTAAATGAAAGTGAGAAAGAATTTGATTTTGAGGTTTTTTACGGTAAGGATTGCGAATTAAACACTGTACTCAATTCTGCTAAACAATTTCCTTTGATAGGAAACAAACGTTTAGTTATTTTAAAAGAAGCGCAACATATTAAAAAATGGGATGAATTAGCTTTATATCTAGAAAACCCTGTAAAATCTACTGTTTTATTAATTGTTTATAAAGATGGAAAATTACATCAGGCAACGGTAAATAAATTAGCGAAAATTTATCCCGAAGGAGTATTTTATTTATCAAAAAAATTATACGATAATCAAATCCCAGCTTGGATTGAGGATATATCAAAGGAATACAATTGCAAAATTGAACCCACAGCAGCTGTTTTGTTTGCCGATTATTTAGGAAACGACTTAAATAAAATTGCAAACGAACTTAATAAATTATGCATCAATTTAAAACCTGGCTCCTTAATTACTTCTGAAGTTATCGAAAAAAACATTGGAATTAGTAAAGAATATTCGGTGTTTGAATTTACAAGTGCTGTTGCAAGGCGCGAAATAGACAAAGCAAACAAAATTGCCTTTTACTTTGGTAATAACAGTAAAAATCATCCTTTAGCATTTACTCTTATTCAATTATACAAATTGTTTAGTAATTTATTGGTTTTACATTTACATAAAGGTGATAAAAGTTCACGTGGAATAGCAGCTGTACTAAAATTAAACCCATTTTTTACAAAGGATTATGAGATTGCTATAGGAATTTACAATCAAAAAAAAGTTGCCAAAAATATACATTTACTTGCCGAGTATGATTTAAAGTATAAAGGTGTAAATAATCCATCAACCGATGAAGATCAATTGTTAAAAGAGTTGGTGTATAAACTAATGCATTAATGGATTTAAAAGAAAAAATAAGTGTTTGGGTATTTTTTATATCGCTACAAATATCGTTTGCGCAAACTATTATTTTTAAAGACACAAGTTTTATTCCTAAAAATCAAACTTTTAAAGTAGATTCTTCCATTAATCAATTTACACTTCATTGTACTTGTGACTCTTTTGAAATAGAAGATATAATATCTCAAAAAAAAACAAAATTTTATCACAATCAAAGTAAAATAACTCCAAAAGAAATTGAATCTGGCAGGTGTTTCTGCAGTTCGTGTTTACGCTCTGCTACTATAATTACCAATCATCAAAAATCTATTTTTGCCATAAACACTTTTGAGTGTAAAGCTCAAATTGATTTTAAAAACATCGCTTTAAAGCCAAAAAAAACATATGCTGTAGGCGATAAATTAATGCTGAACAATATTTTATTTGTTGCCGGAAAAAGTATTCTAATATCGAGTTCATACAAAGAATTAAACGCTTTAGTAGATATTTTAAATGAACAAAAAGAAATTAAAATTTTGGTTAGAGGCCATGTAAATGGACAAAAAAAAAGTAATATTGAAGAGTATAAAGAGTTATCCGAAAAACGAGCTAAAACTATTGTAGATTACCTTGTAAACAAAGGAATAAAAGCCGAAAGATTAAAGTTTGAAGGTGTTGGAAATACCGAAATGGTTTATCCAAAACCCAAAAATGAAGAAGAAATGATTTTAAATAGAAGAGTAGAAATAATTATTTGGTAAATTATGGAGATTAAAGAGTTACAAAAATCTGTGGATGATTGGATTAAACAATATGGTGTGCGTTATTTTAACGAATTAACCAACATGGCAATTTTAACAGAAGAAGTAGGCGAATTAGCTAGAATTATAGCACGTAAATACGGAGAACAATCCTTTAAAAAAGGCGAAGAAAAAGTAGATATTGCTGATGAAATTGTAGATGTATTGTGGGTTTTAGTTTGCATCGCTAACCAAACTGGTGTTAATTTAGAAGAAGCTTTGGGAAAAAATTTCCAAAAAAAAACTAATCGGGACAAAAACAGACATCTTAACAACAATAAATTAAACGATTAACTTGCTTAATTTTATTTTTTTTAAAAAAAAGTTAACAACTGTTGTTGCTTGATAGTTTTTTTTAATGAATTTTATTTATATTTGTTCAATTGAAAAACTACCATTTAACCATGAACTTTACCATTACTCAAGAAGATAAATATACAATTTTAAAAATTACTGCGGAAAAATTAGACGCTTTAATATCTCCTGCAATAAAATCCGAGTTGGTTTTAATCAACTCAAACGGAGAAAGAAACATAATTTTAGATTTAACTGATACTAAATATTGTGATTCTTCTGGTTTAAGCACAATTTTGGTTGCTAACAGATTGTGTAAAAATGCTCAAGGTACTTTTGTATTAACTGGTTTACAAAGTGCCGTAAAAAAATTAATCGACATATCCCAATTAAATACTATCCTTAACATCACCCCAACCGTAAACGAAGCTGTCGATTTTGTTTATATGGAAGAGGTACAAAAAGATTTAGAAAATGAAGCATAACTACTTTTTATCGGCTGTTTTAGCCTTAGGTTTAAGTTTTAATAGCGTGGCGCAAGTTTGTACGCCAGATGTAAACAGAACAGATTTAGTTTATCCAAAAAACAGTGCGGATATTGCACCAGCAACTATTAATGCTAACTATGAGCAAGTTTTTTACTTTAAAATTCCTAGAGATACAGTAGTTAATTACGCAGGAAATAATATCGATGGAATTATTAACTCAATGACATTATTAGATATTGAAGGTGTTCCGGTTGGAATGAGTTACCAATGTAATACAAATAACTGTGTTTTCCCTGGAAATTCTAATGGTTGTATGGTAATTTCTGGAGTTCCTACTTCATTAGGTACTTTCAATATAGTTTTAAAAACAAAAACTAATGTTACTGGTTACATTAATGGTTTCCCTATTACAACAACTGATTTATATGAGGATTTCCCAATGACAATTGTTGTAAATCCTGACGGAACAGTTAGTACACAAAATACTAGTTCAAAAAACAAAGTTTCTGTTTATCCAAACCCAACTACCAACCAAGCTCGTTTAGATATTTCGGCAGCTAAAGGTGGTTCGGCAGAAATTAGTGTAGTAAATTTAGTAGGGCACAGAGTTTTTAATACTAAGGTGGAAAACTTTAATGGTTCTTACACACATATTTTAAACAAATCTACTTTAGGTAGCGGTTTATTTTTCGTGTATGTAAACATTAATGGTAAAGAAACAGTTAGCAAATTAATTATCCAATAAATCCTTGGAGAAACTAATTGCTTTAGGCACTGGTTCTGCTCTACCAATAAAAAATAGAGGGGCATCTTCGCAAGTTATTCAATCTGGTAATTCGTATTATTTAATTGATTGTGGAGAAGGTACTCAGTTAAAATTAAGGGATCTTAAGATCCCTTTTTTGCGTATTAACCACATCTTTATAAGCCATTTACATGGCGATCATTTTTTAGGTTTACCCGGTTTAATTAGTTCTTTTAATTTATTAAATCGCCAGCAAAAACTATGTGTTTATGGCCCTAAAGGTTTAAAAGAAATCATTGATATAATTTTTAAGTTCAGCTACACCCAAACTTGTTTCGAGTTGGAGTTTATCGAATGGGATGTAAAAATTACTAAACCCTTATTAATTGAAGAAAATAAACAATTGCAAATTTCTACTTTTTCGCTTAATCATCGAATTCCGTGTTTCGGTTATTTATTTCAGGAAAAACCTAAGGATCGCAAATTATTATCTTCTGCAATACAAAAATACAATATACCAATTCAGTTTAGAGGACGAATTAAACAAGGGATGGACTATGTGCAAGAAGATGGACATGTTATTCCTAATAGTTTATTAACCGAAGATGCTGAAGTTCCTATTTCATATGCTTACTGTTCCGATAATCGCGTTAAAGAAAATCAGTTAGAGTTTTTACAAAATACCAATTATTTATATCACGAAGCTACTTTTACACAAGAGTTATTAGATAGAGCAAAAACAACTATGCACAGCACAGCTTATGAAGCAGCTAGTTTGGCTAAAAAATTAAATGTAGATAAATTATTGCTTGGACATTTCTCAGCACGATATACAGATGTAAGTCCGATTGAAAAAGAGGCAAAATCCATTTTCCCCAATTCCATTGCATTAAAAGACGGAATGGAAATTATTTTTTAAAAAATCAATAATTGAATTTGTATTAGAACTTTCAATTAACAATTAGTTAAACCTTTAAACTTTTTTAGGACGAGTCATTATAAAATCTTTGTCAATCTGAGATTTCTATGAGAGATAAATTACTTTTTATTAAAAAAAAATTCTGATTCAATACTGTGGTATAAATCCATTAAACTAAAAGTGTAGTTTGTAAACTACAAAATTATATTTTGTGCTGGATGAAGTATATCAAGATGCTTAAAAATGAATGGAAATCCCAGTAAAATTAGGATCGAAATAGTAGGAAATTAGAATATGATTGTAAGGTAACTAATTAAAAGTTTTGGGTATAATTCCCCGTTTGAATTTGCCAAAGTTTTGCATAAACGCCATTTAAATTTAGTAAAGCTTCGTGTTTTCCTTCTTCAACAATTTCACCTTTGTCCATTACGATAATTTTATCGCAATTTCTTACTGTTGATAATCTATGGGCAATTAATACAGTAGTAGTATTTTGGGTGATTTCTTCTAAATGTTGTTGGATATACCCTTCTGTTTCCACATCTACAGCACTTGTTGCTTCATCAAATAACAAAATTGGCGATTTTTTTAATAAAGCCCTTACTATACTTAATCTTTGTCGCTGCCCGCCGGATAATTTCACACCTCTTTCGCCTACAATGGATTCGTATTCCTCGGGCAAGCTCATAATAAATTCGTGCATGCCTACCATTTTACAAAACTCAATAATTTCGTTTAAATTGTGATTGCCACCATATTGTAAATTTTCCAAAATTGTACCGTGAAATAGGTAAACATCCTGACTCACCAATCCGATTTTTTCGCGAATTTTTTGATGCGACAATTCCACAATATCCTCTCCCGAGATATAAATTTTTCCTTCATCAATATCATATAATCGTAACAACAATTTAATTAAAGTAGTTTTTCCAGCACCCGTAGCACCTACAATTCCTACCCTTGATTGTGCAGCTATGGTTAAGTTAAGATTTTGAATGATTGTTTTTTGAGGGGTATAACCAAAACTAATATTTTTAAGTTCGATATCCCATTTTTTATGCTCTGTAGGGGTAAAATCTTTATTAGAATGCATTTCCTTATCCTTTTCGGTATGTATCAAGTCAAATATTCGTTTAACAGATGCCATTGCTCTTTCATAATCGTTAAATATTACACCAAAACGGGTTACAGGCCATAACATTCGTTGTATCATCATGGCAAATAAGGTAAATTCCCCAACGGTTAAACTGGTGGTTCCATGAATAATTTGATAACCTCCAATTAAAATTACAGCTGCAAAACCTAAAGCAATAAACATCCTAATTAAGGGCACATACAAACTGCTAATTTTAATGGCTTTTAAATTGGCATTTAAATATTCTTCGGATGCTTCTTGTACTCTTTGTTCTTCTTTTGCTTCGGCTGTAAAACTTTTAATTACGGATATACCCGAAATATTATTTTCTAATCTACTTCCTAAATCGCCTACCGTTTTTCGTATTTTTTGATAGTGTGGAGATATCTTTTTTTGGTAATAGATACTTCCCCAAAATATAAACGGAATGGTTACTAAGCTTAAACTGGCTAAAAAAGCTTCGGTGTAAAATAAGGTAATTCCGGCAAAAATAAATAGGGTTACAATTTGTAAAATCTGATTAAAACCGTCGTTTAAAAAACGCTCTAATTGGTTTACATCGTCGTTTACAACCGACATCAAATTTCCTGTTCGATTGTTTTCGAAAAAGCTTAATTTCTTTTTTTGTAACTGTTTATACACATCATTGCGCAATTGATTTTGTGTGGTTTGCGCCAATCGCTGAAAACCATACTCGTATCCCCACTGGAAAATACTTTCGCCTGCAAAAATTAAAACAGTTAAAATGGTTAAGTAAATTACAGCATACCAAGGATTACTTGCAACAACAGGAAATAATTTCACCAACCAAATTGGCGGTTTATGCGCGATAGAATCTATCACCCAAGCTACCAAAATTGGCGGCATCAAATCAAAAATCTTATTAATTATACTAGAAAGTGCGGGTAAGTAAAATGCACTTTTTTTGGCGTGTAGATAGCTAAAAAATAACTTATTTGGCGAACTAACTTTTTGGGGCATTGGAATAAATTTGTTTGCAAAAATGCAACAATTTAATTTAAACTATGTTAGTTTTATGTTTGTATTTAATAACATGATATTCTGTTTTAATAATAAAAAAGGGTTAGTTTTTTACAACTAACCCTTTGTTTAAAAAATTAAAACAATTTATTCCATACCAAAAGTTTCGGCATTTTTATCCACTTTTTTAATTAAACCTTGTAAGGTTTTACCTGGTCCAATTTCGGTAAATGAAGTAGCGCCTTGTTTAATCATATTTTCAATTGTTTGCGTCCATTTAACAGGTGCAGTTAATTGCTCTATTAAATTAGCTTTTATATCCGCAGGATTGGTAACTGCTTTCGCGTTAACATTTTGGTAAACCGCACAAATAGGTGTATTAAACTCAGTTTCCTCAATCGCTTTAGCCAATTCGTTTTTAGCAGGCTCCATCATTGGCGAGTGAAATCCTCCGCCAACTGGTAAAACTAAAGCACGTTTTGCGCCAGCTTCTTTTAATTTTTCGCAAGCCACATTTACTGCATCAATTTCGCCGGAAATAACCAATTGTCCCGGACAATTATAATTTGCTGCCACCACTACTCCATTTACTTCCGCACAAACTTTTTCTACAATACTATCCTCCAAACCTAAAATAGCCGCCATAGTGGAAGGTTTAATTTCGCAAGCCTTTTGCATTGCCAAAGCTCTTTTATAAACCAATTGTAAACCAGCTTCAAAACTAATGGTTTTACTAGCAACTAAGGCCGATATTTCGCCTAAAGAATGACCAGCAACCATATCGGGTTTAAAATCCGGAATAGATAATGCCAAAGCAACACTGTGTAAAAAAACTGCGGGTTGGGTTACTTTAGTTTGTTTTAGTTCCTCAGCATCACCTTCAAACATAATTTGAGTGATGTTAAAACCCAAAATATCGTTAGCTTTTAAAAAATATTCTTTTGCAATGCTGTTGGTTTCAAATAAATTTTTACCCATTCCGGTAAATTGAGCTCCTTGCCCAGGAAAAACGTATGCTTTCATTTTTAAAGATTTTAAATTAATTATTTTGCATTTGGACCGTAATATTCTACGTAATTATTTTCGGTTTCCACCAACTTTATACAGTGTAATTGGGCGCCCATTTTTTGTATATCCTCATCAATTTGTTTCCAAATTTCAATAGCCAAAATTTCGGTAGATGCCATTTTACCCAGCATAAAGGGCACGTCTAAATTTAAATTTCGATGATCTAATTCCTCCACCACTTTATCCTTTAACAATTTACTTAAATCAATTAAATCAATTATAAATCCAGTATCCGGATTAACCTCTCCTTTAACCGTAACAAATAGCTCATAATTATGTCCGTGCCAATTTTTATTGGCACATTTACCAAAAACTTCTTCGTTTTTTTCATCGCTCCAATCTGGTCGGTAAAGTTTATGTGCAGCGTTAAATCGTTCTCTTCTGGTTAATGTTAGCATAATAATGGATAATTTTTTTGGCAAAAATACTAAAAAAGCTTTATTGCAACTTGTAATAAGTAATTTAAAGTGTATTAATTGTTAACTTTGCACTTTTAATTGGTGACTATGGATAAAAAATATGAAGCGTTGAGGTTAAAGTTGGCAGAACTGGATTTTCCATTAAAATACATGTATAAATTTATTGTTGTTCCAGAAAAAATTGCTCAACTTTCGCCCTTTTTCGAAGACGCACAAATTAGTAAAAAACAATCTTCTAAAGGAAATTATGTAAGTTTTACTGCAATTAAAATCGAACTTTCGCCAGAAGATATTATTGCAAAATACCAATCCTTAAATCATATTCAAGGAATAATATCGTTGTAAAATGCAAGCAAAAATCGAAAAATTAAAAGTAGCAGTTTTAAATGATGTAGTGCATTATCAATGGTTAACTAAAGAGGGAATAATTGATTTAAATGCTGCAATTGGTAAAAATATCAAAGTTAAATTTAATAACGAAATTAGATGTAGCAGTTGCGATGCTAAAACCAACAAAAGTTTTCAGGGATTTTGTTTTAAATGTTTTAGTACTTCGCCCGAAAATTCCGAATGTATTATTCGTCCAGAATTGTGTAGAGGACACTTAGGTGAAGGAAGAGATGTGGAATGGGAACAAAAAAATCACAATCAGCCACATATTGTTTATTTAGCTGCAACAAGTGGTGTAAAAGTTGGTGTTACTAGGAGCAGCAATGCATTAACCAGATGGATTGATCAGGGTGCAAATCAAACCATAATTTTAGCAGAAGTACCTTATAGATATTTAGCTGGCAGGATAGAGGTGAAATTAAAATCATTTATATCCGATAAAACCAATTGGCAAAAAATGCTAAAAGGTGAAGATGATCAAACTATTGATTTACTAAATTTTAAAAATGATTTAGCCAGAGAATTACCTCATGATTTACAAAATTTTATTTCTGCAAACGACGATATCACACAATTAAACTACCCTATTCAACAATATCCTAGCAAAATTAAAAGTATCAATTTAGATAAGGATTTAGAATTTAACGAAAAATTGGCAGGGATACGTGGACAATATTTAATTTTCGAATCGGAAAAAGTTATAAATATCCGTAAATACAGTGGGTATATTGTAGATATAGAAATTATCTAATCCAATATCTAAAACATATTCACAAACTTTTTATTTAGCTTTTTATTTTTGATTACCTTTATAACGCTTTAAAAAAATCAAAACGATTACAATTGAATGAATAATTTTTTTGCATTTTTAGTATTTTTTTGTCCGTTGTTTTTGGTTGCACAACAACCAGATGATGAGGTGAATACATTTGCTTACCACAAAAATCATTCGGTTTTATCAGCAATTTCCACAAATGGTTACAGTTTAACTTATCGCAATGCTTTTCACAAAACAGCCGAAAAAAAAATTTTTTGGAATGTAGAATTGGCAAATTTAAAACACAGTAAGGAAATTAAACAAAGTTATGCTGTGGGGTACAGGAGTTATGTTTATGGTAAAACACATGCTGTTTTCCCTTTACGAATTGGTTTTGGAACACAAAAGTTGTTAGGGCAAAAAGCAAATTTTAATGGTGTTGAAGTTAATTTTTTATATCAAGGTGGATTAAGTTTAGCGATTTTAAAACCAATTTATTACCGTATAATTTATTTAAACGATAGATTTCCGCAGGAGGAAAAGTTTAATCCCGATTTTCATACGCCCAACAATATTTTAAGTAGGGCAAGTTTTATTAATGGTTTAAATGAAATGGAAATTAATCCGGGAGTTTATGCTAAATTTGCGCTCAATTTTGAATATGCTAGCGAAAAAGCATCTATTAAAGCTATAGAAACTGGTGTGGTAGTAGATACTTATTTTAAACCATTACAGATGTTGGCTTTTGAAAATAAAGATAATTTTTTTGTAGGCTTTTATGTAGCACTGCAATATGGCTATAAAAAATATAGATAAAATGATGGAAAAACAGGATGAGTCTCAGGAAATTAAACCAAGGTTTAAAAAACCAAGTTGGTTACGCGTAAAATTACCAGTGGGCGAAAATTATAAAAAAGTACGCAAACTGGTAGACGAACACAAATTACATACGATTTGCGAAAGTGGTAATTGTCCGAATATGGGTGAATGTTGGGGTGCGGGTACAGCTACTTTTATGATTTTGGGAAATACTTGTACGCGAAGTTGTGGATTTTGCGCAGTATCTACGGGTAAACCAGAGGCGGTGGATCCTTGGGAACCCGTACGTGTGGCAAAATCTATTAAAACCATGAACATTAAACACGCAGTAATTACATCAGTGGATAGAGATGATTTGCCAGATGGTGGTGCGGATACTTGGGTAGAAACCATTAAACAAGTTAGGAGATTATCGCCGGGTACAACACTAGAAACTTTAATTCCGGATTTTGCGGGAAATTGGTTAAATCTAAATAAAATTATTCAGGCTGCGCCCGAGGTGGTTTCGCACAACATGGAAACCGTTAGAAGATTAACTAAAGAAGTGCGTATCCAAGCAAAATACGATAGAAGTTTAGAGTTGTTGATGCGTTTAAAACAAGGCGGAATGAAAACCAAATCGGGTATTATGGTGGGTTTGGGCGAAACTGATGAGGAAGTGTTTGAAACGATTGAAGATTTAGCAGCAGTTAAAGTAGATATCGTTACTATCGGTCAGTATTTACAACCAACTGCTAAACATTTATTGATTCACGAATTTATTACGCCTGAAAAATTTGAGGAATACCGACAATTTGCGCTTAAACTAGGTTTTAAACACGTGGAAAGTTCGCCTTTAGTTAGGTCATCTTATCACGCAGAAAAACACATTCACTAAAGTCATGGATATACAATTTTATAAATATCAAGGTGCTGGAAACGATTTTGTGATTATTGATGATCGTAAAGGTAAATTTGATACTACAAATGAAGAGTTGATTGCTCATTTATGTAACCGTCGTTTTGGTATTGGTGCAGATGGATTAATGTTGGTGCGTAATAAAGAAGGCTACGATTTTGAAATGGTATATTTTAATGCCGATGGTAAAGAGGGTTCCATGTGTGGAAATGGTGGTAGATGCATTGTTGCTTTTGCGCATTATTTGGGTATTTTCACCAACAAATGTTTGTTTTGGGCGGTGGATGGAGAACATGAAGCTTATCGTATCGAGGATAAAAATTGGATTAGTTTAAAAATGATTCCTGTAAACGCTATCGAATCTGGTGCAGATTATTGTTATTTAAACACAGGTTCGCCGCATTATATCGTGGATATTGCCGAAAATTTACAGCAATTGGATGTATTTACCGAGGGTCAAAAAATTAGATACAACGAGCGATTTAAAAATGAGGGTACAAATGTTAATTTTACCGAGCTACAAGGTGATGTGTTGCATGTTCGTACTTATGAAAGAGGAGTGGAGGACGAAACTTTAGCGTGTGGAACTGGTGTTACAGCTGCGGTTTTAAGTGCGCATTATCAAGGAAAAATTAAAGGAAATTCTTGTAAAGTAAAAGTTTTAGGTGGCGATTTACAAATTTTGTTCGAGGAAAACAATCATACTTACGATAATATTTGGTTACAAGGACCGGCCGAACAGGTTTTTAAAGGGGAAATACATGTTGGATAAATATATTGTAGAGGATTTACAACTTGCCCAGTTTCAAAAATTACAAAAAGGAGTTTATATTTTATTATACAATGTGGTGGTAGTTCCGCCACATTTATTGGTTTTGGTAAATGGTAAAGTGTTTAGCATTAGCACCAAAGGAGTGGAAATTGATAAGGAAATGGAATTGTACTGGCAATTAATTCAACGCAATAATGTGCCTTGTATTTTTGTAGAATTACAATTACCTACACTATTTACCCTAGATGAATTACAGGAAAAAATCCGATTAATCACTTCGGGTTTTCCCGCAGTACAGGCGCATGGCGTAAGTTGTTTAATGCCAATTAAAGAATTTTGCGCAGAGGTATATCAAACCCAAAAACAATCGGTTAATTTAGTGTTTGATTTGTTAGATGCTTTAAAAGCCAAAAACAGCATTCAAGCCTATTTCCATATCAACCTTCAAAGGGAATTACAAAACAACACCTTCACAATGCAAAAATACACCGTTACGGATGTACACGATGCCATAAACAAAAGCGCTAAATCTTTTGCCAAATAAAAAAGAGGCTAAACTTTTGGTTTAGCCTCTTTTACAATTTATTTTTAGCCTTTAGCTTTCCGAATAGCTTCTGTAAGTTTTGGTAAAACATCAAAAGCATCTCCTACAATTCCATAATCTGCGGCTTTAAAAAATGGCGCTTCTGGATCGGAGTTGATTGCTACGATATTTTTTGAAGAACTTACACCAGCTAGGTGTTGTA
>JACCEB010278531.1_pt1 | contig 23890 bp, 37 predicted proteins | sample 7454761 | NCBI WGS metagenome assembly JACCEB01 (sample SAMN15323454, study PRJNA562643) | freshwater metagenome | isolation source: river surface water | place: USA:Blue River Watershed | collected 2017-08-18
TCTTGTATTTTAGGGGATTCTATAGCATTTTTAGGCAGTTTAACACTAGAAGTATTAATTTGGGAAGTCCACTTTTTAATTAAATCATGTAAAAACATTATGTCGTTCCTATGTTCATTCGTCTAGTTTGATTGCCACCACCGCCCCCAGTATCTTGAGGTGATGTTCCGCTAATCTTATCTTGTGGTTTTGCGTTGCTTTGCAAAGTATCTGCACCTGCAACTTTAGGTATATTTAGATATTCTCTTGCTTCGTTAGGAGTCATAATTCCCGCCCCTACTCCTGCAGTTACAAAATTCATTTGATCTAGGGGAGCTCCTTTTAAGAATTCCTTAGTATCAAACCTAATACATAAATTAGGATAGCCTTTAAATAAAGCCTGATTTAACTTCTGCTCTACATTAATGACTGTTGGATACATAGTCGTTTTATAGAATTCATCAAGCATTGTCTGAGTATTATTGTATTTACCCTCAGAAATACCGATCATGGCAGGAGGCACACCGAACAATCCGCATATACGCTTCATGGTTTGTAGCTTTAAATTAGCACAGTCAGCATCTTGCAAGGTCAGCATATCTACAGTTTCAAATGTCATACCTTGATCTAATAGCATTCCCTGACCTGGCTTACTTAAATCACTATTGCGAGAATTAGTCATATTTGACCAAGCTTCTTTTAGACGACCTGCAATTTCCTTGTATTTAGCATCAGGGATAACTTGCTCAGTCCTAAACAAACCGCTTGGTTTAGCACCATTCTGCATGACATAGTTAGCATACAAATCAATGTCTTGATCTAGTGCAACGAGTTCCGTTGCCAATATGCCCTTGTTCCATCCCGCACTACCTTGCCATGCGGATTCTGTGATGTGCATGACCTGATGGGCTGAGAGAGGCTCATCTTTATTAAATCCATAAGTAGGAGTAGTAAGACGATAGGAAGGATAACGAGCAGGAGTAAGCTGAACAGTAATAAGAGTGGCATCAAGGTTATACATCTCAATAGGGGTTTGCGTAGGATCATCTTGCTTTACTCTCCAAAATAAGGTGAAACATTCACCTGCTAAGTCTTGCCACATTTGCCATTGATACCAAAACTCATAGCTAGACTGAAAGTTATTAGGTTGGTATAACAAATTTAATACTTGTTTAGCTTTGGCTTTATCTCTTGCATTTATATCTTTTGCTTCTAGTGCATTTACAAAAGTGCCATCATCAGCTTTATACATAACCTCTTTAGGTAATTGGGCTAATGCTCTAGCCTTTGCATTTACGCATGATATGACTGTGCTATTTCTAGACAATACAGTCATATCAACAGGTCTTCCTGCTGATGTTGTGCTACCAGTTGTTACATATAGAAGTTGTTGGGATACTGTTTGCCGACCTTGTGGACCTTGATATAAGACATTGTTACCAAGTTGGGTCTGACCAAATAGGGTATTTGACTCTTTTTGTAGAGATTTTTTGCCTCTAAAAATATCTAAAATACCCATAAATACTCCTTAGTTATTACAAATTTTATACTAAAAACTTCTAAATCCAAAGCTTGATGATACAAAAGGATTATCCAAAGAGCAATGCAAAGCAATAATTAAAGCAATAATACCATCTACTTTTGCTGATTTGTCAGCTTCATTCTTGCGAACTTTAATGTTTCCGTTTACATCCTCATACACTTCACAGTTTCCTAGTTGCCAACCTACAAATGGATTGCCATCATGCTTAATACTTTTCTGTAGTATTAGCCTTTCTGCATATTTACTAGGATTGTTTAATACAGACATACCCTGTCCGACTTTCTTTACTGGCATACCTGCTTCATGCAAACGACTTACTAATAGTGATGCATTGTAGGCATCATAGCCTACCTCTTTTAAATTAGGATACTTCTTGTATTGTCCTAATATATAGTCTGCTACTTCGTTATAGTCCATTACATTACCCTCTGTAATCTTTAGAATCTTGCTATTTACTGCACTTCTAAAAATATCTGAGTAATGTTTAGGTATTAGAGATAACCCTTCTTCAGGTAAAAAGAATTTAAACTCTGCCTCATAGTCATCTTCGCCAAAGCGTTTAAGGGTAACTACTGCATTTAGGTCTCGAGTAGATGCTAAGTCAAAGCCTATAAATACGGCTTCAGGTTCACGCTGATTTGTAATAATAGTAGATGGATCATCCCAATGCGAACGGTCTATCCACGCACTATTAGCACTAACAAATATATTTAATGTCTTACATAAGAACTCATTAAGACTGGCAGGTTTATGTTTTGCCATTTCTGCCCTTTCCGCTATAGCGGATTCAAAGACAGATATGCCATGCATTGGGTTGGCTTTAGCCCATGTTGTAGGGTCTCGCCAATCATCTTGAGGGTCTAGCCCATATAGCAGTCCAAACCATCTAGGATTGTCTGTAGCCTCGCCATGTAGCATAGCTTGATATAACGACATATCCTCATGAAACTTGGTTTCTTTAGTAAAACTAGCAGTTGTAATATATATACGCAAAGGGTTCTGTCGTGCCACCATACCCGAATGTAATACTTCTATACTATTACGATCTAAGATTTGTGATGCCTCATCGACTATTACGCATGACGGATTTTTACCATCACCAGTCTTTTTAGTATCACGGCTTAATGCCTTAAACATAGACTGGCTATCGCCTACTTTTTTTATCTCATACTTATTTAATACATATAAGTTTGCTAATTCTGTAGGCATATTTTCAACAAATCCCCTAGATGCATCAAAGACAATCGTTGCCTGTTCTCTGTTTGTAGCTAGGGTAAATACCTCAGGACCTGCTTCACCAAATAATAGTTCATACAAAGCTATGACTGCAGTTAGTGTGGACTTACCTGCTTTGCGAGGAATGAATAGTATTACATCAGTTACCATTCTTTTCTCTAGGTCTTTCTTGCCCCTGAACCCATAGACTGCACAAAGGAAGAATATTTGAAATGGCTCTAATACTAAGTCTTGCCCTGCCTGTGGACCCTTAGTATGTTTAAGGGTAGATGCAAAATTAAGAATGTGTTGCGGTGGTCTAGGGTCAAATACCCATTCCCATTCTTTATTCTCTAATTGGTTTATAAAACGCTGACACGCAAGTCTTACATCTTGGCATACATTAATGTTGCCTTTAACTACTTCGTGTGCATAGTGGACTCCATCTTCCCAATTCATAGTTAATGGGCAAACGGTCCTTTAAGAAATTTAGCTACTGGTGATTCTGCATCTGTCTTATTTGCATTAAGCCTACTTCTAGCGGTAAGCCCAAGTTCATTCATAATCATAAATATATCTCGTAAGCATTTCTGCAAAATACTTACATAGGGGTTAGGCATAGCAGTCTTGCCACCATTAGTAACTAACACCATTGACGATTCTTTAATTTTTTTCTTGCAAGTAACATACATATCAATCGTGTCTGCCAGTAGTGCAAGGGAGTGTTTATCTTGATCGCATCCGATGCCATAGACCTCATACAAAAAATCAGAAGTTTCTTTTACAAAAACATCCATGTCCCAAGAGTCAGGGTTGTCCAACCAATCTGCTTTAGGGATTCTCTGCTTAATTTTTTCAGGAAGGAGTTGCCCTTGATTGACTCCTTTAGTTCCATCAATGAGGTGAAGTTCAGGCGGTTTTTTATTATTCATAATAGTAGTCTAGCATACATTTAAACACCCCCCCTACCCCCATCTTCTTTCGTAAGAAATTCAGCCCGAGCCTGCTGTATATCCTTTAGGGGAAAAAATAAGTTTCAAAGACCCCCCAAAACCTTCTGCTTGACCACCAATGCATAGTCCTCTATGCGGTAGTCCTTGTTAGGTATGTCATAGTGCCTATAGATTCCCTTGCGTTCTAGCCCTGTCTTATGGCTATGGCAGTTATGGCATAGGGATTGAAATAGATTGACATAGAAGGCTTCCTTGCTGATTAAATGCCAAGGGAACACATGGTCTATGTGTAGTGCAGGAACAATCCTACCGTTACTTAGGCAAGATAGACATAGAGGGTGTTTGCTTAACTGTATCTTACGCATACTTCGCCATTGCTTAGTCTGATACATGGCATTTGCATCCCTGCGGTCTTTAGTATCTGCATAAGTATTACGACCACCATGAATCATGCAGTAACTATTACATTTGCTCTTAGGATTAATACATCCTAAATGGGAACACTTATTATTCTTAGGGGTTGATGGCATGGGTTATATGTAGATTAGTCTGTCCCTAGACTTAAAAAGGAGTTAGTGCTGAGAAATCTAGCAACACTAACGGGCTAATAGTGTTCACATCTACAAGGCTACTTCCACCATTTCCCAACCAAACTATCTTAGGAATGTTAATTTATAAATAGTGCTATCTATTAGGTTAGCCACATTGTCTATCTCATTCTGTATGTTGCTATCCTGTGGCATATTAGCCCTGTTATTGGCTACATACTCTTTCAACATACGCATATACTCTAACGGTTCACCTGTTACATTTGCAAACATAGTAGGATAGTTAGTAATAATCTCACTATAACAACCCTGTATTACTTCTGCTATAGAGTCTGTTAAATCTACAATCTCATCATAGTAAGTGCCTAGTGCTGAGTGCTTGGCAAACGAGCCTTCTCCTGTAGCCTGTAAGTGCATAAAATGTGTAATAGTAGCTGAGTGTAATAGTGTGCCAATAAACTCGCCAATAATTGATTTATCCATTTCCCGATTCTCCTTATAACCTGATGCGTATGCTGATCTAGCTACTTGTAAAGCCTTATCTTTACTAGGGAACGGACCTTTAGATCCCCAATACCATCCTTTGTCTGTGTGTCTAATCGGCATAACTTATTCTACTACTTAACCTTTTGGTTTCCAACTATTACCAAATTCTGCTTGTTTTCTACCTGCTTGTTCAGGCATACCCGCACGATCTATTAGGCGATCAACTTCTTCATCTTCCATGCCTAGCCGTGATTGTATTTCTTCTTTAGACACGCCATCATTAACAATATTACGAACAATAGATGCCATAGGCAATATGCCATGAGTTCCCCTTGCTCGGTTGTGTCGAATAGTAGACATTTGTCTATGTATAGGATCAATATCAACAGTAACAGTCGGAACCATCCCATTAAATCTCTCCATTAACTTTTTCTGTCCGCTGACTGTGTATCTATGAAAACCATCAACAATAGTATTGTCGGGAAGTATGACAATAGGTTGAGTCCACCCATCCTCAATAATAGAAGTAACCAATAATTCCAGTTCAGGAGGAGCGACCTTGTTAGGGTTGTAATCATTTGGTTTTAATTCTGCCCTGTTCTTCCATACTACATTACTAATAGGTTGTTTTTTAGTATCGTGTGCCATAGTCTGATTCCTCAATGTCTTCAATATCAAGCCCTGCTTTCTGCCTTGCAAGACTAGCGTTTGCGTTTACCTGCCCTTTTCTGCGTTCTTTTAAATCTCCACGATTAGCAATCATAGCTAAGAACTTCCAACTTAGACCTGTCATCAAATCAGGTTCTGTTTCATGTATAGGTCTATTAGTCTTAGTTTTGTGTTGATTAATCAGATTGACAATATTCTGTGCTACTTTGGCTTTTAAGTCTTTAGGATAAAGCTCTAATAGTGCATAAGTCCACTCTCGCCATGTCATGCCTTCAGGTAATTGCAGTTTGCCAAAGCCGTATAGTTCTGTATTAGCGTATCGCCCTGCAGTAGATGCACCATGCACCCTAGCAATCATTTTGTGCCACATCTGAGGCCAACCTTGAGCATAAATCCACAAACCACCTAGCGGTTCTTCGCCATAAGGAGGGCAGACCCTCTGCGAACTAGGCGATACTCCCATCATACTCATAATGTCATACGACTTGTTGTAATCCCAACCAAACAGTCTAGGTGCAGTCCACACATCAAAAGTAGTCCAATCATAAATAGGGCTTACTGGATAATTGTGTCCGTTTCTTGGACCGCCAATCCAATTATCTTTAGTCTTTTGGGCTACGCTACGATACCGCCTAAGTGATTCATCTGCCCTAATGCCCCTTACATCTGCGACTGTGCCATGTTCAGGACCATAGACATAGTGTGCAATATCAGGAACGCTATCGCCCCATTTAAACTCTTTTAATTTAGTTACGACATTAGGATTGTCAGGCATATCTCTGACCCATACATCTTTTTTTGCAGGGTCCCAACATTGCCAGTAAGGCTCTTTTCTACTACAAGCGTTTCTGTGCCTGATTGGTATGCACAACCATTTAAGTCTTACTTCGGGGTTTACCCTTACTCGTTCTACATATTCAATAGTTTCAGGATGTATAGCTTCCTCATCCCAAAAATAAACATCAAGCGGTAACTTATTTTTTTCTCTTGCTACTTCTAAAGCAAGATTAAGGCAGACAGTAGAATCTTTGCCCCCACTAAATGACACAACTACCTTATCAAAATTGTCAAATAAATATCTAAATCGTTCTATTGATGCTTCATAGACATTTACATCTTCAACAACTTCTTTTTTAAGGATTCTTCCCATCAAATCTCCTGTATTTGTCTTGTTCTTTTTTGACAAAATTAGCAAACTGATCTCTGCTAATAAGTCTTATGTTGTAGCCTTGATTAGCCATCCATTCTTTAGTGCTAGGCTCATTCAAAATATTAGTAAATTCTTTATGCCAGTAATCTAATACTTTAGGATCTGTGCCTTTAGGTGCAAACAATCCCCACCATAAATCATCTTCGCTAGGTGTCGGAATTACTTTAATTTTGTCGCCTTTAATCCATGACATAGCTACAGGCTCAGGAGAATAAAGAATTTGTGTTTCTTTAGTAAGCAAAGACTGTAATGCAGGTGCTCCACCTTTGTAGGGGCTATGTATTGTTTCAAAGCCTTTTAATGTTCTAGCCATCTTTAAATCAGCAACAGAGCCAATACCATCAGATGCATAAATCACTACATTCTTTTTTGCATAAGCTTTAAATTCTTCTAATGTATTAACTGGAAAATCTTTATTTGTTACCAATAATGCTCGAGCAGTAGCTACTAATACAATAGGTTCTAAATCTCTATTGCTATTAGACTGTGGTGTCATAAAGTGTGCAGGATCAATGCCGTTTGGTGTTACATGACCCATGAGCAATGTCTTGCCATCAGGCTTTGCCCTAACTACAAGGTCTGTGCCAATCATTCCTGATGCACCGCCTTTGTTTTCTACATAGACTTTATCTTTTAATTTAGCCTCAAAATATCTAGTAAGAATATCCGTGCCACCGCCTACAGGATATGGGACTACAAGCTTTACTGGTTGTGCTTGTGCATGAATAGCAAACAATAATACAAATGCAGATAAGAGTTTAATCATCTAAATATTCCTTACAAATTAACCAAATTGCTTGACCGCTATTTTCTAAATCATTTTCTTCTTTAGCTTTGCGGATTGCTTTAAATACAGTATCCCTTTGTTCATGCTCTAACATAATAGATAAGGGAAACATTTCTGTATCAGGTCTATCTGATGTATCTACATCATCATCAATTCCTGCATCAGCTACCATCTGATCTAATCGTTGCTGATCTTTGTCATCTGCAAGTCTTGATAAATCTTCTGCACTAAATCCTAATAGTGATAAATCTACATCTTTTTGTTGCAAGGACTTTAGCTCAAAATCAAGCATATTAAGATTCCAAGTAGAGTTTAAAGCAATCTTATTGTCTGCTAGTATGTATGCCTGTTTCTCTGTATCAGTCAAATGTTCTAATCTAATACATGGAACTTTTTTCAGGTCTAGCTTCATACCTGCAAATAATCTGCCATGTCCTGCTATGACAGTATTATCTTTATCAATCAGGATTGGATTGTTAAAGCCAAATGCTTTGATGCTTCCTGCTATCTCAGCTATTTGTCTATCGCTATGTTCTCTTGCATTGTTGGCATAAGGTATTAGCTTATCAATATCAATTTGTTCAATTTTCATTTGTATTCTCTACTGGCAATTTTTCAGCGTGATAAGTATATGACCATACCTGCTTTCTGCCCTTTACTGTATTGCTAGTAACGGCTTGTCTTGATACATACCTTTGCTTCTTTAAATAGCAAAGTGCCATAGATATTTCACTTGCTTTTAAATCAGGTTGTAATTCTTTAATTGCTTTTAGAGTAAATGGATTTGGATTGTTTTTGAATAACGCTTGAATTTTGGTTACTGCCTTTGACATATTGCCCCCATGTAGTAATACATAGGGGCATCATACTAGAGTTGTAATATATGTCAAGAGGTAATTAAAGAATTCATTAACATTGTTTGTGCTTCTTGTTTTCTTCGATCACCATTGCCAAACCATGCTGAATTTAATCGAGCATCTGCACTATGAGTAGGCTTGTGATGGTCATAATACTCTGTTACCGCATTAAGCATTCCCCATTTTGTATGCCCTACCAATGCCGAGCCTTTAGCCTCCCCATCAAATAGCGACATAATTTTTTGATATGCCCGATTGTTTTGCAAATCATATTCTTCACGCTTAATTTGACTCATGGGCTCAATTAATGCTTTAACAAAAGATGATGCCATTGCTACATTCATTTGTTGTTTTTGTAAAGTTTTAGCCATTTCAATAAATGAACCAAAGCTAGTTACTGCACATCCTAGCTTACGCTTTACTTCTTCATGGTTGAATTGTTTGATGTGCGAGAAAGAAACCATGTTCTGATCTCTGTTTGTTGCTATAGTCAATGTATTATTACAGACTACACGAACTGAAGTAAACCTAGCGGTTGTAGCTAATGACCTGTCGCATGATGTAGATAATAGTAAGAAACCGCCTACACCATCGTCTTTTACTACTTCTGCATACTTACCTGTCTGAGCAAGAGCCCACATCCGCTTACCGCCTTTAAGTGTCCCTGCGGTATGGATTTTAAATCCGTTCTCTGCCACCAAATCACGGAAAAACTCTAATACTTCTTTTGGTTGGACAGGCTTATAACGATCCGATACTACAGACAAAGGGGCTTTGGTATCACTACGATACAAGACATTTTGTCCTGCAAAGCTATGCGTTTCAATGCCGTATCCTGATTTGTGTGTTGCTTGATACTGTATTGGTGTGGACTGTATTACCCAGTCTAATCCTGCGGATTTTTGCCAATCTTCAATACTTGAGTTTTCATCAAGCTTCTGTCCGCTACCATGCCAAGGGGTTTCGCCTACAAAAGCCAATTCCACAAAGCCATCTTCTCTTATTGTTAAATCTGCTGACATAATGTTTCCTTTCTTACCTTATCCAACTGGCTAGGTTATAGCCCAACATAATTAAACCTACTGCTAATCCGAACAAGACTCCTGCTACTATTACTGCAATCCATTCTGCCCATTTAGGGATTTCTTTATCATCAAAAAAGAGCTTCATCTAATTTCCTTTCGTAAGTATTACTTCTAGTAAAGTGCAACGCTTCTTCTAAAAACAAGGTATTTAAATTGCAATCAATATATCCTTGTCGTATAGAATCATAGTAAGACTGTGTAGGTGCTGAGTAACCGTCATAATTCATAAAGTATATAAATGCTTTTTTGTATTTATGTTTTACTTTAATCTCAGTAATACCTCTGCCGTAATGATGTGGATAACCCTCATAAATATCTAAGGCTTGTAGACAACTTTTGGTTATTTTCCACAAACCGATTGGCACGATGCTACCTTTGCTAAACTCAATGTCTGCTACACCTCTAAATACAAGCCTATAGTTTAATAATTGCCCTGTGCTAATAAATCTAGCTTCAGGGCATCGCCTAGACATTTGTTTATGGTTAAGGTTACTGCCATATGATGCGTAATACATTATTGTCCTTTCGCTTTAAATAGTTCTACAATTTGCAAGGCTTTGTCAGTCATACCTCTGTAAATTTCCTCATACATTACAAAATCACTTGAGTTTGAATTTTTAAACAATTCAAGTATTTTGGTCATTTGCTTGTTTGCAGTTACTAGGTCTAAATCCATGATGTTTCCTTTCGTGTGTGTATAAGTATTATAACATAAGTATTACATTAATTAGTCGGTATTTCTGTAACATAGTCATACGCTACAAGGTCTTGCATAAACTCTAAGCAGTCTGTGTGTCGGATATATTTGCCACTATCTGTCATACATCTGCTTGATACTCCTGCCATATACTCCTGAATAGTAGGCTCGGGAAGTATGCTACTTTTCCACATCTTGTTTACAAATTCTGTCGCACTCGAGGCGGTTACATACCCGCCCCCTTGGAATACATACATAAATTTCGCCATCATTAAACTCCTTGTAATTGAACTGATCTAGCTTTGTAGAACTTAGCTACATCTTGCGACATTCTTGCTCTACGAACAAGTCCTGCCAACATGGTATCGAGTGCATCTTTAGCGGTGAACTGCTCGGAAAACGCTTTGACTGCAGTATGATCTTTGGCATCTTGAACCATTGCGTATGTTAAGCGGATGTAGTTTTCTACTTTGTCGGCTTCTACTGTGCCACTATGATGGCGAAACTCTACAGTATTTGTTCTAAAGAAACATTGCATATTAAGCTTGTAGTAGCGTGATCCGAACAACTGTGCCAGTTTGCGAACTGAATTGCACTCGTCAATCGCACCGAATAATTGCTTTTGACGATTAATATCTGTATTTGCATAACCTGAATATAAGCTACCAATATAACGATTATTGTTGTTTCTGCGACTGGCGGGTTGGATTGCATCCATACCTGCTTCAAATTTAACAAATCGTTTCATAAGGTTACGGAACTCTTTGATGCCCCAAGTGGTTGCATCGTGATGCACATGGAAACCAGTCGAAGAATTTACTTGAGCACCGAGGCTTACTAATATGTCGCATACTTTACGAACTGCTTGGATGCCATCTTCGCCTTGCAGGATTGGGCTTACTACTTCAAAGCCTTGGCTACCTTGAATTGAGCCATCATGCTTAATTTGCCATACTGAATAATCTTGACCTGCATACATTGAATCTACTGCACGAAAACCTGCTTGATTTAAAGCGGTAACTACGATTGATTTGGATACATTGAAGCACTCTAATTCAACTCCGAATTTGCCGTTCATCATTTTGCTTTCCTTTCGTGTTTAGGGGCATTGTGTAGCCCCGATATATGTATGATACCTAAATATAATACTTATGCAATATCTATAACAAATATATTTTTACTAGGAAAATCAATGACTTACGAGGGGTAAAGTGTGGTATTTTTGCCACAAACCCCTAGAAATAGGGGCTGAGAGAGGGTTTTTGGGTAGGAATGGGGCTAATAGACCACGAAAGGAATAACAGTTTTTAGGTGATGTTGCACCTGCCTACTAGCCCCAAATTTTATCTACAGATAGTTACCCATTGGCAACCTGCAGGTCCGCAAACATATTGTTGCCAACAGTTAGCGTATTGAGCAGATGCGTAACCTACAACAAAAAATGTAATAAATAATACAAATGTTTTTTTCATAATACTCTCCTTAAAAAGGTGTATCAGACTCGATTGTATCCAATGTCTTGTCTGCATAACTTTTTGCCGATCTTGCAACATAGTCAGATGCCCCTGCTTCTTGGAAATTACTTTTTTCTTTTGGTTGTGCAAGTGTCATCCAACCATCCCAATTAATTGGAACAGAATCAATCTTGACTGCAAGACCGTTTGATGTTTCAAAACAAGCACCCATCTTTAACCATCGAGTCTTTTCTGTTCCATCTTGAGTTTTGTATGTTCCGTTCTTTGCTATTACATCGTATTTATGAGCCATGTTTTCCCCCAGTTAGGTCTTGAACTTCTTTCTCTACTTCTGCCAAAAATTTAATTACTTCCTTTTCCATGCGATCAATATATTCTTGATCTCTAGGAACTCTTACACAAAAAAACTGCAAGGCTTGAGGTAATCTAGGATCGTAACTAATAAAATCCCACCAATTACGATTAGTAACCCACATCCCCATCTGCATTTGTGAAATGTATTTTGTAGGTGCTTTCTTAGACTTTAATGTCTGTAGATGAGTAGTAGTATTAGGGCATTTAATTTCTATGCCCCCTACACTACCGACTAAACCATCAGGACTAGCACCTACCCATTGCATAGCAGGATGTTTAAGAAAACCAGTCTGCGTTACTTTTACTCCGTATGTAATCTCATAAGTAATACGAGCCTGTTCTTCTGTTTCAATGCCCCAAACCATTGCATCATTGACATAGCTTTCCTGCACTTGCCCTGTAATGCGTTCAGTAATTAATCGCCATTTGTAATTATCTCGCATTTTAGACTCGCCACTTTTGGTAGTTGCCAAAATGTCGGATACGCTACCTGCTGATACATGACCTAGTTTTTCTAGTTTCCATTCAAGCGTTCCCTGCGGAGCAGTATCTAAATTTACTATTCCTGCAAATGGTATTGGTTCTGCATTAACCCTATCTTCTGTAGTAAATGTAGTCATTTAGCTTTCCTTAACTGGATATGCTTTTGTAAGATATGCCAAAACTCTGATTTAATAATTTTCATTCTGACTCCACAGGGTCTAGTTCTTCTTTGCGTTTGCGGACTACATCATTAACTCGTTTTTTAGATGTGTAGTCTGCACCACAGAACACAATCGCTTGTTCCCATAATACTTTTAATTTGCTTAGATCGCTACACGATCCAATGTCTGCAATTAACTTATCAAGTGCTTGTTGGTTTATAGGTGCGGGTCTTGCTCCTTCGCCATCATCATCATCTTGATATAGCCCACAGATACTAGCAAGGGAGTATCGCCTAAGATAAGTCATAGCACTACCAAACCCTTGAGGATCTTGTTTAGGTAATGGTGCTACTGCAGTATCTTCAATCCATTCGCCTGATGCATGAATTAGTCGGGTAGTAAGATGTAACCGACCATCATCACTAGGGCTTGGTGTCTGCATAAATACAATGTCTGCATTGTTTAATGATTCTTTAATTGCATCTATTACTGCAGACAAATCTGCATAAGTATTTTTAAAGTGCGGATTCTTAGCGTTCTTACCTGCAAAGGTAATTGCTTTTTGTGCCTGTAATAGTGCAGGTGCTATAGCTTTAATACTGTCTGAAGTTTTCATTTGGTTTCCTTTCGTTAATCAAGTAAGCCTTGGTTGTAATCATCTGCGGCATGATTGTCAGCCATAATTTCCCAGTAGGTAAATATTGATGTTTTAAATAATAGTCCTACTGTCTGTAAATTATCATTGTGTATAGCATCAATAATAGTTTGCATACTATGTTTTAAGCACTCATTGTTTAGTGCTTCGTTAATGTTATCTTCTGAATACGGATAGTATTCATTCTTTAACAATTCTTTTACACGCTCATCGGTTTTTTCTTGCCAGTCTTCGTCATTATGAGCACCTGACTCTAACCAGTTATCATACCTATTAGACATTTTGATTCCTTTCGTATTTGACTTGCTTGATTGCAGGTCTGTATGTATGATAGCAAAAATAATACTACTGTCAAATCCTGTATGAAAACACTTACAATCCCATATCCACCTAGCGTTAATACCTATTGGGGTTTCAAGGGGCATAGGCGATTTCTCACTCCCAAGGCTAAACAGTTTAAAACTGAGGTAGCTCAAGAGGTGAGCCACAACAAAATAAATTTTGGTTCTGACAGGTTAGAAATAAGTATTACACTCTATCCGCCTGATAAACGGGTAAGGGATATTGATAATGTAGTCAAAAGCACATTTGATGCCCTAGTCCAAGCAGGTGCTTTCGTAGATGATTCCCAAATAGATGTATTACTTATAAATCGTGGACCAATTTGTAAAGGTGGCAAAGCAGAAATAAAAATTAGGGTTCTTGCAGAATACTACGGAACTTGCAGTATCTAATACATACCGCTATCATACATAGACCATACGAAAGGAGTCTATGCACTACTACCAATTTAATATTAAGGATTGGGCTTTACATACAGCCCATCTTAGCCTACAGGAAGAGTCGGCATACCTGAGGCTAGTAAATTTTTATTACGATACTGAGAAGCCTATAAACAACTCCGATCTTGACCGCATATTTAGGCGATGCAGGATACCGCAAGAGGTAGGATGTTTCATACTGTCTGAGTATTTTTTGTGTGAAGATGGCGAGAACTGGACACACAAAAGGTGTGAGCAGGAATTAGCTAAGTATCACGCAATGGCAGATGGTGGCAAGAAAGGGGCAGAAGTTAGATGGGGTAGGCGAAAGGGTAGCGATAGCCCCCCTAATCACCCCCCAATGCTAACCAATAACCAAGAACCAATAACCACTACCCATATAAAAACAAATAGGATTGCCCCCAAGGTCGCTATACCTATAGGAGTAAGTGAATCAGTATGGAATGATTTTTTAACACTACGCAAGACAAAGAAGATGGCAGTAACACAGACTGCACTTAAAGGTATTGCAAGAGAGGCAGGGAAAGCAGGTAAGCCATTAGAAGAAGTGTTGGCTATATGTTGCGAAAGAGGATGGGGCGGTTTTAAAGCTGAGTGGATAACAGAAGAAAAGAAAACTAATAGCCAAGAATGGCGAACTAATGACTCGCTAATGATGGCTAAAGCTAATGAATTAGGACTGCATACAGTAGGGCTACAACGCTTTGAGATTATTAACAAGATAGCAGAAACAATAAGGAGTAGAGGACTATGACAGAAAAGATAAGCCCATTTGAGGCATTAGACTTTATTAGGGATAACGCTAAGACTATTGCAGAGGCTCGTAAAAATGTAATATATCTTACTGAGTATCGTAAAAGTTTAAAGGCATTACTTATGAATGAATGCAAAGGACTATCCGCAACCGCATCAGAATCTTATGCGTATGCACATGAAAGTTACATTCAACATCTAAAAGCATTATCAGATGCCGTATATGAAGCAGAAAGATTGCGTTGGCTAATGGTAGGGGCAGAGGCTAAGATAGAAGTGTGGCGATCTTTAGAGTCTTCAGCTAGAGCAGAGGGCAAAGCAACACAATGAGAATTATGCTTACCGACCAAGAAATACAGATTTGTCATTACATGGGCAAACAAAGACGAGCTAATGCTATGATGCACAATACTGACCAAAAGGTTTCAGATCGGGATGCAGAAAAAATAGATATAGATGGATTTATGGCAGAGTTTATTGTTGCTAAAAAATTTAATGTAATGCCCGATTTTTCAATACGACCATTTAAAAACCCTGTTGATTTAACAATTAACAAAAAAACTGTTGATGTAAAATCGACACGCAACCCTGAGGGTAAGATGTATGTCAATGAATATCATCGCAACAATCCATGCGACATATATATTCAAGTAGTATTAGATGATTTTGGTGGTCGTATTACTGGCTTTATAACTGCTGAAGATTTATTTGAATTAGCAGAAGTCAAACATTCAGTAGATCAGTTTGGCAAAGAGCATACAAGCTATGTATTAGATCAATCACATTTAAAACCGCTATGACAAAAGCACAAAAAAAATTGTTTAACGAAATAGCCCTATTGGGTTGTGCATTATGCAGAGAACTAGGTTATGGCGAAACACCGTCGGAAATACATCACATTAGAAGAACTAGTAAACGAAGTAATGCCCCTGTTATCCCACTATGCACCGAGCACCATCGTGGAAATACAGGCATTCACGGACTTGGCAGAAAAGGCTTTGAAAAGCGATATTCCCTTACAGAGGAATATTTGTTGGAAAGAACTAACGCACTCATTACAAGAAAAGGAATTAATTTAACTGGGGGGATAAATGGATATATCTGAACTAACAATACTTGCACAAAAAGAAGTAAGAAGTATTAGAGATACAGTTGCAAGTGCAGGTAATACAGATATGAATGTATTGCTAATGCACATTACCAATTTAGAAAGAGTTGTAAGACAGATGCAAAAATACTACAAGGAGAATAAAGAATGAATGTTCCATACAATACAGGCAAAATTTCTATTGGCAAATACTACCAACCACCTAGATATATTGAATCTGACTCTGATATGTTAGAGCTTCAATCTTATCTAATACAAGATCCAAGGTTAATAAATCGCCAGTATTGGGCTAGAAAAATATACTTTGCAGTCTTAATTTTTATGGTTGCAATTATATATATTAAGAATTAAACAAGGCTCGTTCATCGTTTCTACGATTTTGCAAACCTTTAAGGATTTTGCCACCTGCCATAATGTATTTTAAGAATTCAGCCGAAGCACCTTCAAAATCTTCACGATTAATTTTTTGACGAAGTGTGCTTCGCTGAAGTGTTCCCAAGCCCACATTAAAAGAAAAACTGACAAGAGCATCAAACTGACCTTGTGTAAGCCGAACTGTGCAGTATTGTTCCACCCCTCGTTCAAACCTAGCCAAATCTGATTTAAGTATTGCATCTACTTCTTCCATGCTAAATGTTCGGTTATCTTCAGGTCGTAACGGCACAAGCATTCGTTCATCCATTTTAAGTCGTGCTTGTTCAGGATATAGCACATGACCTACACCGATAGTCCATAAGTTAGCAGGGCATCTATAAGGTTTTTGCCTGACACCCTCATGATGTTTAATCATTGTTACTGCTTTATCAGATACTTTCATTTCTTAAACGCTTGAGTTCCAAACCAAAACGCTATGATAGAGGCAAGGATTTGCATTTCATCGCTATCAAATATAAGAATAATAGATTCTGCAAAAGATGCACCGCTAGACCATGCCCACCAAATAGACGCTATATCAACAATAATTAATAATAATACAAACAAATATGTAACCATTGGTCTTACAGATGCTCTAAGGTTTACAACCCATTGACTAGCACCTTTGCCAATTTCTATATCATGTGCATACATAGCAGATCGTTCCTGTGCCTGTGTTTCCATAGCTACTTGCTCTGTCTTTATTTCTTCAATCCGAGCCTGTGCTTGATAACCTCTTTCAGCCATTTGTAATTCTCGTTCCATCTGCATACGAGCCAGTTCAAGTTCATGCTTTTTATCGCCTTTGTCTTGAAAAAAGTCTAATAATTTGGGTAAGCCACCCATTAAAAAAGATAGTGCAGTAGATATTAAAGTAAGCATATTAATAGTTCCATGCGTAATAAGTTATAAAAGCCACCCAAGCAGTTGCCACAACCCAAGCCCACATTAGCGTATCAAAATCATCATCATTCATATAACACCTAATACAAATTTGAGCCATAAAGTAACAAGTAAAGCCGCTAAAAAACAAAAAAATTGAACACGCTTTACTTCTTGTAAATCATGGTCAAACGCTTCTTTGCTTTTCTTTTCTATGGTTTCAATTTCAGTCTTAATTCTTAAAACTGATTCCCATTCTTTTGTGCCGTATTGTTTTATAAATGCAACTTTTAAACGATGTTCTTCATCGCTAATTTTTTTTCTTCTTTTGTATTCATCAAGAGCCTTTATGATTGCTCTTTCTTTTAGAAACTCGGCTTCTCGTTGTTGCCGTTTTCTTTCTTGTGCTTTGCGTAATGCTACATCAGATGCTTCTTTTTGAACATTCTCTATGCTTTTAGAGAGTTCTTTAGCACCTGCACGACTGGCATCTAGGCTACCGCTAAGACCCTTTGCCCCTTCTAAAAATCCAAACTGATCGGACATTTATCATAATTAATTTATCTTGAGAACTATTGTTAGCAATACTCCGACCATAGCAAAACCAGTTCCTACTAAACCAAACGCAGATGTTATTAATATTCTTTCAATGCGTTTAAGCCTTGCATTAATAGATTCATATCGCAATAGGCAAACTGCCTCATGAGAATTTAATCGGGCTTCTGTTTCAGTCATGCTTTGTAATACTCAAGATTGTTTATAAGCCTGTCATTTGCAGGTTCCATTTCGACTGCTATTGTTCCGTGTCTTATGGATTCTTGTTTTAATCCTAAATGATACGCTGATATTGCAATTAAGTCATGTGGTTTAGCACCCCATACACTAGGGTCCATTGTATATACCAGTTCTTTATCTTTAATCTCTAATGCTTTTGTAGCAGATGCAAAACATTCTTGCCATTCGCCTTTAAGATAACATGAATGTGCTAATTCTACCCAAGGCTCTCTAGTATTAGGGGCTTCTTTACAAGCCTTGCGATACCATTCTCTGCCATCTTGCCCCATAGCATCATAAGCTTTGCCTAATAAACGCATGGCATAGCATCGTTCATTTTGCCAAGTGGCTTCGGGCATAGCCAAATAACGATTAAGAGCCACAATCGCATCTAACCATTTGCCATAAAAAGTTAATTCCCTTGCATAATAGAAAGCATTACGAGGGCATCTTGGATCTTCTTTAACGCTTACTTCTAATAGATCAAGGTATTGACCACGAGATTTTGTAGGGTCAGGTTTGTGAACAACCAATAATTTATCAGTTGTTGCCCATACTTCATTAGTCCTAATATCAGGAACAGGATACTCATGGCAAGGGTGATGCCAATGGTAGCCTTTACGATGGTGGATTTTTTCATAATAGAACGCAATACCACACCCCCAATCAAACTTATAGCGTAAACGAGTAGTATCTTCTTTCCATACTCGTTCTATTTCTTCTCGCCAACCTTCTTGCAGTTCTTCGTCAAGGTCTAGGCTAATGCAAACATCTATATCTGCAGGAAGAAGGCAAAGGGCGACATCTCTAGCAATATCAAACCGCCAAGGCATAACAGAAATGTTGTGAACAGTAGCCCCATATTTTTTTGCTTCCTTAACAGTATTGTCTGTCGATCCTGTGTCTGCTATTAACACTACATCGGCATCTTTAGCAGATTCACAGAATCGTTTGACAAATTGTTCTTCGTTTTTACTTATTGCATATACCGCTATTTTCATGTCTTATCCTATTGTTTATTAGTAAACCAAATCTACCCTCGTTCCTGCGGCAAGTCCTGTAGCAAATACAACCTGAGTTCCGCTAGTTACAGTTACATCTGAGCCATTAACCATACGAACACCATTTGCAAACACATTAATCTTGCCTGATGTGTAACTTGCAGAAGTTGTAAATGTGGTTTGTGATGCAGTAGCAGTAAAGATGTCATAGTTCACAATTCCTGTGCTACCTGTCGGTCCTGTAGCCCCTGTAGCACCTGTGCTTCCAGTTGGACCTGTTGGTCCTACTTCGCCCTGCACACCTTGTATTCCTTGCACACCTTGAGCACCAGTAGGACCTGTCGGACCAACGCTACCTTGAGCACCAGTAGAACCTGTAGGTCCTGTCGGACCTACTGCTCCTGTCGCACCTGTATCACCTGTTGCACCTGTAGGACCAGTTGGTCCAACCGCACCTGTTGCACCTGTAGAACCTGTCGGACCTGTTGGTCCTACTTCGCCCTGAATACCTTGGATTCCCTGTATTCCCTGTGGTCCTGTTGGTCCAACATCACCCTGAATACCTTGAGGTCCTGTCGGTCCTGTAGGTCCTACTGCACCTGTAGCACCAGTTGATCCAGTTGGTCCTGTAGGTCCAACCTCTCCTTGTATTCCTTGAATTCCTTGAGGTCCAGTAGGTCCTATATCTCCTTGGATTCCTTGAGCACCTGTAGCACCTGTAGGTCCAGTAGGTCCTACATATCCTTGTATGCCCTGACTGCCTGTTGGTCCTGTAGGTCCAATGTCGCCCTGCACTCCTTGAATACCTTGAACCCCTTGAATACCTTGTGGTCCGGTTGGTCCGACTTCGCCTTGTGGTCCTGTCGGTCCTGTCGGTCCAATATCTCCTGTCGGTCCTGTTGGTCCTGCAACAGTTGATGCCGCACCTGTTGGACCAGTAGGTCCTGTTGGTCCTGTAACACCAATAGATTGAATAACAAAAATAATTTGTTTGTTATGTGGAAAGTTTGTTGTGCCTGTGCCTGTTGAACTTACTAAAGTAACAGGAATATTTACATAACTATTAGGAACTACAGTTGGGGTTGCCGATACAGTCCACTTTTGAGTATTAGCAGAATCATCTTTATCTTGCAGAATTAAAGTATCCCCTGTCTTAATAAAGCCAAGGAATATATCAATATCTACACCATCTGCATCAATATGACTAAATGTAAGTTGTGTTGCAGATATTTGAGTAGCATTGTTGTAATACATATATTGTGGAGTTGGAATTCCACTTGTTACATTACCATCTACTCTATAGTCATAGTAACTAGATGATTGACCATCTTGACCTTGCGGACCAGTAGGACCTGTTGCTCCAGTAGGACCTGTTGCACCTACATCACCTGTTGGACCTGTTGGTCCGACAACACCTTGTGAACCTGTAGGACCTGTAGGTCCGACTTCACCTTGAACACCTTGCACACCCTGAATACCTTGTATGCCTTGCGGACCTGTCGGACCTTCAATTCCTTGACTACCTGTTGGACCAGTTGGACCAACATCGCCTTGAATACCCTGACTGCCAGTAGGACCTGTCGGACCAATAGCACCTGTAGGACCTACTTCGCCTTGTATTCCCTGAATACCCTGCGGACCTGTCGGACCTGTTTCCCCCTGTATTCCTTGAGGACCAGTTGGTCCTGCTTCACCTTGAATACCTTGGATACCTTGAGGTCCTGTTGGACCAGTTTCTCCCTGTATTCCTTGCACTCCTTGAATTCCTTGCGGACCTGTAGGACCTGCAATACCTTGTAATCCCTGTTCGCCTGTTGGACCAGTAGGACCTATCTCAGTAGATGGTGCTCCTGTCGGACCAGTAGGACCTGTAATTGATGTGCCATTAGCACCTGTTGGACCTGTAGGACCAACTTCTGTAGATGCAGGACCAGTAGGACCTGTATCGCCTGTATTGCCTTGAATACCTTGGACTCCCTGTGGACCTGTAGGTCCAATGTTTCCTTGGTCGCCTTGATTTCCTGTAGGACCTGTAGGACCAGTAGGACCTGCTACTGTGCTAGGTGCTCCTGTAGGACCTGTTGCACCTGTAGGACCTGTCCCTGATGGTCCTGTTGGACCTATTGAACCTGTAGAACCTGTTGGTCCTGTTGCTCCTGTTGAGCCTGTAGGACCAGTAGGACCACCATAAGCACCTGCAGGACCTTGTGGACCTGTTGGACCAATAATCCCTTGATCTAAAATAGCAACAACTTGATTGCCAATAGATACATCTACAGTTACTTCATTATTAGTGGTTACATCTACTAATACTTCATTCCCCATAGGGGTTTGGATAGTAATATCAGTCATGGCAATCCTTAATTATTTACGATTGCATCTGACCGCACCAAGAATAATAAAAATATAATCATGTCATAGGCAGGAGTTGAACCACTTGCAGGAAAACTAATCTTAATGCGACCTGAAAAACCGACAGGGTTTACATCATTAATGTCTAATTCAGGATCACCTGCTATTACATTCCATGTGGATTGATCTATTACAAGAGTAAATGTGCCTGTTGATGCACTAATATTGCTAATAGTTAAATTAACAGGTGTTGGTGGTGGATTTACATCTGCAATATCAAAGGTTAAACCATAGCGAGAATCTTTAACATTACTTAATGTTCTACGAATAATCTGTGCATTTATGGTTGCACCTGTAAGATTAATAGGAGTTGTAGTGCCATTGCAATCACAAGGATTTGTGCTATTGGCTAATGTAAGATTCCAATAGGTGTTTTGGTTATAGACCAATTCACCTGCAATAATTTGGTTATCAAACCCACTTACCTGTGTAAGTGTATTTTTGTTAAAGACTGCCATGATTTCTCCAATTCTCGGTTAATAGGGAATGGAACTCCACTCACCCACGAATCATGTCTTATTTTTTATTATTTTAACTTGGTTGTTCAGGAAACACCACATCTGTTGGAAAGCCTGTTTGATTTGTAATATCTCTTAATTCTTGACGATACAATGCCCATGCTTGTTTTTGTTCGCTTGTTAATGGGCTATCAACAAACTGTGTCCAATCGGATTTAGCAAGTAATTTATTGCGTTGATCTCGTATCCTATTTGGCAAAATAGTTTGCAAAGAATATTGTTTGTCAATTTCTGCTTGTGCATAATCTTCAGCAGAATATTCGACTTCAACACCATCTACATTTTTATATAATTTTTCCATATTAAATACCTAAGAAATATGTATAAACTGTGCCTGTTGCAAGAGCACTTCCAGTTATACGAGTAATTTGAAAAGCATTAACTTGTCCGCTTGCTGTTCTTGTTCCAAAAGAACTTCTTAAATAACCTTCTATTGAACTAAGCGATAAATTTGCATTAAATGTCTGACTAGATGCCGCATAACTTGCATTTCCAGTATATAAAAGAATGTAAGTATTTATGCCATAAGTAACGGCAAATGCTGATTTACCAAATATTTCATTCATATAAGTGCCAACACCAACACTACCATCTAATTCTACTCGCCTATAATCAGTTGACCCTGAATTATAAGAAGAACCGCCATTAGTTGAAGTCCTTAAATAATATTCAGTAATTGCACTAGTAGTGTTCATTGTTCCAATTACTCTAATTAAATAGTTTCCTTCACTACTTATGCCTGAAGTAACATTTATAGTTGATGCCCCTGAAAATGTAGTTGTATTAACTAATGTTGCACCTTTTAACGCACCTGTGCTTCCGTTAAGAGAAGTAACACCAGTAGCAGGGACAGTAGAACTTACCCAAGTTGTTCCATTAGAAGTAAGAACATTGCCGTTAGTTCCGGGGGCTACAAACTGAACACCCGAAGTTCCGTTTCCAAGTAATACATTGTTTGCAGTTAAAGCAGATTGTCCTGACCCACCATTTGCTACAGGCAAAGTTCCTGTTGCATTTGTTCCGACATTTAATTTGCCTGAACTATCTACTGCATTTGCCAAAATTGCCAAATTATATGCTTGTGTCATTAGACTGCCCCTGTTCTTGCAAAGGTTTGATTGACCATAATATTAAGTATTGTATCGGGAGTATTGGTCAAAGTATAGACCCCCGTTCCTGTCGTAAAATCTGTTCCTTGCTTTAAATGAATCCCATTTTGATATAGATTAAAAGCATTAGAATCGTAACTAAAGAAATACTGAGTTTGATTAATAATAGTATTAAAGGCTATATTTACAGGGTTTCCGTTAGGTGTTCCTAAGTTGTTAGCAGTCCATTGATATACGACTACCTTGCCTGTAAGGGTAGATGGAAAGTCTGTAATAATTTGCCCGACAATGTTGTAGTCCTGCTCATTTAGGACTGTGCCATTAATAAAAATTAACTCATAGCCACTATTTAAGGTAAACAGTCCTGTGCAGTCTATTTGGCTTACATTAGTTACATCTATCTCATTTCGGCTAAAAGATGCGTAATTACCGCTAGTTGAGTTGTAAGACCTAAACGATATAATATATATCTGATCTCCTGCACTAGCAGGATTTGCAAGTGTTACTGTGCCTGTTGCACCGCCTGTATCTGTAAATTCAGAATCGTCTAGTAATACTCCGTTTTGGAATACCCAACAGTTATTTATAATATATCCTGAACTACGAGTTACAGTAAATACTGTCTGACTTGCAGTAGCCACAAACTGTTCTTCTGTGTAATAAAAAGAATCAGGAGTTTCAAATCCTACTACTCGCCCATAAATATCAATAGTAAGAGTAGCGACTGAACTTGTTTGTTGATACGGACCGCCAAAGTCTAGGAAAGGCTTTAGAGCCGCAACAATCTTACCATCCGCATTATTAACTACATCAATCTCGCCTGTGCCTACGCTAGTAGTTCCTGTCTGAATTAACTGACCTGTGCGTTCATCTAGGTCAATAATATTTGTGCCATTAGGCAAAGCAGACCAAATACTAGGGTCAAATATAGTAGCCTGTGTAAGAACAAACGCACCATTACCACCTGCGTATCCTGCAAA
>JACCEB010333292.1_pt1 | contig 23883 bp, 20 predicted proteins | sample 7454761 | NCBI WGS metagenome assembly JACCEB01 (sample SAMN15323454, study PRJNA562643) | freshwater metagenome | isolation source: river surface water | place: USA:Blue River Watershed | collected 2017-08-18
AACATGGTTGCAATGAGCATTCCTCTATTGAAAAATATCATCTTATCGAACTTCATCATGTAAAAGAAAAGTCCAATGTTTGCGGCAACTCCAACCTGAAAAGGGGTGTTGTACACGTGTCGTAATTTGATGATACTTTTAACAAAAGTATCGGCATGTATGCCCATTGACATTGCAATGAGGGTTCCAAGGGAAAAGGGGATAATTAAGCCCACAATAAACCCTAAAAGCATTTGTTTTAAATTAAGTTCTTTCATTTAAATTCCATTGATTAATAGTTCCAATTCTTTGATGATCAGTAAGATCAAACATTGTTGGCACAACTGAAATATAGCCGTTGTCTAAAGCCCATTGATCGGTATCTTCGCCTTTGTCCATATTCACAAATTGACCTGTCATCCAAAAATAATCTCTTCCAAAGGGATCTTTACGGCGGTCAAAATCTTCCTTCCATTTTGCTTGGGCCTGCCTACAAACTTTAATGCCCTTGATTGTTTTATCTTCAGGTACTGGAATATTTACATTCAATAAAGTACCGTATGGCAAACCATTTTTAAGGGTTTCTAGAGCAATTTTCTTGATAAATGGTTTGATTGATTCAAAATCGGCATCCCATGAATAATCACAAAGTGAAAATCCAATTGATTTCATCCCATCAATAGATGCTTCAACAGCTGCAGACATTGTACCCGAATAAATCACATTGATGGAAGAGTTACTTCCATGATTGATTCCTGAAACCATTAAATCTGGTTTTTTAGTCAGGATTTTATCGATGGCAATTTTGACACAATCTACGGGAGTACCAGTACATTGATATGCTTTCACTCCTTCATATAAATGCACTTCTGTTAATCGAATGGGATGATTGATTGTAATTGCATGACCCATAGCACTTTGGGGCTTATCTGGGGCTACAACAATCACTTCTCCGATTTCCGACATAACAGCTATAAGTGCTTGGATACCAGGAGCTGTGATACCATCATCGTTGGAAATTAAAATTAAAGGTTTTTGATGCGACATGAGAAATACAAATTTACGAAATAGATTGTTAGTTTTTCTGATATGAGAATATTTGCAAAAAATACGAAAATGTGACATCGTATTAAAAAAACTATTGTTTAAACAATGTAAAACTTGATTACTTTTGTTTTTTATCCTATCGGTGAAAAGCGGGTTTTCTAAATTGTTAAAATTTTTCCTTTATGGATTGTTAGCAGTAGTCATATTGTCTAGCAATGTAAACGCACAAATTGACCCGGTTGCGCTATCTAAAATTTTGGCAAAAGCGAATGCTGAAATCACAACTAAAACAAGTTCTATTATTGGAGAGGGCGATTATATTCTTTCAGGTGATTCTTTGTTTGTGAATCCCGATGGCACGCACTATTTATATTCATATCATTCGCGAAGGAATACGTTTATCCGACAAGATCATTCTACCTTTCATGGACATAATTTCACTCGTACATTGTTTCTATACAACCAAGAAGTTTATGCTTTTGGAGGATATGGATTTTGGGCAAGTCATTCGAAGCTCATCAAATTCGATAAAATTACGAAGGAATGGGAACTTGTGATGATTCAAAATTTAGATTTGAACCATTTTCAACCCATGCATTCAGCCAAAATAGGCGACTCTATTTTTGTATGTGGAACCTATGAACATCATGCAACTCAAAAGAGCTTACAAACTACTTTAAGGTCGTTTATAATTAATTTGAGGGATTTCAAATGCAAAGAATATCAAAATCCTCAAGTTCATTTTATTGAAAAATCATCTTCGGCATCTTACAATCATCAACAATCTAATTATGTAATTTGGGGCGGGCCAAATACCATTGATTATATTTTAGATAAAGCAAATGGTACTTATTATAAAAATGCTTCTGGACCATCATTTTATGCACCCACAAATGATCGAAAAATCAATTTTCAAGATTCTACGTACCGATTTGTAATTGGAAATGAATTAATCACAGTGAATCCTGATTATACCATTGAAAAGCTCGATTTGCAGAATTACATTAAACTATTTTGTTTGCCAGAGAATAATATCAATGATTGGACTGAAATGACTTCATCGGCCAAAGAGCAATCAATTTTCATTTACCAAATGATTATAGCTGTTTTGATAGTTGTATTTGTAGTATTTTTATTTATTTACTTTAAAACAATTGCAAACATAAAACAATCAAATTATACTGAACATAATGGAATAGATAGCAATGCATCTGTTATTTATACATTGTTATCGATAGGGAATGGGGAATATTCGGAGAAGGAGATTGATATGATACTTCGCATTTCTCATTTTCCTTATAGCGCTCGTAAAATCAAGAGAAGTCAGATGATTTATGCAATTAATGAACAACATCCCTCATTAATTGAAAAAATCAAAAATGTGAATGGTAATGATTTTCTATATCTGATTCATTCAGAGATTCATTAAATTTGATCGTTGCGAATGGTTATGTGACAATTGTAGAGTTTTCCATCAAAATTTGCACTAAATGTTGCAAAGTATTGATTGATAAACTTTCGATTAAAGAGCTGAATTCTTTCTGCAACAAGTCTTTGACCAAGCCCTGTTCCCGATATCCTTTTAAATTCTTTCTCTAATCCACTATTTTGGATGATGATATCAATCTCATTTGGCGCTATTTGTAGGATAATGATTTTAATTTTACCAGGAGTATTCCCGAGTAATAGGACACCGTGTTTCACTGCGTTTTCTAACAATGGCTGTAAAATGAGTGGTGGAAGTGCCCATTGTTCTGGAACTATACTCTTTTCTGTAGATATAGAAAAATCGAAAGTTTTATCTTGCTCAAACCGCAACTTTTCTAAGTTTATGTACTTTCGAGCTAGGTTTAATTCTTCTTTGAGAGTAATGACTTCTTTGTTCGTCGTTTCTAAGAATAATCTGTTCAAATGCGCTAACTCACTCGTGGCCTTGAGTGCCTTTTTTTGATCGGATTTAACAATCATAGCTTGCACAAAATTCATCACATTAAATACAAAATGTGGATTCATGTTTGATCTTAAAGTGCTTAACTCCAAACTGAGGATTTTTTCTTGAAGTTCATAACTACTGCGTTGTTGGTTATATAGAATGAAAAACAAAATGAAAATGGATGCAAATATATAGACCCAAAACTCTATTCTTTTTACGACAGAATTGTTGACGAGCAGAGGAAATCCACTAACATGATTTAGGCAATTAATTCTAATTTGGTATAGATCTCGCGATAAATCATTCAGCCAAATTCCATTGTCGTTATTGTAAAATTTTTGGAATAAAAAATGATTTGCATTCGATAAATCAATTTCATAAATCCAATATTTATGATTGATATAATCAGGAGACTCAATCATGAAATTGAAGTTTTGACCTTGATTAATCAATGGGAAAGTATAGATTGGTTGGTTACTTTGAGTGAGGTATTTAATTTCGAACTTTGTAGAATTTGGTACCGTTTTGTTAATTGGAATTTTTTGAATGAAATAATTGCGAATAATTGAGATATAATTTTTTGAAATGTAAATATTGCTCAGTTCCTTGGCTTCTCCCAAGTAAAATTGCCGTAAAATTGTAAATCTAGATGTTTGAGGATTTACCGATGCTTGTAAGGCGTATTTGCTATTTCCTAACCATAAACCTTGGTTTGAACCTTTGATCCACTCGATGTTAAAAAATGGGAATAATTTTTTAAGGTTTAAATGGCATTTTGAAATGATCTTATGTTGAATTTCATCGATTTCACAACAAATTAAATTATTTCCATTTTGGATAAACATCAAACGTCCAGAAACGTAGAATGAATAATTACTGCGGGATAAGGGTAAATCTAGTGATAATGGAATTAAACTGTCATGAGTTAAAATAAAATACCCTTGATTATCGGTATGTAAAATTGTATGCAATTCACTAGAAACAATAGAATTAAAACCTTTTATGTTTTGAGGAAGATGGTTAATGATTTTGTTATCAATTAATGAATAAGACCATATGGGTCCGAAGTAATTCACAGCATACAAGATTTGGTTTTGAATGAAAACAGTTTCAAAGGTGTTTGAAAATATTTTGATTGTTTTACGTGATAACAAATCGGTTATTTTGTATACGCCGTCTTCGGAAACAATGATAATCTGTCCCTCAAATTCCATCACATTTCGGATGTGATCATTGTGAGTGTGTAAATTCCATTTTTTCTGAGTTTTTAATTTGAAAAATAACTCATTGTTAATCCAAGCGAAATCAAAATTTTTTGATTCTGAATATTCACTTAGGCTTTTCGGTAAGGGTAAACGGTCATTGTAATTTGGATAGTAGTAAACACCATGATTAATTGAACTTGCCCAAATGCCTCTATTCCAAGGATCTACGGTAATGGTCCATAGAAAATGTTGTTTTTCAAGCATTGAAACTTCTTTTGGTGATTCATTTTCAATAAACTCGAACAGCAAGCCTTTTTCAAAATTCTCTGTATTGCCTACTGCAAAATAAACATGATTTTCACTTTCCTTAATGTCCCAAATCACATAATTACTGCCCAATTTATCTGTAAAGTGGTAATATTTTACTTGGTTGTTTTCATCAATGGTGAGAAATTTACTGTCGCCTGTACTACAAATAAGTTTGTTGTTGTAATAATGACTACACATAATTGTTTTCAATTTTTTTGGACCTACTTGCAATGTTTTACCAATAGTTTCCTCACATACAACCCATTGATTATGATCAAATTCCAATAATTTTTCATCAGGGAAATATGATACATGTAATTTATTCTTCCATTTAAAAATATCCATACACATTGAGTTCGTGTCTCTAGGGTATGGATGCCGGCCTAATAATTTAACTAATTTAATACCATCAATTTGATATAATCCTTTATTTGAAACAATGTAAGTCTTTTGGTCGATGGTTTTAAATTTTCGAATTTTTGGAATTTCACTGAACTTATATCGTTTCAATAATACACCACTTTGATAATTAAAAATAAAGAGGCCAGAGTCATATGTGGCAAAATAGATGAAACGATTATTTTGATAAATATCCCAAACTTGGCTATATCCAACTTGCTTTGTAATTCTAACTTTATTGGCATTGTAATTTGGAAATAAACCCACTCCGGCGTCTGTGCCAACCCAAACAGTACCCTCGGGGTCAATATGCGTTTTCCTGGCAACACTCGATGGGAGACCATCTTTAAAATCTAGCTCTAATCCATATTTGCGTTCCGCAAATGCAGTTTGAAATAATAAAATTATAAAGACTCCAACAGCAGTTTTCTTCCAGTTTTTGAAAGGCTGATAGATTTTCCATTTTTCAAACATACTTGAGTGCTATTGAAGCTGTTAATTTGCCATTTGGGAACTAAAAATGACCTGTGAGCGCGAATAAAGTCTTTAGGCAAAGATAATTCTAAAGTTTTTAATGTTTTAGATAATAAATAAACCCGATTTTCTGTCACTACTTTTGCGTAAGCTCCGCTTGCTTCAACATATAAAATATCTGAGTATTTGATGATGATATTTTCTCCACTTTCTTTGATGATCAACGATTCATCAAACGATGAATTTTCATCGGGAATGGTTAACTCTTGTTTGAATTTTTCTAATAAACGAGTTCTGAATTTCAAAAACTCATTTTCCTCAATTGGCTTTAAAATATAATCAAAAACACTCGCTCGAATGGCATTAATTGCGTATTGTGAATGCGCAGTAATCACAACAACAGGGATATGTTTCGGTACCAATTTAGTGATCATCAATCCTTCTTCACCTCGAAGTTCATAATCGCAAAAAATTATATCAGGTTGAAAGTTGAGTAAAGTATTGATAGCAGAATTGATGCTATCCACAGAAACAACTTCGCCAATGTTATCAGACAAGTATTCTTTAATGTAAAATTCAATCATGGTTCTCCCCGACATTTCGTCGTCAATAACCAAAGCTTTTAATTTTTTCGATTGATTTAACATCTGTTCACAAATTAGATTTGTAGGATTCTTCGGGAATTCCTAATTTGTGCAAAATGAACAAAATTTATCTAAAAAACAACCACTTTTTAGTCAGCATATCAAAAATCGGAGCAGAAATACTTTCGATTGAAAATACCAACGAAAATAAGCAGTTCCTTTGGTCGCCAGATCAAATTCACTGGAATAGAACAGCACCAAACTTATTCCCAATCGTTGGTCGATTGAAAAATGATGAATATCAATACAATGGACATAAATTCAAAATGTTACAACATGGTTTTGCTCGAAATTTAGAATTTGAAGTTTCAAAATCTAATGAAACTTCTGTGTCCCTCATTTTAAAAAATAATGAAATCACCTTCCAGCAATTTCCTTTCGAATTTCAATTGGAAATTTCTTTCGTTCTCAATGATGCGTCGTTAGACATTCACTACAGTGTGCTTAATCTTTCCAACGTTGAAATGCCGTTTTCAATTGGTGCTCATCCAGCTTTTGCAATTGATAAACCCTTGGATGCTTATCAATTGATTTTTGATCAACCCTTTACCGCAGAGCGTTATTTGATTGATCAAGGTTTGTATACCGGACAATCAGAAACCGTGATTGAAAATTCAAATGTGTTGAATTTGAATTCGCAACTCATAGAAAATGATGCCGTTGTATTTAAAAAACCGCCTTTTTACAGTGTAACTTTAGCCGAAATCGATGGCAATAAACTTGTCACTGTAAGTAGCTCCGACTTTTGTTATTGGGGATTTTGGTCTAAACCTGGTGCGCCATTCTTCTGCATTGAACCGTGGGCTGGCTTAGCCGATATGACCTCTGCCGATGGCAATCTTTTCAATAAAGAAGGCATTCATGTTCTCAAACCAAATGAATTTTCTCAATTTTCTTACTCTGTCGAATTTCATTGATGTTGAACGATTTTAAAAACTTAACCTAACAATATTCATTATTTTTGCACTATGGATTTGTACGTAATTGTAGGCTTTGGATTGATGCTCGCTTCACTCATTATTTCAAGAATCTTTTCTGAAAAAGGACTCAAGGTTTTATCAAACGAAGAAAAAGGGTTGTTGATTTCGAGTTTTTCAAAAATGAGAATGCAATCAACCATTTTCCTTGCGTCTATCGTGGCGGTTTACCTCATTGTAATGTACAGTGGTGCAAATGATTGGTTGACAGCTCACAATGTTCCTCCAACAACTTTGTATTTTATTTTCTTGTTTTTGTATATGGTTTTTTCATTTTCCTATACGTACAAAAAACAGAAAGAGTTAGGACTTCCTGATGAATACATGAAGGCTCAATTGAAATCGAACATTACCCGTTTTATTGGCATTTTAGCCATGGTGATAGGTTTGTATAAAAGTATTAAGCCTTTTTAAAGTTCCTGAATTCGTAACATTTTAAACGGTTTAATTTACCGTTTTCAGAGAAATATAATTGATCTACAATATAAATTTCCCTGGGTTTGAAATAAGGGTTTGTGAATTTCCATTCTTGAGGGACATTTGTTTGAGTGGTCAATAAAATAAGCTTTTGACCCAAAGTATCATCGCCCTCATACCAACAACAAAACGAGTTCATTGGCCATGAATTCATCTTGGCAATTTCGGATTCAACAGTTTCTAATTGAATTTTAACGCCTCCAGAATTGATGGTGAAATCGATTCTTCCTTTCCAAATAAATTCATCGGAATTGACAATTTCAACCAAATCATTTGTAACCAACCATTCATTGTTGGTGAGAAAATTCCTCAGCTGTAAAGTTCCAATTTCTGAAATTGAAATTTCAGTTTCAGGAAGTACTTTATAATGAGATTCCCCTAAAAATCTCCCTGCAAAATGAGAATACGTTTCTGTCATTCCAAAGGTATGAATCCACCGAGTATCGGGATATTCTAGTAGCAGTTGATTTTCTAAATCTACAGATATTTCACCACCGCCAATGAGAATGGTATGAAATTGATGTAGAATTTGTTTTGATTCTGTTTGTGCCATGATATGTGTTAACTGCATTGGAGTTAACGATGTAATGGCCGCAGTGCCTAAATAATTTAGCAATGGATTTGAGGACGGTTCCACAACATCAATTGGGGTATTCCACACGGCACTTCGAACGAGTTGCATAAGTCCTCCAACTTTTGTCACGGGTAAACAGCAAAGTTGATATTTGTTGATGCTCCGGGTAAAAAAAGCTTCGAACGTTTTTTGAGCACTCCAGATCATTTTTTCTCTTGTAAGAAATATAGATTTAGGCTGCCCGGTACTTCCCGATGTACTCAAGCCAAATTCGGGTTGATTGTGATGCCATCCCTCAAAAAAAGAATGGGCATTTTGTTCGTTGGTATTATCCGAAGGCATAAGTTTTCAGCAAAGATACGCATTGTTCTATTTCCTCTTCGGTGTTGTAATAATGCGTAGAAATGCGAATATTGTCGAGGCCGTTTTCGGCAACATGTCTTAAAATCATTTGATTCGAACGTGCGTGGTTTACAAAACCAATGTTTGGATTGTCTTTTTTAGATTGTTTGATTCTAAATCCAATTTGGGCACCTCTCGATCTTTCTTCTGTTGGCGTTAGCATTTCAATTTTATCGCCTAGTTCTAAGAGTGAATTTTGCAATTTTGAGGCAAGGAATTTCACCCTGGCTTCAATTCTGCTAGGCCCAATTTTTTGATAAAATTCTAGGGCTTTTGTTGCTCCTATATGCAACGGCCCACAGAATGTTCCATAGCTATAACGACTGGCTTGATCTAAAATTGGACCCATACTCGGCGGATTGCTTCGCATGTTGAATTCATTTGCGCTGTAAGCGGCAACGTGGAAAATTTTAGTTTCCTTCATGCGTTGTTGCGAAATGTAAAGCCATCCAGATCCTATTGGCCCAAGTGCCCATTTGTGGAAACACCCTGCATAATAGTCGCAGCCAATGTCCTTCACATTAAATTGAATCATTCCCAATGGATGCGCTCCATCGATACAGCTAATGATATTTTTGCTTCTTGCCAAATCGCAAATTTCTTTCACTGGTAGAATTTGTCCTATGGTACAAGGAATATGGGGTACGGCAATGGCCCTGGTTTTCTTGGTGATTGCAGCATTCAAATGATTGAGCGTTTCATCTGCGGTTTTTCCAAGCGGAAAGGTTTTAATGACAATTCCATCAATTTTTGCACGGTGAAGCCAAGCCAAACATCCTCCAACGTGTTCATGTTCAGTGAGTATCACTTCATCGCCGCGCTTGAGGTCTAGTCCCCAGCAAATGTGGTTGATGCCCTCGCTTACGTTTTTTGTGATGCCAATTTCTTTGGCATCGGCCCCAATAATTTCCCCCAAAATCTTTTCAAGTGTATCTGAATGATGAGGATATTCTGCGGTTTCTGCAATTTTTTCGAAGCTATTTTGAACGGCTTTGAGCACAGGATATGGGGTAATTCCCATGGTGCCGTTGTTTAGAAAAATACGGTCATTGTTCAATGGGAAAAGCGTTCTAAGTGTTTTCCAGTCAAATTCTTGGTAACTTCCCGCCGAAGTAACATCGTTGAATTGAGCATCCAAGATTTTTTCGTTGGCAGATTTGAGACTTGCAGCGGTGAATAGACCTGTTCCGAGGGCTAAAAACGATTTTCTTTTCATTGAAATGTGTATTTGAACATGCATTTTACAAAAAGTTTTGGACAAATGTGTGTTTTTTTATTTGAGGGACAAAAAAGTGAGCATACAAGAATTATTGCAATTCAATCCGTATTTTTGCATAGAATTGAGTTTTTACGCAACATGAAGGTATTAGGAATTATGAGCGGCACCAGCATGGATGGCATTGATTTGGCCCTCTGTGATGTGCAAAACAACAGTGGCAGTTGGACAGTGAACATCGACCGTGCAATTACCGTTCCGTATAATGAAACTTGGAGGGTGCGCTTGTCGCAATTGAAATACCAAAATTCAGAAGTGTTTGTAAAAACAGATGTGTTTTATGGTCGTTATTTGGGTGAATTGGCAAAAGGATTTCAGCAGGAAACAGGTTTAGAAATTGACTTAATTGCATCTCACGGACATACCATTTTTCACGATCCTAAGAATTGGATTACCTCTCAAATTGGCGATGGTGCAACATTGGCTGCAACTGCTGGAATTCCGGCAGTCACCAATTTTAGAAGAGGAGATGTTGCCCTCGGTGGTCAAGGTGCTCCATTGGTGGGCATTGGTGATGATTTGTTGTTTGGTGATTACGATTTCTGCTTGAATTTGGGTGGATTTTGCAATGTGTCAACGAAACATTTGGGTAAAAGAATTGCGTTTGATATTTCTCCTTGCAACATCGTTTTGAACCGTTTGGCTAGAGAGCGTGATTTGAAATACGATGAAAATGGCGAAATTGCTGAAAGCGGTAACATCATTTATCCAATGTTGCATGCATTAAACGAAATTGAATTTTATAAAAAGTCTGCTCCTAAAAGTTTAGGAAGAGAGTGGATCAATAAAAACTTTTGGCATGTGGTTCGTGAATACGACGATCAGCCATTGGAAGACAGAATGAAAACCTTGGTGATGCACATTGCCACTCAAATTGCAATTGCCATTGAGCGAATTGCTGAAAAAGATTTGCAGAATTCGCGAATTTTAGTCACTGGTGGTGGAGCTTTCAATCAATGTTTGGTTGATTATATCAAATCGGAAACTGAGGCACAAATTGTTGTACCAGAAGCTCAAATGGTGAACTACAAAGAAGCCATGATTTTTGCGCTATTGGGTGCAATGAGGGTACAAAATATTTGCAACACACTTCCCGATGCAACAGGCGCTTCTGCGGCTTTTGTGGGAGGTTCGTTAGATGGAAATTTTTCTAAATTAATTTAAAATATACACGTGAAATTAGATCAGTTAATACAAAAGTTTGAGGGAAAACAACCTGAGATTGTTTTTGCTTGGAAAGATGCCGAAACAGAGGCTGAAGGTTGGATTGTTATCAATTCATTGCGAAATGGTGCTGCAGGTGGTGGAACCAGAATGCGCAAAGGACTCAACCAACGCGAAGTTGAGAGTTTGGCAAAAACAATGGAAGTGAAATTTACCGTTGCGGGTCCTCCAATTGGTGGTGCTAAGTCAGGTATCAATTTCGACCCATCTGATCCACGTAAAAAAGGCGTTTTAGAGCGTTGGTACAAAGCAGTTCGTCCGTTGTTGAAGAATTACTATGGTACTGGTGGCGATTTAAACGTTGATGAAATTCACGAGGTTATTCCAATGACTGCCGAACTTGGCGTGTTACATCCTCAAGAAGGTGTTGTAAACGGTCATTTGGTTAACTATTCTCCTGAAGAGAAATTAAAAGCAATCACCAGACTTCAAAAAGGTGTTTTATTGCCAATCACCGACGAGCGTTTGAGTCCAGACGTTTCTAAAAACTTAACCATTGCCGATATGATTACGGGTTGGGGAGTTGCAGAAGGTGTGCGTCACTACTATGAAGTTTATGGTGGTTTTATGAATAACAAATTTGCAATTATCCAAGGCTGGGGTAACGTGGCAGCAGCAGCGGCATTCTACCTCACAAAATATGGAGTGCGCATTGCTGGTATTATCGACCGTAAAGGTGGAATTATCAATAAAAATGGTTTAGGACACGATGAAATTTTAGAATTGTTTTTAACAAGAAATGGAAACGAATTGAACGCGCCAAACATGCTTTCTTACGAAGAGGTGAATGAGCAAATTTGGGATCTCCCGGCTGAAATTTTCATTCCCGGTGCTGCCAGCAGATTGGTTACCGAAGATCAAGTTAACCGCATGGCAAAAGCCGGTATTGAAGTGGTTTCATGTGGTGCAAATGTTCCATTTGCCGATGAAGAAATATTCATGGGACCTATCTCTAAATTGGCAGATAGCCAATTTGCAGTCATTCCAGATTTCATTGCAAACTGCGGAATGGCAAGGGTATTTGGCTACTTAATGAAACAAGATGCCGAAGTCACCGACGTTGCCATTTTCAAAGACGTGAGTAACATCATTCGTTCGAGCATCATGCGCGTGCACCAATTTAACCCAAAAACAACGGGAATTAGTGCGAAGGCCCTAGAAATGAGTTTAACGGATTTGGTATAGACCAAATCCGTTAAACTCATTTCGGGATTATAGGGTTATAGGATTAGAAGGGTTAGACCAACTCTAAACAATCTAAACAAAACCGGTTAAACTCATTACGGGATTAGGAGGATTAGAGTGATTAGAAGGGTTAGAGGGATTGGATTAAACATGTAACCAAATTAAGTTACTGAAAACATTACAAAATTATTTATTAGAATTTCCAGTTTGGATCTTTGATCTTGTATACCTATTTAATCCATTTAATTGGAATGAAGTTTTTTCGATTAAATGTCTTATTTCGTCATATTCTACTTCAGTTATTAAATTGAAATCTCTAGAAATAATCAATTGATTTAGAAGTTCCATAAGACTTGAGTATGCAAATTTGTAGAATTGACTTTGTTCTTTCCCTTCGAGTCTACCTTGACCCTCTGCAATATTTGAACTAATCGATATAGCAGAACGCCTCATTTGATTTGCAATTGGCGAAAATTGTGAGTCAGGGAAATTTAAGGTTAATTTTAATGTTTTAACAGCAATTAATTTTGCATTTTTCCATGCTTCTAGTTTTTCGAAGCTAAAAAGTTTTCTTTCCATGTATTTTTAAACATTAAATGTTCATTATTGCCCCAAATAGTAGTTTGATTTTTTAACCTATTTTCTTGCAGTATTTGCAAATTTTTGAAATTCTACGGCCATAATATTTCGTCTAATCTCTCTAACCCTTCTAATCTCTCTAATCCTTTTTCATTACCTTTGTGTTATGAAAATAGAATCCCGTTTCTGCAATTATGTGAAAATTGACACTCAAAGTGATCCAGAATCAACTACTTTTCCAAGTACTGAAAAGCAAAAAGATTTAAGCCGATTGCTTGTCAAAGAATTGTTGGAAATGGGACTTGAAGATGCGCATTTAGATGAGTTTGGGTACGTTTATGCAACCCTAAAATCTAATGTCGATGGCAAAGTGCCTGTCATTTGTTTTTGTTCACACGTAGATACTTCGCCAGATTGCACCGGTGAGAATGTGAAACCTATCATTCATTATAATTACCAAGGACAAGATATCGTGCTTCCCGATGATCATTCGCAAGTCATTCGTCCCTCAGAACACCCATATTTGTTAGAAAGAATTGGTGATGATATCATTACGGCCTCTGGAACAACACTTTTGGGAGCCGACGATAAAGCTGGTGTTGCCATCATTATGGATTATGTGCAGCATATGGTGAATCATCCGGAATTGCCACATGGCGATATCAAGATTTTGTTCACTCCCGATGAGGAAATAGGTCATGGGGTTGATCATGTAAATATTGAAAAATTAGGTGCCGATTACGGTTATACTTTAGATGCAGGTGAGCGCGGTTGCTATGAAGATGAAACGTTTAGCGCCGATGGTGCAACCGTGAATTTTTATGGAATTTCGGCCCATCCTGGGTATGCAAAAGATAAATTGGTCAATGCTTTGAAAATTGCAGGTGATTTCTTGAGTCGTTTACCTAAAGATACGTTTAGTCCTGAAACAACTTCTGGTAGGGAAGGGTTTGTGCATCCTGTAACCATGGGCGGTGTTGCTGAACACGCTTGGGTTAAATTTATTGTGAGGGATTTTTCGACGCCAAAATTAGAAGAACATGAAGCTAAATTGAAATCAATCATGGATGCAACTGTAGCCGATTATCCAGGCGCAACTGCCGATATGCAAGTTTCTGAACAATATAGAAATATGAAGGAAGTGGTTCAATTAACCCCTGAAATTTCTGAATTCGCTATTAAAGCAATTGAAATGGCTGGTATCAAACCGCAACTTACAAGTGCCAGAGGTGGTACCGATGGAAGTCGTTTGAGCTTTATGGGATTGCCTTGTCCGAATATTTTCACTGGTGAAATGGCATTCCATGGAAAGCACGAATATGTGAGTGTTCAAGATATGGAAAAAGCCTCTGAAGTATTGGTGCATTTGAGCGCTCTTTGGGCTCAGAAGAAGTATTAATTTAACATTTTTCTGATGATTGATTGACAATCAATGAATTGAATTATAGTATCTTTGCAAGAATTATAGACGTTTGGTGCCCTTTATGCGATTTTCCTTAAAAATATTTCTCTTATTTTTCTTATTTTTAGGGATGTTCAATCGCTCAAATGGACAATGTGGTTCTTCTTTGAGTCAAGGGAAATATCCCTCAAAAGCATTTGAGATTGTGAGTATTTTAGTGGATGCTTGCGATGGTTCGAATGAAGGTCAGAATGAAATGATTCGAATTCAAGTTGGGAAAAACGCGCTCAATGCCTCAAAATTTAGTGTGCCAACTTATGTTGCCGGTATGGTGAATTGGGGAACCAACTCGTCGAACCCATGGCGGGGCGTTACAAATTTAACAACGAGTACAAAAGGTAAAATTACATATCTAAACAATACAATTAAAGCCAAGGGGAATTGTGGTTTGCTCATTGGTTTGAATTCAACCGATTTAATACCGGCGTATTCTAATTTACTTTTTATTACCAGTGAGAGTTTTAGCCAAACTGCACAAGACTTCAGTGATTTGAGTGATACATTATATGTGATATTCCAAAAATCTGGAAACACTGCTGGTCATTTTGTGAACTTTGGTACTGCTGCCACTAGGAAATTTATATTAACAAATAACGGTATCTCAGATACTGTTGTTTACGATAGAAGTAAATTGCTCACTCAATCAGGTTCAAAAGGTGCCGATGATGGTGCTGTTACAGATTTTGAATATGATGGAACCATTTCTTATGCCAATTATGGCTGTAGGGTGCCTATTCCTCCGTTTGTGATAGACGCTGGAACAGTTCAACTCAAAGGATGTACTGTTTCGATGGTGCAACTCAATGGAACTGTAATTGGTAGCAAATGCTATCGTTGGGTGAATGCCTATCCTCAATCTGGCAGTTTGGATGATTCTACAATTTTGAACCCTAAATTTACTGTAAAGCCTGGTTACAAAGGTGTGGTAAAATTGTATTTGATGGCCAATGGCAATTGTGCTTCGCGCAAGGATTCGGTACAGTTTAACATTTCATTTTCAACTACGGCTGATTTTTCAATTGATTCTTCAAACGCTCCTAAATTTTGTTTCACCGATAAAAGTTTAGGTACCGTTAAAACCCGTTGGGGATTTAACCATCCAAACGATATTGAAAAGGGACCTTCAAAAGATTTCAAGGAAGACCCAACGTTGCCCTTTGGCGGTGTGTGTTACACTTATAAAACTACAGGAAATCGTTTTGTCTGTATGATTGCAGAAGGATCTACAACAGGGTGCAACGATACCTTGTGTAGTGAACTAAAGGTATTTATAGATGCAGGAAAAGTGGATCCAATTTTGTGTGGGGGTAGCGCTACCATACAATTGAAAGGTAAAAAGCTTGGCATCAATAAATTCCATTGGATGAGTGAGAGTAAAGATGCAGGTAGTTTCGATGATAGCACTCAGTTAAATGCAAAATTTACGGTTGACCCGAAATATTACGGGTTGCCAATTAAATTATATCTTTTGTCGGATGTTTCTCCGTTGTTGAGAGATTCGGTTCAGTTTATTTACACGCCTAAACCTGTTGCAAATTTTAGCATTGATTCTACACTCAAGCCGAAATTTTGCTTCACGAATTTGAGTCAAAATTCCAATGTTTATCGGTGGTCTTTTCAAGGCAAGAATGCATCAGAAATCATTGTTGATTCCACCGTTACAAAATCAAATATCTGTTTTAAATACAATGATTTAGGCAAATACTATGTGTGTTTGATAGCCGAATCTGGTGTGGTTGGTTGCAGCGATACTTTCTGCGGGATGGTGAGTTACAATCAGTCGATTTTCCTTGCGAATATTTTCACACCTGGCGACAAAGATGGCAAAAATGATGAATTTAGAATTCCAATTTCAGGACAAGAATCCTTTGAAATAGAGGTTTTTAATCGTTGGGGGACATTGATTTTTCAATCCAAAGATCCGTCTGTAATGTGGAATGGTCAGGTTGAGAACACTGGCGAAGTTTGTTCTGCTGGCACCTATTTTTATTTGTTGAAATACAAATTTCCGAATCAAGATTCAAAATCAATTCACGGCAGTGTGATGTTGATACGGTAAAAACCATTCATTTTATTATAGTATAATTGTATATTCAAAAAAAAAACCTTCTGTAAGCAGAAGGTTTTTTTTATTTGGTATTTAATACCTTATAATTTCGGTGTTTCCGAAGTTGGATCGAAGATATTGTGTTCTTTGCACCAATTATTATATCCGTCGTTTCCTAAAGCAGCTTTTAGTTTGCTTGTGCTAATTGCTGTACCTTCAACTTTATAACCACTTACTAGCACATAGTCGTTGTAAGAAACAACCCCATCCACCAAAAGGTCGTAATCAGGACCAGCACTTTGTAACGCGTTGTCCATGGCATTTTTAATAGAAACTCCCATGCCTAAGAAACCATTGCTGTTTCCAACCACACGAATGCCTTGTGATTTGTCGATTTTCAAGCTAACATTTTTTGAGCTGATTACCGTGAAGTCAACCACTCTAATTGAGCAACTTGACATTAAAAATAATGTGGTTAAAGCCACTAATAAAGTAAATTTGTTTTTCATATGTTTTATTTAGTTAAGTTTTAATGAATTGATTATGAAAAGTATTGTGTCATTTAGTATTTCTAGGAAGCAAAGTTATTATTGTGCCTATGCTTTAACGTGTAATATTCAGGACTTTTTGGTAAAAATGATTCAAATTTGTCCTTTTATAGGTATATTTGTTTTGCTATGGATAAGATTGATAAAAACTCTGATCGGGTCAAGGCGGCGATTATTAATGTTAAACGCTTCAGAGAGTTAAAAGATTTAACAAGAGAGCAAATGGCAGCTGATTTGAACTTGTCATTATCGGGTTATTCAAAACTTGAAAGAGGTGAAATTGAAATGACCTTGAATCGATTGTATGAAATTGCCGACGTTTTAGAAGTGGATATTTCTCAAATTCTAAATTTTGATGCAAAATATATTTTTAACATTTCCAATTCCCAAGGGGTTCAAGGATTTGATAAAGGTGGAAATTATCATTTTCACACCAAGGATATTTATAGAGAAAAGTATATAGAAAAGCTTGAAGAAGAAATTCGGAATTTAAAGAAGTAATTAAATTTCGTAGAATATAAATTCCTTTACAAGATTCAAAATCCATGCACGGTAGTGTGATTTTGATACGGTAAAATTCAATCGTCAGAGAGTTTATCAACTTGATGCGAATGGACTTTCTTGGCAATAAATCATAGCCTTAGACCCGAAAGACTTATTTTAGTTTTCCGAAATCACCAAATTCATAGTGAAATTGGCGATTATAATCACTGAATTCATAGCGAAATTGGTGATTGTATCGCAAATTCCATTGAGTAAAATTACTCAATGGATTGAGTAAAATTACTCATCGTATTGATTAAAATTGTAAATGATTGATTATATTTGTATTTATGTATCATAGACAGGCATATTTTGATTTGAAAAAGCGAATTACAAATCATGAATCTTTAATTCAAGTAATCATAGGACCTCGTCAAGTTGGGAAAACGACCATCGTTCAACAATTGTTTCAATTGGATGAAATTAATGGTCAATATTATGTTGCGGATGCCGTAAACAATGCCAATGCAACTTGGATAGAATCAATTTGGAATGGTGCAAGGATAGAGTGTTTGTTGTCGGGGAAAATCACAGTTTTAGCAATAGATGAAATTCAAAAAATTCACCAATGGAGTGAAATCGTAAAGCGTTTATATGATGAAGATAAGTATAAGAATTTAACAGGCAAACTTAGAATAATTCTACTTGGTTCATCAAAATTATTGATTCAAGAGGGATTAACAGAATCATTAGCAGGTAGATTTGAGAATATTCATCTTAATCATTGGTCGTTTTCAGAATTAAAGGAGGCTTTTGGATTATCTCCAGAGCAATATGCATGGTTTGGGGCTTATCCAGGTTCAATAAATCTCATTGATGACGAGTTAAGATGGAAGAATTACATACAAGACTCACTTATAGAAACAGCAATTACAAAGGACATATTAATGCTAAAGAGAATAGACAAGCCCACCTTGTTAAGGCGTTTATTTGAATTGGGTTCAAATTATTCGGGTCAAATATTGTCATTCAATAAAATACTTGGACAGTTGCAAGATGCAGGAAATACAACCACATTGGCACATTATTTGGAATTAATGAATTCGGCAGGTTTATTGGTTGGGTTGCAAAAGTTTGCTGTAGATAATGCGCGAAGAAAAAGCAGTAGTCCTAAATTCCAAGTGCATAATCAAGCCTTAATGACTTCTGGATTAAGCACGAATTTTGAAGAAACCTATTCTAACAAAAAACTCTGGGGTCGGATTGCAGAGTCTGCTGTAGGCACACATTTATTGTCCTATTCCTCCAACGAATTGCAAGTATTCTACTGGAATGAAAGTAATGCTGAAGTTGATTTTATCATTCAATATAAAAATGAATATATTGCACTTGAAGTCAAATTAAACCAAGACAAAATCACAGGATTGTCTGAATTTCAGCGAAAATTCAATCCAAAGAAAGTTTATCAACTTGATGCGAATGGACTTTCTTGGCAAAAAATCATCACCTTAGACCCCAAAGACCTATTTTAGTTTTCCAAAATCACCAAATTCATAGTGAAATTGGCGATTTCAACGCAAATTTTATTGAGTAAATTTACTCAACGCATTGAGTAAATTTACAATTGTCATAAAATCAATGATTTGCAGGTGGCTTATTCAGCGCCCTCTTCGAATTCTTCGTCTTCGTCGTATTCTTCCTCTTCGTCGTAATCGTCAATCAACCATTCGTTGTCTACATTGTCCCAAACCGCACATTGACTCAACTCTAGTTGCTCACAAATAGCCTTCAATTCTGGGTATGCTTCGAACACTTGGTCTAATGAAACAACAACAATTTCCTCCTCTTTGTTAGGCTCGTTCCCAACAAATTCCCATTGGTCTTCAGCGTCGCGCAAAATGGCAACAATTGTTTCTTCTTTGCTTAATAATTTGTTGGTGGTGTAACAGTTTTCTAACATGATTTTCTTTTTGAGGGATGTTTCTCTCAACAAAGATAGGTGAACATTTCAAAGGTTTTAATTTTGAGGGATTCAAAACTGAAAATTTCGATGGAAATTCGTTACTTTGAAACTCTGCTCGGACCCAAATGTCCCTCATGAAAAATAAAATGATACAAGAAAATACACCCATAGAACTTCGTTCCGATACATTTACAAAGCCAACGCCAAATATGCTCACCGCAATGATGACTGCCGCCGTTGGTGATGATGTTTTTGGGGAAGATCCTTCTGTAAATGCACTCGAGAAAAAAGCTGCCGAAATGTTTGGAATGGAAGCTGCGTTGTTTTGTCCCTCCGGAACAATGACAAACCAAATTGCAATTAACGTGCACACCCAACCCGGCGATGAGGTGATTTGCGAGGAAGGTTCTCACATTTATTATTATGAAGGCGGGGGAATTGGTAAAAACTCGGGGTGCCAAGCCCGTTTAATTAGGGGGCAGCGAGGACAAATTACCGCATCTCAGGTTTTAGAGGTTATCAATCCAGATGATGTGCACCGTGCGAGAACAAGTTTGGTGAGTTTGGAAAATACTTGCAATAGGGGTGGGGGTAGTTGTTACGATTTGAAAGAAATTGCGGCCATTCGCAAGGTTTGTCATGAACATGGTTTGAAATTGCATTTGGATGGCGCGAGGTTGATGAATGCCATCGTTGCAAAAAATAGCAATCCGTTGGAATATGGACAGTTATTCGATAGTATTTCCTTGTGTTTGAGCAAGGGTTTGGGCGCGCCAATTGGAAGTGTATTGTTGGGTTCAAAGAGTTTTATCAAAGAAGCTAGAAGGGTTCGAAAAGTGATGGGAGGCGGAATGCGTCAAGCGGGTTTTTTGGCGGCCGCTGCTTCTTATGCCCTTGAAAATCAAGTGGATCGATTGGCCGAAGATCATCAATTAGCATCACTGCTTGGCACTAGTTTAGAGCAATTAAATTGGGTAGACTTTGTGCTTCCAGTTGAAACAAATATTGTAATTTTCGCGGTGAATCAAATGACATGCGTAAAGGAAGTGACAGAATATTTAGTGTCCCACAACATTCGGGTGTCGGCCATGAGTTCAACCCAAATTCGAATGGTGACACATTTAGATGTAACTGCAGAAATGGTTGACTTTGTCATTGATAAATTGAATGGTTTCAAAAGTCATTGATGGAAAAAATAAGAATCTTTTTCTGTATTTGTTTTGCATTTATTGCAAATCTTTCCCTTGCACAAACCGCATTTTATCCCTCAAAAGGAACAGTTTACGATGGCAAATTGCATAGAATTGAATTGTTCTTACACCCAGATTCGTTGGCAGCACTTTTTGACCCTGCGAATCGTTGGACCGACCATTGTTATCCTGCTGTTTTTGTATATGACCATACCGACACCATTCAAAAAGTGGGGTTAAGATTGAAGGGAAATACATCTCGGGCAGCTCAGAAAAAAGGTTTGAGAATTGATTTCGATGAGTTTCTGCCGTTTACATTTCAGGGGCTTAAGAAGATGAATATCAATGGAAATCATAACGATCCATCGATGTGCCGGGAATATTTATCGGGTTATACAATGAACCAAGCTTATTTGCCTTCGGTGAGGGGAAATGTTGTTCAACTTTATATCAATGGGGTCTATTTTGGACTTCGCAACAATTCAGAATTTGTAGATAAAACCTTTGTGCAAAGCAGGTTTGGCAACAGCAATGGCAATCTTTATAAGTGCAGTTGGCCGGCAGATTTATCTTGGTTAGGTTCATCCCAAAAAACATATAAGGATCTTATGAACGGCACAGATAGGGCTTATCATTTAAAAACGAACGAGTTGGCCGATGATTACAGTGATTTGGTGAATTTAATTAACGTCATTAATAATTCGCCGACAGATTCATTCGATGTTAGAATCAACCGAGTTTTTAATGTTCAAGCGTATTTAAAAACCTTAGCGATGGAAGTGTTAATTGGGCATTGGGATAATTATTTCTGCAACAAGAATAACTATTTTTTGTACCACAATACTAAAACTGGAAAGTTTGAATATTTGCCCTACGATATGGACAATACTTTTGGAGTTCAGTGGGGTTATTCGAATATTAACAGCCGTAACATTCACAATTGGGGCAATAAAGCGGCAAGTTCAGCGCCGCTGGTTTATAAACTCTTTGCAATTACAAAATACAAGCGAGATTTTGAATTTTACATTCGAGATTTTTTGAAGGACGAATACCACACCGATAGTCTCTATAAAGAGCTAGATAGAATGAAGTTGTTGCTGGATACGTCAATTGCCAAAGATCCGTTTTACAATGGAAGTTTTAGCAGCGATTATGGATATGATTGGAATGCGTGGAACAGTAGTTTTAGCCAAGCAAATGGTGGGCATGTTTCTTTTGGAATTAAGCCTTTCATTGCCGATAGAAGTGCTTCTGCACTTTCGCAAATGCTTTTTGTAAATCTGCAAAAAATAAATGCTGAAACTTTTGCGATTTTCCCGAATCCTTCAGACGATATTCTCAATATTCAGTTTTCGAAACCGGCACCTCAAGTGTCATTGTATTTGAAAATCTATGATGAAACCAATCGACTGACAATGTCACATAACTTGGTCATTGCTGAAGATTTTACTTCAATTTCAGTAAAAGACTTATTGCCAGGGGTGTATGTGATTCATTTGGAGGGACATGTCCCTCAGAAATTCATGAAGCGTTAATCCTCTTCATCGAGGTGCAAAATGTGCAATAACCTATGTAAAATTGGGGCTAGGAAGGTTGCAATCATTGTAAGGAAAGCAACACCGCTGTATAACGCGTAAAAGGAAGAAAAGAGTTTTGCAGCGGTGGTTTTCATTTCAACCACTGGACCCATGCCAGTGAGAATGAGTGCCGCCATGTGAAAACTATCAATGAAATTGGTATCTGCAAAATGCATATAACCCAAAACGCCAATTGCCATCGAAAAGAAAACAATGATGAATGCATAAAATGAATAGGTCATCAACCTTTTCAAGAAATCTTTCATCGGGATAACCTGTTGTTTTTTAGTTTCGAACCTGGGATTGAACTTATTCAATGTCAATAGCTTTGATTAAATAATTCGTTTATAATTTTTTAAAAAACTTTGCGGGAATGAAAGGTATATTCTCAATTCCTTCAGGTACAATTTGATTTGGATAATTATCTTTTGTGGCCGACTGACCGGGCAATACCCAGCATTTATTAGTGTAATAGAAGAAGTTTACATCGGTAGAATAAGGGACTGCTTTAGAGTAGCTTAATTTAACCTTTGTGCCAATAACACCATTGTAAGGATAAAAGTGAAAATCGGGATTGATAGATGTCCAAGACTTACTTCCTTTTGATTTGTAAAGGATTCTCAAACCTGGTTTCATGGCACTATTTGTCACTCTAATGGTATCTGATGTAGCTGAATCAACAAAATATCCTCTCATATTTGGGTTGTCGGGACAATTATGAAACTTAAAGTCTGAATTTGAAGCCATGGCCAGAAAGCTATCTTTATTGACGATTGTAGGATTTTTAAAAGGCTTAGAAATGGGTGCAATTTCTGTAGGGTAAAACCCTGTGAGGGTTCCTCTACCTCCGGCAACAATGGTATCGAAATCCACCAAATGATAGAGTACTGCTTTGAAAACTTGGCCTTTAATCAATGGAAAAAGCTTTTCAGTTTCGGGAATAAATGCTGGTTTTTTCTTAATTTGATTGAAAAATTCATAATACTTCTGAGACACTGCAAAATAGGTTTTGGTTTTCGGGTCTTTGAGGTAATACTGGTTTAAACTTCTGATAAAAATTGTGTCTTTAAAAGGCTCAAGAACAGCAAATTCTAACCCAAAATCTGGTTCAGAATGATTTATTAATTTTAGTTTAGCATAAAATTGTCCCTCTGGAACAATGATTTTTTGACCATCCACAGGTACATCAAACAAGGTTTGATTGCAATTGAAACGAATGAAATTTGTTTTCTTTGGTTCAACTTTAGGCGGAACAGAAACACTTGATTGATTGCTTTTGCTTGGTTTACTCTTTTGGGCAAAAGAAATACCATAACAAAAACATGATAATATAATGAAAACGATATTTTTAATCCAATAACGTTTCATTGAATTATTTCTTATTCATTTTATTTCTTTGTTCTTCCGCATTTTGGATGATAGACGAAGCTCTTTTATCGGCTTCACTTTCTAAAGTCTCCGCTTTTTTATCGGCTTCGATCACTGTTTTATCAGCAGAACTATTTGCAGCTGATCTCAATGAATTTGCTTTTTTCTCAGCCTCTTTTTTAAGTGCTTTCACCGCTTTTTCGGCCGCATATTTTTCGAGAGGATTCTTAGCTTTATCCATTAATTTATCGGCTTCTGCGTTGGCTTTGTTTAAGGCATCGGTTGCAAGTTTTTCTCCTTCTTGGCGCTCTTTATCAGCCAATTTGCGCGATTCATTTCTAATTTGATCTGCTTTTTCTTTTGCAGTTTTGCGAATTTGATCAGCTTCTTGACGGGCTTTGTCTAATACTTTGTCGGCAGCAGCATTCGCTTTATTCATTGCATCTTCTTTCACCTTGTCTAATTTTGGTTGGATTAATCCTTTGCCTATTGACTTCCAATCAATCACCAATTTAGGGGCAGCAACGGTGCCTGTAATTTTAAACGGCAATGATTTTCCAT
>JACCEB010226024.1_pt1 | contig 23872 bp, 25 predicted proteins | sample 7454761 | NCBI WGS metagenome assembly JACCEB01 (sample SAMN15323454, study PRJNA562643) | freshwater metagenome | isolation source: river surface water | place: USA:Blue River Watershed | collected 2017-08-18
GCGGCATTCGCTTCTTCTCGCTCGGCTGAAATCTTCTCAGCTGCCGAGCTAATAGCAGGCTCTGTCTTGGCTAAACGCTCACGCAGTGCCACCAAGTTTCCAACTGCCTTTGGCTCCCTAAGCTCGCTAACCAGGTGGTCATAAGCCGACTTCAAGCTCTTGGCATCGGTGACACCAGACGCCAATCGCTGCTCGAGAATTCGAACCTGAGCTTCGAGGTCTTGAAACTTTCGGACAAAGTAGGCAAGTGCGTCAGCTTCGCTGACGTTTGGGTACTGGCCAACGAGTCTTTCGACGCCGGCTTCGATGACGAATACGTTGTTTTCGCTGTCGACGCGGCCGAATGCGTTGCTGGTCACGGGGATCTCCTAAGGTGTGAGGTTTTACTCTACCGAAATACCGCTGAGGGAAACGGGATTAATTGGTGCTCCGTCGCTTGAACCATCAGCAGTTCCAGCCGCCGCGATTTCCTTGACGCTATCGAGTCCGGAGGTGATTTTGCCGAATACGGTGTAACCGCCCGCGGCATCGCTCAAAATCTGCGAATCTCCGTAGACGATGAAGAATTGACTTCCCATCGAGTAACCATCTCCGCCGACTCTAGCCATGGCTAGAACTCCCTCGCCGTACATGTCATCAAGTGGGGCGTTTTCAATCGGACCGAAGTTGTAGCCTGGACCACCGGTGCCGGTGCCGGTTGGGTCACCACACTGCAGGACGTAAATACCTGCGGTGGTCAAGCGATGGCAGGTAACGCCCTCGAAGTAACCATCCTTGGCTAGTGAGACAAAGTTCGCCGTGGCCTGAGGGGCCAAATCACCGTAGAGCTCGTAGCTAATCTGCTGATCGTTCAGATTCAATGCACCCGTCCAGGTTCGACCCTCGGCAATGGCTGGATCTGGAACTAAGTCAGAGTTGGTCGGGGTTGCAGAAGGTTCTTCGGTGACGGTCTCTTGAGAGGGAACCTGGTGGCCGGGACCAACCGAAAAGTAAAGGAACTGTCCTGCAACAGCGAGGGCAACCGCAGCTCCCGAGATGATGAGTGCCAACCGGTTGTCTTTTTTGCGCGTCGCCTCTCGCTCCAGCTTGATGCTCTGCTTGGCCTGGAAGCTCGCTAGCTTGTCATTGTTCTTCATAACACCCTGTCCTTACGCGATTAGTAATTCTAGGCGTTGCATACAATCAACAAGTGGCAACGAACCCCCTAGCAGCTCGCATGCGTCCTACCTCACTGGAGGAGGTGGTCGGTCAATCCCGAATCACGAAGGCAGGCTCAGCGCTAAACAGATTGATTTCGGGTGATCCCTCGGCAACCCTTAGCTCGGTCATCCTGTGGGGACCACCCGGCTCGGGAAAAACCTCGCTGGCCCGACTCATCTCTCAAAAGCGCGATGCGAACTTCGTTGAGCTCAGCGCAATCTCGGCTACGGTTGCCAACGTCAGAGAGGTGATCGACTCCGCCAAGAAGCTGCTGGAGGTCTACGATCGCCCAACAATTCTGTTTCTAGATGAGATCCACCGCTTTTCCAAGGGCCAACAAGATTCGCTGTTGGCTGCCGTGGAATCAGGGCTCGTGACTTTGATTGCCGCCACAACAGAGAATCCCTCATTCAGCATCATCAAGCCGCTGGTGTCTCGGTGCCTGGTGCTCAAGCTAGATCCACTCAGCCAGGACGAAATCGCTACGCTGCTAAATCGCGCAGTTGCCCGCAGCGACTGGGGAGATAAGCAGGTAGCGGGCGAGGCGATCGAATACCTTTCAAAAATCTCCTCGGGCGATGCAAGGCGCGCCCTCACATTGCTAGAAGCGGCTGCCGCTCAGGCACATGATGTCGTAACGCTGGATGATGCCAAGGCAGCCAGCGAGCTCGCTATCGCCTATGACGCAACTGGCGATGCGCACTACGACACGATAAGCGCCTTTATCAAGTCGGTTCGCGGTTCGGACGTGGATTCCGCAATTCACTATCTGGCTCGCATGATCGCTGGGGGAGAGGATCCTAGGTTCATTGCTCGACGACTAATGATCTTGGCAGCCGAAGATGTGGGCCTAGCGGATCCGAATGCGCTCGTGATAGCAAGTGCAGGCGCAGAGATTATCGAGCGAATTGGCATGCCCGAGGGCCGGATACCGCTCGCCGAAGTGACTATTTACCTAGCAACCGCACCAAAATCTAACCGCGCCTACCTGGCAATAAATAAAGCGCTTGCCGATCTTGAAAGCAGGCCGGTGCCGCCAGTACCTGCACCACTGCGCTCTAGCGGAGCTGTGGGATACGCATATCCGCATGATGACCCGAGGGGAATAGTGCGTCAAAAGTATTCCGAACTCAGTGAGAAGCTCTACGAACCCTCAAATCACGGCTTCGAAAAGACCATTGCTGAGCGCCTGAGAGCGATTGGCGAAATCCTAGAAGGTTAGTGACAGCTGAGAATCAAACTGCTAAGCTCTCAGGGTTGCTCTGCTCCAGCGGCTGGGACGTAGAGCAAGATCCCACAGATAAATTCGAAAGGTAACTTTTTGTCAAAGACAACTAGAACCCGCAGCAAGACTCGTTTGTCGCGTGCCCTAGGCATCGCGCTTACCCCAAAGGCTGCTAAGTACATGGAAAAGCGCCCGTATGCACCGGGTCAGCACGGCCGCACCAAGCGCAAGTCAGATTCTGACTACGCAGTTCGTCTTCGTGAGAAGCAGCGCCTAAGGGCTCAGTACGGTATCCGCGAGGCTCAGCTTCGCAAGACCTTCCAGGAAGCTAAGCGCACTGAGGGTCTAACCGGTGAGAACCTAGTTGAGCTACTAGAAATGCGTCTTGACGCTCTAGTGCTTCGCTCTGGTTTCGCACGCACCATGGCTCAGGCCCGCCAGATGGTAGTACACCGCCACATCCTCGTTGATGGTGAGCGCGTTGACCGCCCATCCTTCCGCGTAAAGCCTGGTCAGATGATCCACGTTCACGCCAAGAGCGAGAAGGCTGAGCCATTCCAGGTTGCAGCAGCAGGCGGTAACTCAGACGTTCTAAACAAGACTCCTGAGTACCTAACCGTCGACCTAGACAAGCTTCAGGCGACCTTGGTTCGTCGTCCAAAGCGAGCTGAAGTTCCAGTTACCTGTGAAGTTCAGCTCGTTGTTGAGTACTACGCAGCTAGGTAAACAAGACTGATGAGCGGCGGCGAAGTTGTCGGCATAATTTTTGCCCTCAGCTTCGCCGCGCTTGTTCTTTTTCTGGGCTTTCCGCTGGTCAAGCTCGCAAAACTGATTGACGAGAGTGCCCGCACCATCAGCACCGTCAATAAAGAACTTGAACCAATGCTCCAAGAGGCTCGCGTCACCCTCGGAGAGGCCAACCGCCAACTGAAGCGAATTGACTCGATTACCGAAGATGTCGAGCAGGTAACAGAGAACATCAACAGTCTGGTCGCGGTATTCACCGCCTCGGTTGGAGCCCCGCTAACTAAGCTTTTCGGTGTCACCAAGGGGCTGTTCTCAGTCCTTGGAAAACGGAGGTAGAAATGTCAAAACTCGGATGGTTCGCAGCAGGTCTGGGGCTAGGCGCCCTTGCAGTAATCCAGCTTCGCGATAACCCAAAGGCGCAGGTTGCCCTAGATGAGGCCATCGCTGCAGCAAAAGACTTCAGCCAGGCGGTTGCCGCCGGCTACCAAGAGCGTGAAGCGGAGCTGACTAAGCCCGCTTCTAAGCCAGCACCTAAGACCGCAGCGCAGCCTGCCGCTAAAAAGCCAGCTGCTAAGCGCGCACCAGCCAAGAAGTAATACCAATGAAGACTGCCGAGATTAAGCGGCGATGGCTTGACTACTTTGAGAAGAAGGGTCACACCGTTGTTCCAAGCGCACCCCTGATCAGCCAAGACCCCACTTTGATGTTTGTGGTGGCGGGAATGGTCCCCTTCATCCCATACATGACCGGAGTCTTGCCAGCCCCCTATCCAAGGGCCACCAGCGTGCAAAAGTGCGTCCGTACCTTGGACATTGATGAGGTAGGTAAGACCACCCGTCACGGCACCTTCTTTCAGATGAATGGAAACTTTTCATTTGGTGACTACTTCAAAAAGGAAGCCATTGGGTTTGCCTGGGAGCTGCTAACCGGCAAACTGGAGGATGGTGGCCTGGGCTTTGACCCCGAGCGACTGTGGGTGACCGTCTATAACGACGACGACGAGGCTATTGGCTACTGGCTTGAGCAATCGAGTGTGCCTCGAGAGCGAATCCAAAAGCGAGGCATGCGCGATAACTACTGGTCCACCGGCCAGCGCGGTCCAGCCGGCCCATGTTCTGAGATTTATTATGACCGCGGCCCCCAGTACGGCGCTGAAGGTGGTCCAGAGGCCGACGAGGATCGCTATATCGAAATCTGGAACCTCGTGTTCATGCAGTACGAGCGTGCCGACGGTGGCACCAAGGATCACTTTGAGATTTTGGGTGAGCTGCCAAAGAAGAACATCGACACTGGAATGGGTCTTGAGCGAGTAGCTTTCCTCCTCCAGGGTGTCGAGAACATCTACGAGATCGACCAGGTGCGACCTTTGATCGATCTCTCGGCAAAGCTCTCAGGCAAGAGTTACGGTGCAAACGAGTCGGATGACATCCGCATGCGCGTGATTGCAGACCACATTCGATCTGCACTGATGCTGATGTCCGATGGTGTCACGCCTGCAAACGAAGGTCGCGGTTATGTGCTACGACGCCTGCTTCGTCGTTCGGTTAGGTCTTTGCGTCTTCTTGGAGTTCAGAAGCCATGTTTCGAGGAACTCTTTACTGCTAGCAAAAACGCCATGGTCGAGGCCTATCCGGAGCTGGAGGAAAGCTTCCCCCGTGTCCTTCGAGCGGCGATTGCCGAAGAAGCCGGATTCTCAAGAACCCTTGACACTGGCCTGGTCGTGCTCTCGGAGGCGATTTCGGCTGCAGCGACTGAGCTTTCAGGCCAGACAGCGTTCCTACTTCACGACACCTATGGCTTCCCAATCGATCTAACGGTAGAAATTGCCGAGGAGAACGGGCTCAGCGTCGACCGCGCTGGCTTCGACAGCCTGATGCGGGAGCAGAAAGACCGTGCCAAGCAGGATGCCAAGTCCAAAAAGACCGGTGGCGCAGGGCTTCAGGTCTACAGAGAATTCAGAAGCCTCGGTGAAACCCAATTCCTAGGTTATGACTCGCTGAAAACCTCTGGAAAAGTGCTCGGCCTAATTCGCGATGGCGAGTCGGTTTCCAGCCTTAGCCACGGCCAATTGGGTGAACTCTTCCTAGATCGCACCACACTGTATGCGGAGTCCGGAGGCCAGGCCGCAGATGCCGGCTGGATTGTTGGTGATGGATTCGAACTTGAGGTTCTAGATGTTCAAAAGCCAGTCAAGGGACTTTTCTCGCACAAGGTGAGAGTTGCCTCGGGCGAGGTAGTGGTTGGGTCAAACGCGCAGACTCTCGTGGATGCAAACTGGAGACTCGGAGCTGCCCAGGCTCACTCCGCAACGCACGTCGTTCACGCAGCCCTAAGACAGGTTTTGGGCCCAGAGGCTTTGCAGTCTGGCTCCTATAACCGCCCCGGCTACATGCGCCTTGACTTCTCATGGACTCAGGCACTGTCCGATGCCACCAAGAGCGAAATCGAAGAGGTTTCCAACCTCGCAATCCGGGCCGATCTTGCCGTTAGTGCGCAGTACATGACCCTTCCAGCCGCTCGCGACTGGGGTGCAATTGCGTTGTTTGGCGAGACTTACGATGAAGAGGTGAGGGTAGTCCAGGTTGGTGGACCTTGGTCCAGAGAGCTTTGCGGCGGTACTCACGTCATGCGTTCTTCCCAAATTGGTCTGGTTTCAGTCACAGCCGAATCCTCGGTTGGCTCCGGTTCGCGACGCATTGAAGCATTGGTTGGAATCGATGCTCTACGGGCGCTGACTGCGGAACGCGAGATCACCAGAAGGCTTGCGGCAACCATCAAGGCTCCCGCTCTCGAGCTGGAGGCAAGGGTCACCGATGCTCTTGAGGAGCTAAAGCTAGCTCAGAAGAGAATCGCCGAATTGGAATCCGAACGAGCGCTTCAGCTGGTGCCGCAGCTCATTGCGAGCGCAACCAAGGTAGCTGGCCTTGATGTAGTTGCGACGAAGCTTGACTCGGACATCAACGCCGACCAACTGCGCAGCCTCACCACCGCTGTAGGAGCTCAGCTCGGCCCAAGCTCGGTAGCGATTCTGGGCGCAGAGGTTTCTGGAAAACCGATTGTCATGATCGCATCCGGCACTGAAGCGCAGCAGCGTGGCATACGAGCGGGCGAGCTGGCAAAGCACGCGTCGGCGGTGCTAGGCGGCGGTGGCGGCGGCAAGGCAGACTTCGCCCAGGGCGGCGGAGCAGATGCGTCGAAGCTGGCACAAGCCATTCACGAAGCGGTTGCTCTAATCAAGTGAGCCGTCGGCTAGCGGTTGATGTCGGCTCGGTACGGGTCGGTCTAGCAATTAGCGAGGGCAGCTTGGCTTTGCCGATGGAATCACTCGCAGCAGATGAAGCTACTGTCTCTCGCATTCTTGAGATTGCAGAGCAGAAGTCGGTTCAGGTCGTCTATGTTGGGTTGCCGCTAAACCTTAGAGGTGATCACACTCCATCCACTAGAAAATGCATTGACTTCGCTAGAAAGCTAGCCGAATCAGGGCTCACGGTGAGAATGATTGACGAGCGTCTCACGACCAAATCTGCCCAACAAATGTTGCAAAAAACTGGGAAAAAGGTCAAAGAGTCGAGGGGCTACATCGATGCCCAGGCTGCTGCGCTTATTCTTGACTTCGCGCTTCAATCCGAACGCTCAGAATACGCAGGGATAGCTCTAGATGACCTCAACGAACGATAGCCAAATCAGGCGCAGGCGTAGGTTCTTCGGCTTAGTCGCGCTGATCCTTGTCATCGCGCTGGCAGCCGGAGCGGTCACTTTAGCCTCGGATTCAATTAGAGATTTCATTTCTAGGTTTCAGGTTGCTGATTACGACGGGGAACCTGGCCCCGAAACCATGATCATTATTGAGGCTGGCGACAATGGCGCGGCTGTGGCTCGCAAGATGGTCGATGCAGACATCATTCTCAGTTTTGACGCAATTTACCGAGACATGCTCACCACTGACTTTGTCATCTACCCGGGCACTTATAAATTTCCCACCAAAATCTCGGGCAAGCGGGCACTTGAGATCCTGATTGAAGGAAAGAACCGAGTGGTTTTGCAAACCACAATTCCCGAAGGGTACCGAATCCGCGAGATTGTCCCGCAGCTAGTGAAAGACCTAGGACTCGAAACGGCAGCTATCGAGCAAGCGATAGCGGACATCCAGACCAGGCTTCCCGAGCAGGCTCTGAACGCAGAGGGATACCTCTTTCCAGCCACTTACACCTTCGACCCGCAGGTCACCGCAGCAACGGTGATAGACACTATGGTTGACCGCACAGAGGCAGAACTTGAGCAATATGACATTGCTCTAAAAGATTCTCTCGAGCTAATTACCCTCGCCGCGCTGATCCAAGTCGAAGCGAAGCTCCCAGAGGATTTCTTCAAGGTTTCCAGGGTCTTCCAAAATCGACTGTCGATAGACATGTTGCTGCAGTCGGATGCCACCGTGAGCTACGGCACCGGGGGCACCACCGTGACCACAACAAATGCACAGCGTGCCGATAAGAACCCCTACAACACCTACATCTACAAAGGCTTGCCTGCGGGACCTATTTCGAATCCGGGAGAACTGGCGATCGAGGCCGCGATGCGACCGGCGGATGGCGATTGGCTCTTCTTCGTTACGGTGAACCTAAAAACCGGTGAAACCAAGTTCAGCGTTACGGTGAGCGAACATGAGAAGGCGGCGCAGGAGTTTTATGCGTGGCTGCGAGAAAACCCGGAGTGGAATGACTAAGCGCTACGCCGTGCTGGGTTCCCCAATTGCACATTCCAAATCGCCAGTAATTCACCGGGCGGTTTTTGAAGCTCGGGGCGAAGATGCCGCCTACGAAGCCATCGAAGTTTCATCCGACCTCGGAGCATTCTTAGCTGCGCAACCAGCGGACTACTGTGGATTTAGCGTCACTATGCCGCTAAAAGAGTTGGCGCTGAACCTGGCTGAACGAGCTGATTCGCTCGCCATTGCCACCGGGGCCGCCAATACTCTAATTCGCAGCCAAACCGGGTGGGATGCCTACAACACCGACGTCTTCGGTATTCAGCAGGCGTTGTCGGGCAAGAAATTCAGAACCGTAGCGGTCATCGGCACCGGAGCTACCGCCAGAAGTGCGATTGTTGCGATGCAAGAACTTGGAAAGCAAGTTTCGATCTGGGGGCGTAACGCCGCAGCAGTAAGGCAACTTTCCGCCGAGTATGAACTGGTGTCGCACACTCAATTTCACAAAGCCTGTGAGTCAGACCTGGTTATTTCGACACTTCCGCCAACAGCGCTAGATGAGCTTGCTGAGAGTCTCCGAACTGCACCACGCGGTTTGCTTCTAGATGTCGCCTACGACCCATGGCCTTCAAAGGCAGCCCTAGTTTGGGGGGAAGAAAGGACCGTCTCAGGTCTGGAAATGCTGATCTGGCAAGCAATCGGGCAGCAGCGACTCTTTGCGGGTAACGACCTTGATGAGCCCCTCGCGAAGGAGAAAGAATTGCTGTTGGCAATTCGAAGCGCCCTCAGCATGGCAAAATAGTCAGATGTTGCGCTGGATTACTGCTGGGGAGTCACACGGCCCTGAACTTATTGGTGTCATTGAGGGGTTGCCGGCGGGCGTGCCTGTTTTGGCAGAAGACATTCAAGAGGCACTTGCCCAGCGACGTTTAGGTTATGGCCGCGGTGCTCGAATGAAGTTCGAGCAGGACCAGGTCACCCTGTCCTCTGGAATCCGGTTTGGCCTGACCCAAGGCGGCCCAATCTCAATCCGCATCGCTAACACCGAGTGGCCAAAGTGGGAAGCGGTTATGTCCGCAGCTCCTGTTGATGCCGAGGCGCTAAGCGGAGCTAGGGGAGCACCACTTACCAGACCACGTCCAGGGCACGCAGATTTCACCGGCATGCAGAAGTATGGGTTTGATGAGGCAAGACCGGTATTGGAGCGAGCCTCGGCACGCGAAACTGCAACAAGAGTTGCGCTTGGTCAAATTGCTAAAAACTTCTTGAGTGCTCTCGGCATCGAATTGGTGACTCACACCGTTGCGATCGGCACGTCGGAAAATAGGGACACCAAGCTTCCAAGGCCGAGTGACAAAGCTACCTTGGATGAGGATGCGGTGCGCTGCTTCAATCCAGAGGCGAGCGCGGCGATGGTCGCTGAAATTGATGACTGTCATTCTGCCGGCGACACCATTGGTGGCGTGACCGAGACCCTGGTTTACGGATGCCCTCCGGGCTTGGGCTCCTATGTCCACTGGGACCGCCGGTTGGACGCTCAGTTAGCTGCGGCCGTCATGGGTATTCAGGCGATGAAGTCGGTTGAGATCGGAGATGGTCTGGAGACCACTAAACGTCGCGGCAGCGTTGCTCACGATGAGATCGTTCGAGAAGACGGTTCGGTGCACCGTTTGACCGATCGCGCAGGAGGCATTGAGGGCGGAATGTCTAATGGCGAGGTAATCCGAGTTCGAGCCGGGATGAAACCCATCAGCACCGTGCCGCGCGCACTGCAGACCATTGACACCGCTACCGGCGACGCGGCGACTGCACACCACCAGCGCTCTGATGTTTGTGCTGTTCCAGCGGCCGGAGTGGTTGTAGAGGCCATGGTCGCACTGGTAATCGCCAACTCGGTGCTGGAGAAATTCGGTGGTGACTCAATTACTGAGACCAAGCGCAATCTGGATGCATACCTTGCGAACATCCCGGAAGTTTTGCGCTCACGCATCGCGCAACCATAGTGAACACCATCATCCTGATTGGGCCGATGGGGTCAGGCAAGACCACCCTCGGTAAAAAGCTAGCCAAAGAGTTGGATGTGCCGTTTTCAGATACTGACAAGTTAGTAGCCAAGGAGCATGGCGCGATTGTTGACATCTTCGAGAAGTACGGTGAAGAACACTTCCGCACACTTGAGACCAGCGCACTAATCAAAGCGCTTGAGGTTGGTGGCGTAATAGCCACCGGCGGTGGGATTGTTCTGAGCGAGCAAAATCGCAGGCTGCTCAGTGGCTATCGAACGGTGTTTCTAGACACCGCAAGTGAACATGTGCTGGGCAAGATAAACCTTTCCAAACGGCCGCTGCTGAAAGATAATCCGCAGCGCTGGGACGCGATTTACAACGAGCGCAAGGCGCTCTACGAACAGTGCGCAACTGCTACCGTTTTCACGGGCGGCAAGCCAATCAAATCTTTGATATCTCAACTAAAGCAGGAGGCAACCAAATGACCTCGATCATCGGCAGGTCACTGCTACCAGAGGTTGCACTGTCACTTGACGGAGTGAAGAAGGTGCTGATCCTGCACCCGCAGGCGCTGAGCGCCACTGCACTTGCCGTTCAAGAAGATCTTCGCAGCAAAGGCTTTGAGGCCTTGGTGGTCGAGGTGCCAAACGCCGAGGATGCCAAACGAATTGAAGTTGCCACCTTTTGTTGGCAGGTAATGGGTCAGGCGGATTTTCATCGCAATGACGCCGTAGTCGGTATCGGTGGTGGCTCCACCACCGACCTTGCAGGCTTTGTTGCCGCGACCTGGCTCAGGGGCATTCGCTCGGTGCTAATTCCGACCACACTTTTGGGCATGGTTGACGCTGCGATTGGCGGTAAGACCGGAATCAACACCTCTGAGGGTAAGAACTTAGTTGGAGCGTTCCACTTGCCACACCGAGTGATCATCGATCTCGACACCTTGGAAACTCTTCCTCGCAATGAGCTTCTTGCGGGAATGGGTGAAGTGGTCAAATACGGGTTCATCTCAGACCCTTGGATTCTGGAAGCAGTTGAATCCTCTGATGACGCTACCGATGTAAAAAGTGAGATGTTCGCAGAGATCATTCGACGATCTGTTGCAATCAAAGAGCAGATCACCACAGCTGACTTCAAAGAGTCGGGTCAGCGAGAGTTCCTAAACTACGGCCACACCCTGGGACACGCAATCGAACATGCCGAGCGCTATAAGTGGAGGCACGGCGCTGCAATCTCAATCGGGATGGTCTTCGCAGCTGAACTGTCGATGCTGAGCGGCAGGCTCAAAGAAGCTGACGTCGAACGGCACCGTTCGGTGCTGGGAAAATTGGGGCTTCCGATGACCTATCGGGCGGACCGCTGGGAGCAGTTGCTGGCCACCATGCAACGCGATAAAAAGAGCCGAGCCGGCTCGTTGCGATTTGTGGTCTTGGATGGAATTGGAAAGCCAGGCATCCTCAGCGCACCAACTCCGGAGCTGGTTTTTACCGCATTCCAGGCGATTGTGGAATAGCGTTTACCCATGAGCAAGATCTACGTCCTAAACGGACCAAACCTAAACATGCTGGGAGCCCGTGAACCGGAGGTCTACGGCACCATGAACCTAAGCGACATTGAGGCGAAACTGCGTGCCCAAGCTCCACAGGTTGAGTTTGTTTTTGGTCAGTCAAATAGTGAAGACCAGCTGATTAGTTGGCTTCATGCCGCATTCGAAGAGAGTGCCGACGTAATTTTGAATCCTGCCGCATTCACGCACTACTCGTATGCGCTCAGGGACGCCTGCGCGATGCTGAAGGGTCGCTCAAGGCTTATCGAGGTTCACATCTCAAATCCCCACGCTCGTGAGAGCTTCCGCCACAACAGCGTAATTTCGGCAGTAGCGACCGGTGTAATTGCCGGATTTGGTGTGGATAGCTATCTCTTGGCACTTAGTCAGCTGACTCGCAACTAGAATTTCACAGGTTTAACAAGGAGAAAAATGGCAACCTCAAACGATCTCAAAAACGGCATGGTCCTGAACATGGAAGGCCAGCTGTGGTCGGTAATCGAATTCCAGCACGTCAAGCCAGGTAAGGGTCCGGCTTTCGTTCGCACCAAGATGCGTCACGTGCTTTCCGGCAAGGTCGTGGAGAAGACATTCAACGCGGGTGTCAAGATTGAGACCGCCACCGTGGACCGCCGCGACATGCAGTATCTCTACAACGATGGCACCGGCTTTGTGTTCATGGACAACACCACCTATGACCAGATCACCATCCCGACTGAGACTGTTGGTGACGCAGCTAACTACATGCTAGAGAACCAGATGGCCACAGTTGCACTGCACGAGGGAGCTCCGCTTTACATCGAATTGCCACCTTCGGTGGTCTTGGAGATCACCTACACCGAGCCAGGGCTGCAGGGTGACCGCTCAACCGGTGGCACCAAGCCAGCGACTTTGGAGACGGGCTTCCAGATTCAGGTTCCACTGTTCATCGAGAACAACACCAAGGTCAAGGTTGACACGAGAACCGGTGACTACCTTGGTCGCGTGAGCGAATAGTTGAGCGCTCGAACTAAAGCTCGCAAGCGCGCACTAGATGCTCTATACGCATCTGATGTTCGCGGTGATGCGGCCCTAGACCTGCTGAAGCAAACCGAAGTTGAGGTTGAAGACCGCCAGAATCAGCAACCGATCTTCGACTACGCAGAAATGCTGGTCACGGGCTATCTCGAGAACGCATACCAAATCGACTCCGAGATTCAAATGCTCGCCGACAACTGGTCGCTAGAGCGCATGCCTGCGGTGGATCGCGCAATTTTGCGGCTAGCTGCCTGGGAGATCCTGCACAACTCTGAGGTGCCAAACGAGGTAGCTATCTCGGAGGCGGTTGCCTTGGCGGGGGAGCTGTCGACCGATGATTCTCCGAAATTTATTAACGGTGTGCTTGCCCGCCTGGCAAAGGGTCGGCAAGCGCTGTAACAGCTGTATACTTTGAGTCATCCACCTTTAAATTCGTCCAGTGAGGCGAAGAAGGACTGCAAATGCAAGAGCGCGTCGTACTCGATTCGCCCGACATTGATCGGGCTCTAAAGCGCATTGCCCATGAAATTCTCGAAGCCAACGAAGGTCCTTCCGACCTTGTTCTGCTTGGTATCCCAACCCGCGGAAGGCATTTGGCTGAGCGCATCAACAACTTGCTTGCCCAAATTGACCCCGATTATCAAGGCAACATCGGCGTCTTGGACATCACGATGTATCGAGACGATACCGCCAAAATTGAACGCAAAATCCACGAGACCTCCATTCCGGATTGCGGCATAACGGACAAGGTCGTTGTGCTGGTTGACGATGTGCTTTATTCCGGCAGAACCGTCAGGGCAGCGCTAGATGCATTGACAGACCTGGGTCGCCCTAGACAGGTAAAGCTTGCTGTGTTGGTAGATCGCGGTCACCGCGAGCTGCCGATTCGACCCGATTTCGTTGGCAAGAATTTGCCGACCGCAAAAACCGAACGGGTCAAAGTTCTGCTAACTCAAACTGATGGATTCGATCAGGTGGTGATCGAGCAGTGAAGCACCTAACTTCGATACGTGAACTCGATCTAAATTCCGCGCAGTCCCTTTTGGATAACTCGCAACAGCTCTCTCAGATCAACGATCGCGAGGTGAAGAAGCTGCCATTTTTGCGAGGCAAGACGGTAGTGAATTTGTTTTTCGAAAACAGCACTCGCACCAGAATTAGCTTCGAGGTTGCTGCTAAGCGACTAAGTGCCGACGTGATAAACGTTGCGGCAGAGTCATCATCGGTGGCCAAGGGTGAGTCCCTCAAGGACACAGCGCAGACGCTGGAAGCTATAGGCGCAGATGCCATTGTTATTCGTCACCCGCTATCCGGGGCTCCGAAGCTACTTGCCGATCAGGGCTGGATTTCGGCGAGTGTCATAAACGCCGGAGATGGATCTCACGAACACCCCACCCAGGCGCTCTTGGATGCGCTAACCATCCGACAGGGGTTTGGCCTAACGGACCTAACCGGTCTCAAGGTTTTGATTGTCGGAGACATTCGCCACTCCAGGGTCGCAAGATCGAATATCCTGCTTTTGAATCTGCTTGGAGCGACCGTGACGGTTGCTGGCCCGAAGACCTTGATTCCCGAAGGCATTGAAAAAATGGGCACTCGCTCGCTCAACTCTTTCGAGGATGCGCTATCGGAGAAACCTGATGTTGTGATGATGCTGCGAGTGCAAAAGGAGCGCATGGAAGGCGAGGTCTTCGGCTCTCCCGCCGAGTATTCGCCTGCTTGGAGCCTTGAAGGGCAGCGCCTGGCGATGGTGTCAAAGGACGCACTGATTATGCACCCGGGTCCGATGAATCGAGGTTTTGAGATCTCGAGCCAGGCTGCCGATGACCCTAGATCCCAAGTCCTAAAGCAAGTGGCAAATGGGGTCGCAGTGCGGATGGCCGTGCTTTACCGGTGCCTGAGCGGAGAATCGCTATGAAGCCAATAGTCCTAAAAGATGCAACGCTGCCAAATGGTGAGGGTGCCGACATTGAGATCGTCGAAGGCCGCATCGCCACGATTGGTAAGTCAAGTGCTTCTGGAATCGACTGTGCCGGGTTGCGAGTGCTACCCGGGTTTGTAGATGTTCACACTCACTTGAGAGAGCCCGGGTTTGAGGCCAGCGAAACCATCGAGTCGGGTAGTAAAAGCGCAGCGGCAGGTGGCTACACAGCGGTTATGGCGATGGCGAATACCTTCCCCGTCACAGACTCCGCCGAAGTAGCAGACTTTATTCTCGATGCTGGAATCAAGGTGGGGCTGGTAGAAGTTCAACCGATCGGATCGGTTACCAAAGGCTTACGTGGTGAGCAACTTTCTGACATCTCCGGTCTTGCATCGGCAAGATCCAAGGTTCGCATGTTTAGCGATGATGGGGTTTGTGTCTTTGATGAGAACCTCATGCGTGAGGCGCTTTTGGCCGTCAAGCAATTCAATGGTGTTATCGCGCAGCACGCTCAAGATCCAACCCTCACCGTCGGCGCTCAAATGAACGCCGGAGCACTGGCGACCGAACTTGGGTTGGCTGGCTGGCCCAACGTCGCAGAAGAGTCGATTATCGAGCGCGATGCGCTGCTAGCCGAAGCAACCGGATCTCGATTGCACGTCTGCCACCTAACAACTGCTGGTGCAGTTGAAGTAGTTCGCTGGGCTAAAAAGCGTGGCATCAACATCACGGCAGAGGTGACACCGCACCACTTGATTTTGACCGAGGACCTAGTTCGAAGCTACGACCCGGTCTATAAAGTGAACCCCCCGCTTCGCACGCGCGAGGACACCATCGCTCTAAGGCAGGCCCTACTGGATGGCACTATTGACGTGCTGGGCACTGACCACGCTCCACACTCGGCAGAGAAAAAAGAGTGCGAATGGCAGAACGCTGCCTTTGGAATGGTCGGATTGGAGCATGCGGCTTCGGTTCTGCAGGAAGTGCTAATTGAAAATGGGGGAGACTGGGAGCAATTTGCCCAGATCCTGAGCACTAAGCCGGCCGACATTGCCAGCCTCAGTCACCAAGGGCGAATCGAGGTTGGAGCCATTGCCAATCTGGCCCTGATTGACCCAAGTGCAAGCCGTTTGATCACCTCTGAGACTCAGTCAAAGAGCGCAAACAACCCGTTTGCCGGAATTACGTTGCCTGGGCAGGTTGTGCACACGATTTACCAGGGCCGCTTTACGGTCTTGAACTCTCAATTGCAGGAGATTAAATGACGCGCGAAATTATTGGCTTCTTGATGCTCTCGGGGGTTGCCCTGATTGCACTTTTGATTTGGCGCAACACCCGCAAAAAAAGGGCGCTACAGGAGCAAGCAGTAGAGAGGCCGCTCCCTGCTGCCGGTAATGGAAAGTTCAAGGCACTTTACGTGTCTACCGTGTTTGAAGAGCGACCTCTCGATCGCATTTGGGCACACGGGCTAGCGATGCGGGGAAATGCCAACCTGGGCGTGGATTCGTCCGGAATTTCGGTGGTCCGCACCGGCGAGGTTGGTTACTTGATTCCGGCTTCGAAAATAGCGGGAATCAGCGCCGCCTCGGCAACCATCGACAAGGGTGTGGAGCGGGATGGCCTAACCGCAATCTCTTGGACGCTTGGCGACACCCAGGTGGTCAGCCACTTTAGGTTCGTCGACGCTGCGGCCAGAAAAGAATTTGAAAATGAAGTTTTGCAACTGATTGGAGCGCAAATTGGATAAGGCTTACCTAGTCCTGGAAAACGGACTGGTTTTTGAGGGCGAGAGCTATGGTGCCAAGGGTGAAACCCTGGGCGAGTTGGTGTTTGCCACCGGCATGACCGGCTATCAGGAAACCATTACAGATCCTTCCTACGCCGGACAAATCGTTGTGCAGACCGCGCCACACATCGGCATCGTTGGCACCAATGAGCGTGACGAAGAATCCTCTCGAATCTGGGTTGCTGGCTATGTCGTAAGAGAACCCTCGCGAATCTCCAGTAACTTCCGCGCTGAGCGCGATTTGCTGCAAGACCTGATCGAGCAGGGAATTGTGGGCATTAGTAATGTCGACACCCGAGCCATCACGCTGCAGATCCGCGATGCCGGAGCAATGCGCGCAGGCATCTTCTCGGGCAACTCCATCAGTTCCGAGGCTCAAATGCTAGCCAAGGTCACTGCGGCCCCTGAGATGAAGGGAGCCAGCTTCAGTGCTCAGGTCACCACAAGTGAGGTTTACAGCGTTGCTGCCGAAGGATCCCGTATTGGCAAGGTTGCCATCTTGGACCTGGGAATCAAGCGCTCGACAATTGAGCACCTTGCGGCACGTGGCCTAGAGGTTGAGGTGCACCCGGCAAACGCAAGTGCGGAGCAAATCCTCGCAGGTAACCCGAGTGCGGTTTTCTTCTCCAATGGCCCAGGAGATCCTCAGGCTAGCGGCGCACAGGTTGCCATGCTTCGCGAGGTATTGCGAAAAGGCGTGCCGTTCTTTGGCATCTGTTTCGGCAACCAGCTGCTTGGCCGTGCTCTGGGCTTTGAAACCTACAAGTTGGCCTTCGGCCACCGCGGTATCAACCAGCCAGTGATGCACGCCGAAACTGGCCGTGTTGAGGTTACCGCCCATAACCACGGCTTCGCCGTGCGAGTTGAGGGAGACGAGCAAGAGTCACCCGAGGGCTTTGGACGCGTGCGAGTTAGCCACCGTGGCCTGAATGACCAGGTAGTGGAAGGTCTTGAGTGCTTGGACATTCCAGCCTTCTCAGTGCAGTACCACCCTGAGGCTGCCGCCGGGCCACACGACAGCCACTACCTATTTGACAAGTTTGTACGCATGATTCAGGAGCGCAACTAATGCCAAAACGCAATGACATCAAATCCGTGCTGGTAATTGGCTCCGGCCCGATTGTGATCGGTCAAGCCTGCGAGTTTGACTACTCAGGAACTCAGGCCTACCGGGTGCTGCAGGAGGAGGGGATCCGAGTAATTCTGATCAATTCAAACCCTGCAACCATCATGACCGACCCTGACTTCGCGGATGCCACATACGTCGAACCGATCACTCCGGAGGTTATCGAAGCGATCATCGAGAAGGAAAAGCCAGATGCGATTCTGCCAACCCTCGGTGGTCAAACTGCGCTCAACGCTGCGATGTCACTTTATGAACGTGGCTCGCTAGAGAAATATGGTGTTGAGCTAATTGGTGCCAACGTCGCCGCAATTAATGCCGGCGAGGACAGGCAGATCTTTAAGCAGCTGGTGCTGGATGCTGGTGCAGACGTCGCACGCAGCGTTATTGCCCACAACATGGACGAAGTTTTAGCTGGCGCTGCAGCCCTTGGCTATCCGATGGTTGTTCGTCCAAGTTTCACCATGGGTGGTTTGGGTTCAGGCTTTGCCTACAACGAGGCTGACCTGATAAGAATCGCAGGGGCTGGCCTGCAGGCTTCGCCAACCACCGAGGTGCTGCTCGAAGAGTCAATCTTGGGTTGGAAAGAGTACGAACTCGAGTTGATGCGCGACAAGCACGACAACACCGTTGTGGTTTGCTCGATTGAAAACTTTGATCCGGTGGGAGTTCACACCGGCGACTCAATCACCGTTGCACCCGCAATGACCCTGACCGATCGCGAATACCAGAAGCTCCGTGATATCGGCATCGAGATCATCAGGGCGGTTGGCGTCGATACCGGCGGTTGCAACATTCAGTTTGCAGTCGATCCAGTCGATGGTCGAATCATTGTCATTGAAATGAATCCGCGTGTTTCAAGATCCTCTGCTTTGGCATCTAAGGCAACCGGATTCCCGATTGCCAAGATCGCAGCCAAACTAGCCATCGGCTACACCCTGGATGAGATTCCGAACGACATCACCGGCGTTACCCCGGCATCCTTTGAGCCAACCCTGGACTACATCGTCGTCAAGGCTCCCAGATTCGCTTTTGAGAAGTTCCCAGCCGCTGACCCAACCCTAACCACGACCATGAAGAGCGTCGGTGAGGCCATGGCAATTGGCCGAACCTTTACGCAAGCACTACAAAAAGCACTGCGCTCGCTGGAAAAGCGCGGCAGCTCATTCCACTGGGGACCGCAACCGCTATCGGCCACCGAGCTACTGGAGAAGATAAAGACTCCAACCGATGAGCGAGTGGTGCAGCTGCAGCAGGCGCTTCGCCTAGGCATTACCGCTGAGCAAGCCTTTGAAGCGACCAAGATTGACCCATGGTTTATCGACCAGGTGGTGCTAATCAACGAGGTGGCAAGCTGGCTGGCATCAGTTCCGTCCCTCGACCGTGACGCTTTAAAGCGCGCAAAGCAGCATGGCTTTTCGGATGCTCAAATCGCTCAGATTCGCTCAGTTAGCGAATCTGAGATTCGAGAGCTCCGGTACAGCCTTGACCTCAGGCCGGTATTCAAAACCGTTGACACCTGTGCCGGTGAATTCCCTGCACTAACCCCTTATCACTACAGCTCATACGAACAGATGACTGAGGTGCGGCCATCGGATCGCAAGAAGGTCGTGATTTTGGGTTCTGGTCCAAACCGCATTGGTCAGGGTGTCGAGTTCGACTACAGCTGTGTTCACGCCGCCTTCGCGCTGCGCGATGCTGGTTACGAAACCATCATGATCAACTGCAATCCCGAAACCGTGTCAACCGACTATGACACCTCAGACCGACTGTATTTTGAGCCATTGACGCTAGAGGATGTGCTCGAGGTTATTCATGCCGAATCGCAATCCGGAGAACTACTCGGTGTGATGGTGCAGCTGGGTGGTCAGACCGCACTGGGATTGGCAAAGGGCCTCAAGTCCTACGGCATTCCGATTTTGGGCACCACCCCTGAATCAATCGATCAGGCTGAAGAGCGCGGCCAATTCCAACAGATTCTCGATGCGGCAGGCCTTCGGGCTCCCGCGAACGGAATCGCAACAAACCTAACTGAAGCCATCTCAGTTGCCGATCGCATCGGTTACCCAGTCCTAGTCCGCCCGTCATTCGTGCTTGGTGGTCGAGGCATGGAGATCGTTTACGACGAACTGAACCTGCACGGCTACTTCGACAGAATCGCAAACCATGCCCTGGTAGACAGCGAGCACCCGCTACTCGTCGACCGCTTCTTAGACGATGCGATTGAGATTGACATTGATGCGCTCTTTGATGGCGAGCAACTATTCGTTGGTGGCGTCATGGAGCACATCGAGGAGGCTGGTATCCACTCCGGTGACTCAAGTTGCACGCTTCCGCCGATTACCCTCAGCGAAACCCAGATCGATCGTGTTGCGAAGGCGACCGAAGAAATCGCCCGAGGCTTGGGGGTCAGGGGACTGATCAACGTGCAGTTCGCGCTAGCGTCCGATGTGCTCTATGTGCTTGAGGCAAACCCAAGAGCTTCCAGAACTGTGCCTTTTGTATCAAAGGCACTAGGCATCACGTTGGCAAAAGCAGCCGCTTTGGTAATGGCCGGATGGAGTATCCAAAAACTAGTTGCCGAAGGTCACCTGCCGGCACAAGATGGTCGTCACCTTCCAGCCGGGACTCCAATCTCCGTAAAAGAAGCCGTCTTGCCATTCAAGCGTTTTGCCACCAAGGACGGGCGCTTTGTTGACTCACTATTGGGTCCAGAAATGCGCTCTACCGGCGAGGTAATGGGCATCGACGTTGATTTCCCAACCGCCTTTGCCAAGAGCCAAGCCGGAGCGGGTTCATCACTTCCGGTCAGCGGAACGGTGTTTGTATCGGTTGCCGATCGCGACAAGCCGCAGTTGCTGCTGCCCGTTCGAAGGCTTTCTCAACTCGGTTATCGAATTTTGGCAACCGAGGGAACTGCGAAAATGCTAGGTCGTCACGGCATTCAGGCAGAGGCCGTAATTAAGCACTCCAAGGCAACCGAAGGTCAGCGCTCGATCGTGGACATGATCACCGCCGGTGAAGTCGACGTCGTGGTAAATACGCCAAGCGGTGCCGATGCTCGTGTCGACGGCTACGAGATCAGAGCCGCTACCACCGCGGCCGATAAGCCAATCTTCACAACCGCCGCGCAGCTCAGCGCAGCTATTGGCTCATTCGAGCGGGTCCGCGAGGGAAGGTTCAACGTAAAGCCACTGCAAGAATATGCCCGTGAGCGAAAGGCGAGCATCGGTGGCTAAGTTCTCAACCCGGCTTGACGAGGCGGTGTCTAAATTCTCTGCGATCTGCATCGGTATTGACCCATCGGAGAGTGAGCTCGATAACTGGGAACTACCGGATTCAGCCGCTGGAGCCCGTGAATACGGTCTTCGAATCATCGATAGCGCTCAAGACCGTTTGGGGATCATTAAGCCCCAGGTTGGCTTTTTTGAGCGCTTTGGGTCGCTCGGTTACCAAACGCTCGAGGAGATTATTCGCGAGGCCAAGGACGCCGGCTTGATTGTGATTGCCGACGCTAAACGCGGAGACATTGGTTCCACAATGCTCGGTTACGCTTCGGCTTGGTTCGGGGATGATTCGCCACTGCGTTCGGATGCGCTAACGGTCAGTGGCTATCTGGGGCCGGAATCGCTGCGAGAGACCCTGAATTATGCACAGGATGTTCAAGGCGGATTGTTTATCCTCGCCGCGACCAGTAACCCGGAGGCTGCCCAACTGCAGCAGGCGTTGATCGGTGGCAAAACCGTTGCCGCTAACGTCATCGATGCCGCAAAGGAAATTGGTCAGGGGGAGATGGGCGTTGTGATCGGCGCAACTCAAGATCTCAAAGCATTTGGCATTGGTCACATCACCGAGCGCGACATTGAGATTCCAATTCTGGCCCCGGGCTTTGGTGCGCAAGGAGCCAGGTTAGAAGATCTAAAGGAAATCTTTGGAGCTTCATCGCATCGAGTTATCGCATCGATGTCTCGAGAGCTCACCAAAAACGGACCTGAGCAGCTCGGTCTCATGATTGATAAGGCCAAGGCAAAACTATGACTTTGGTTGTCTTGGCGGGTCCAGCTGGAGTCGGCAAAGGTTCGATCGTGCGCTGGATTCTGGATAACGAGGATGATTTCATGCTCTCGGTTTCTGCCACCACCAGAGACCCAAGACCCGGTGAGGTGGATGGCGTTCACTATCACTTTGTCACCGAGGCCATGTTTGAGAATTTGATCGCAAACAATCAAATGCTCGAGTGGGCACAGGTGCACGGTAAGCATTTCTATGGAACACCACTGAATGAGCTGACTCGAGCCGAAGCCCTAGACAAGCACCTGCTTTTGGAAATTGATCTCCAGGGAGCTCGGCAGGTAAGAGAAGAGCTGCCGCAAGCGCTGATGATTTTTATCAATCCGCCTAGCTTTGAGGAACTCGAGCGTCGGTTGAGATCAAGGGCAACCGAGACAGAAGAGCAAATTCAAACTAGACTTACAACCGCCCGCACCGAACTTGCTGCTGCGGGGGAGTTTGATTATCAACTAACCAACTTGGACCTAGAGGCTTGCGCCCGACAGGTCGTAGAATTGGTTCATAACGCCGAAAGAGGATCATGAGCGACAAGCTTGAAGGAATTGTTTACCCACCAATCGACGAGTTGCTGGGCAAGGTTGGCTCGAACTACGAGCTAGTGATCTTCGCTTCAAAGCGTGCTCGCCAGATTAACGAGTACTACAGCGCACTTCACGAGGGCAGCCTGTTCAACTATGTTGGGCCGCTGGTCGACTCCTCTATCGACGACAAGCCACTTAGCATCGCACTTCGCGAGGCATACGAGGGCAAGCTCGTCAAGAAGTCTGCTAACTAGTTATTCCTGATGCGCATTCTGCTTGGCATTACTGGCGGAATCGCTGCCTACAAGGCTGCCAACCTAATTCGCGGGTTGAGTGAATTAGGTCACGAGGTCACGGTTGTTCCAACCGAAAATGCACTTCGATTCATCGGCAAACCTACTCTTGAGGCCCTCAGTGGCCACGCCATCGAGACTGACATGTACCAGGATGTCGCACAGGTTCGGCACGTAGAGCTTGGCCAACAGGCGGATCTGATCTTGATTGCTCCGGCTACAGCCTCATTTTTAGCGAGATTTGCGGCCGGCATTGCAGATGATCTGATGCTCAATGCAGTCTTGGCATCGAACGCACCGGTCATCGTTTGCCCGGCTATGCACACCGAAATGTGGCTAAACCCCGCAACACAGGCAAATGTCGCGACCCTGATTTCTCGGGGCGTTCGGGTTATGGAGCCAGCGTCCGGACGGCTAACCGGAGATGATTCCGGCCCAGGCAGACTTCCTGAGGTTGCCGAAATAATTGAGTTCGCGATTGCAGGCCTTCCCTTGAAAGGAAAGCATGTCATCGTGACAGCCGGCGGAACGCGCGAACCAATCGACTCGGTCCGGTACATCGGCAACTCTTCTTCCGGACGAATGGGAATCGAATTAGCTAAGGCCGCAAGGAACGCTGGCGCTCAGGTTTCGCTGATTGCAGCCAATATCGACCTGCCGCTACCCAAGGGAATTGCGGTGACTCATGTGAGCACCGTAGATGAGTTAGAGCTTGCTATGGATCGCGAATGCGACGTGATGATTATGGCTGCAGCAGTGTCTGACTTTAGGGTTCAAAATCCATATTTGGGAAAGCTAAAGCGCTCGAACGGTTTGAATTTGGAGCTCACTCCGACCAAGGACTTGATTGCCAATTACGCTGCAAATCATCCGAACTCGATACACATCGCATTTGCACTTGCCGAGGAGACCAAGGAGCGACTAATCGAGATTGCTCGGGGAAAGCTCTGGGACAAATCGGTTACCGCGGTGATTGGCAACTCGTTTGAAGCACTGGGCAACAAGGACACCCTGGTGCAGTTCGTCACCCAAGACGATGCCATTGAGCTGTCGGGGAGCAAGGCCGAAGTGAGCAAGTCAATCCTGGAACTGGTTTCCAAGCTAATCCGCTAGTCAGCAACTAAACTTGCGGCATGACGCTACGCACTTTTACCTCTGAATCTGTAACCGAAGGTCACCCAGACAAGATCTGTGACCAAATCAGTGACACCATCCTCGATGCCATGCTCGAGCAAGACCCAGAGGCTCGCGTGGCCGTTGAAACGCTTGTTACCACCGGCCTAGTTCACATCGCCGGCGAGGTAACCACCAGCGGCTATGTAGAAATCCCGCAGCTAGTGCGGCAAAAGCTCATCGACATTGGCTACAACTCATCGCAAATCGGATTTGATGGCAACAGCTGTGGCGTCTCCGTTTCGATTGGAGCTCAGTCACCAGACATTGCTGGTGGGGTAGACGACGCTCTGGAATCCAGAGCTGGTTCGGAAGATGGAGACTCCAAGCTTGGTGCTGGTGACCAGGGCATGATGTTCGGTTACGCAACAAATGAATCATCGGTCTTGATGCCAACTCCAATTTTGCTCTCCCACCGCATAACTGAGCGACTCAGTGCAGTGCGCAGGGAGCTGTCAAATGGCCTGATCCGTCCGGATGGCAAAGCCCAGGTCTCGGTCAACTACGACGGAGTAATTCCGGTTTCGATCGACAC
>JACCEB010082491.1_pt1 | contig 23871 bp, 21 predicted proteins | sample 7454761 | NCBI WGS metagenome assembly JACCEB01 (sample SAMN15323454, study PRJNA562643) | freshwater metagenome | isolation source: river surface water | place: USA:Blue River Watershed | collected 2017-08-18
ATTACCAAAAGAAAAACTTAAAAGATGATTTAATTCTCATCACAACTCCAGAGGGAGAGATGCATGAAATCGGAATCATGGCCTCTGCTCTTCTTTGTGTTCATCATGGTGTAAAATTTATTTTTCTTGGGGCCAATTTGCCGGCGAGATCACTCGCAGAGGCTTCCAATGCTTTGAACCCCAAAGCGATACTTCTAGGTGTGACAAAGGGTCACGAAATTAGTGACCACAAAACACTTGAGGACTACCTGGGAGAAATTAACAGCAGCTTGAAATCAAACACCGAAATCATGGTAGGTGGAAATTTAAGATCCTATGCCAAAGCAGAACTAGAGAAGAAAAATATCAAGTTTTTTCCCTCGCTTGAATCTTTTGATGAATTTCTTAGTAGTTTCTAGATTAATCGCACTGATAAGCCGTTGCGTGGACACTTATCATACTTCCATTTGGAACTTCTTGATTAATAAAAATTCCGGAAGCCTTTAAATCAGCGGCCTGGTTAAGGGCATCGTTTAAGGCGAGCTCCTTACTACTTTCTTTATTCACGCCAACAACTCTTCCTGCGACTCTACAGTCAGTAGGTTTTACAGAGTAAACCTCAAGATTTTTTGCCTTCTCAGTTAATTGAATGGGTTTAGAGGTACAAGAACTTATGAGAAATGCAAAAACTAAATACTTCATGACGAACTCCTACTAAAATGAGTTATAATCATAGCATAAAGTAAGGATTGCACGATGAAAGCATTATTCCTGAGTCTTTTGCTCTCAATCTCTTGTACTAAGTATGCAACATTTGAAAAAAGTGCGGTCGGGACAACGATTGAGCCTGTTTCAATGGAAATATCACATCTTAATGAAATCGAATGGCGAGTAGGACCAGATAAGGATGAATTAACTCAAAGTGTGTCATTTATTGTGGACCTCCCAAAACTCAAGTCGGATGACCTGAGTTTTTTATCAGAACAAAAAGGTGTAGATTCTTGGCTTCTGCGGGTTATCGCTCTTCAAAATTCTAAGGAACAAGATATCGGCTCCATGTATGTCCTGTTTAGGCCTGCCTTTGCCGGCAGAGGTGCTAGTATAGGGTCAACTTCGAGTGTCAGCATTAGATTAGTGTATGCCTCTGCCTTTATCTCTGAAAGATTCAGACAATTTAAGTGCCCAGCTTTTGCACATAACAAAAAAATAGATACGATGAAAATATTGGGATCAAACGATGACTTCTCAATTCAATTGAAAGGGGCCATTAATTATAATGATAAGGCCCAGATGGTTGGACTAAGACCATCTGACTTTAATGCCGGACATTCTTTGGTGGGCGAATATTTTATTGAGATTGCTGCTTTTGATTCTAAAAAGAAAATGATCCTTTCATCCTTTAAGCGAATTCCTATGTCGGTCTCCATTCGTTCTGAAGAAATTATTTCAGTTAAGGGTTGTGAGGGTGTTCATCCTGAACTCCAGTAATCGTTAATCTTCTTTTATAAACAAAGAAATAAATGATCGAACCCAAGAATGTTAAAATGGAAATCATATATCCAAGGATCATGATAGGAGTACGGATAATCTTTAGTGAAATCTTTCCCTGCCCGTAAGAAATCATGTGAGGGTAAGATCTAAAGATAGGTAGTTTATTTCCAAGGTCATCAAATAATTCCATTCCTGGTTGTGGAGACATTTTAAAGATAAACCAAGATGGAGTCCTAGGTAGATCAAATTCAAATTTGTTCTCTGAAATCTTCTTAAAATTAATGGGAGACGTTTGAGGAGAGGTCATGGGATTGTGATTAGATTTGAGAAATTCCTTAAAGGCATCTTCGTCACTTCGGTGTAAGTAAAAAGAACTATCACTCACAGGATTTTTAGAATAACAATCCGCCCTTAAGTTCATGATGGAAACTTTTAAAACCTCAAAAGGTTTATCTTCTAAAAATTTTATTTGATCAGCATGAATTAATTCAACGGAAGAAGTTCTGAAGACAGATTTTAAATTTTGAGGTCGAAGTGAAAATATCTTGTACTGAGAATTATTTAGCTTAAGGCTCCCCTTCTCTATAAATTTAAAGTTAGCTGACCCCTCATAAAAGTAATTATTCCAGCACTGTTTATCCTCTTCCGAAAGATAATTTGAATTCGAAATATCTGAAATGAGAAACTTCACATTATACGTTCTAAAATACTCCTCCATGAAGCATATTTTAATGGAGCATGGATCATCAAAGGATCTGTAATAATTGAGGACAGAGGGAAGACCTAGTAGTGTCGCAAGATAGGAACTTGAAATATTGTTTGTGTACGAGCTTTCCCAAAACAACCCTTTGGTAGATCTAAAGTCAGGATACTGAACTGATAGAAGTGAGTCTACACCCGTTCCAATTGGTCTAGAGGTATCAATTAAAAAAGATCTCCCCGATTCAATCGACTTTGGAAGATTGCCTATCATTTGATTTTCATATTTTTGTAATTTTTCAATTTGAAAAAATTTTGTGAGCGATGAATTTTTATACAAAATCGGAAACATCCAAAAAAACGTGATTAGATATAAAGACTTTTTAACCTTACTATCAACTGGAGAATCGATTAACTTCCCAATTCCTATGATAATCAGGAGATAAGAAAAAATGGTGAATCTATAGTAGTGGAAACTTGGAAAAAGATTAATTAACCAATCAGAAGATGGAAGTATGGACTCAGTACAAATGAGAATAAGAGAGACGACTGAAAAGGGACAGCGGATTTTAAGGGCCACATTCATCATCACTAAAAACACGGCACAACTGAGACTTAGCCACGATTTTTCCCAGAAAAATATATTATTTGTCGTCATGAATTCACGATAAAAAATCATGGGCAAAAGATAAAAAGATGTCCCCCCTAATATAAAAGCTACACTTAAAAGGAGTTCTTTTCTGCTGAAATGATTTAATAGATGAATACACACAAGGAGAAATGTTACAAACCCAACAACAATATGCGAAAGGATGGCAAAAATGGTCAAAATAATTAAAAGAAGAAGATGCTTTTTTGAGGGGGAAAGAATTTCTTTGCAAATCCAAAAAAAAGCGATTGCCCCTAAGAATTGATTCGTGAGTCCAGTATGCAATAGGTCTACTGCGCCCATTCCTTGAAGAAATAAGGATTCTTTTTTTAGATTAAACAGGACTAGAAACAAGAAATGAAACAAAGAAAGTGAAAAAAGACTTTTAAAAGAATTTCCCAACCGAAAGGCAGAAAACATAAATAGGATGAAAACTAAAATAAGATAAATTTTAAAACTCGAAGTAAAATCTTCAGATGAAATCAATTTGATGACATTTATTAACACATCTTCTAAGGGTGGATAAAATAAACCGTGAGTTGCCCCTAAAAAGATTCTGTCATTGAATCCATGGAGACCATTTCTGGAAAATTGAACGGCACTTGCAATGTGTCCTCCAAAATCCATTTTACTTAAATCTAAATAATTCCAAATTGATAAGCTGTAAAGCGTTGTTAACAATGCATAAATTAGTACAAAACCAAATTTTATTTTTTCCAAGAGAGGAATTTTCTTTAAATTCATTTGCTATATAAGTTATCGAGAAAGAAGAGAAAATTAAATAGAAGATATCAGGGGATCGATTTACGAGGATAAAAATGAGAACCAACTATTCTCTTTTATAGGAAAGAACTCTTTTTAGCCTCGTATCAATCGTAAACATAATGGTTCCGTAGTTCATCCCCATAAAACCTTTTGCTAATTTTATCAATCCTTTACAGTCAGAGAATGAATCAAAGCTGGCCGTGGAGATCTTTCCCGTTCTGCCAAATTCAAAACTTATTCTATTTCCATCTTGCCCCCAGCAAGTGACTGACGCAAAAATATCAGAAAGACCATAAGCGGCCTCACCTTTAAAAAACCTCGCCTGGGTTGAGTCTGGATTTACTTCATTCAGCTTTAGCTTCAAATTCAGAACTTCACCAAAAGCTGAAAAAGAAAAGATTAAGACCAAAGCAAAAAAGATCGTTTTCATGATTTCTCCAAAATATGCTCTCCATTAACATGAAAATTTCCAACTTATGACTGGTTTGAAAAAAATACATACCTATTCCGACATCTAATATCGGTTATTTCTCTCTTTGCCCCAAAATGAATCTATGTGAAAATTAAATCATAACAATTCAGGATACCCAAAATGAGATACCTCATACTGATTGCCACTTTAATTATTCCCTTTAGCGCTAATGCGAACTTCATTATGCAATACGGACTTAATTACTCCTCACAAGCTGATGGTTCATCTTCCGGAGAATTTGAAGAAAGCCGAATTTTTCATAAGGCATACATTGGTGCCAGTATCAATGGGGAAAGGACTCTTTTTTTTGGCTGGAACATCAACTCTTGGACATCTAGCCTCAGTCAAGGATCGAGTGATGCTGATACATACAGTCTTCTAGAGATGGGTCCGAGACTTCAATGGTTTGTAAACGATAACCATAATCTCTACTTCACCGCAGAGTGGAACCCATACGCGACTGGGGAAAGAGACAAATCTGGAACCTCCAAAGATATCACTGGCTCTTCAATTGGATTTGGATTTGGGTATCGATTCAAGATTAATCGGATTATTGGATTTGGGGCATCTCTGAATTACCACTCTCTCAGTATTTCAGAGGAAAAAGTGGGAACGACTGAAGACACCGTTTCAGATTCAGTAACGAACATGATGCCCATGCTAGAACTCACGATCCTTACGAGGTAAATTTATATGCAAATTGAATTCATCTCCCTTCTGAGTATGACCATCTTTTTTCTATTCGCCTGGTTTCCAGTCAGTGTGGGAAAAATAAATACTTTTGGAAAAAAATGGGCCGCTTCTAATAGAGACCCTCTTCCAGGAAAAGAACTCTCTGGATGGGCCGCACGGTGCGAGAGAGCTCACAATAATCTGAAGGACAACTTTCCTGGTTTTATCGTGGCGATTTTACTTCTTGGATTAACTGAGCAGTTTGATCGAGGCACTGAAATCGCTTCAGTCGTTTATGTTATTTCACGCCTTGCTCATTACTTTAGTTATGGTTTAGGTCATGTTCTTGGCAGAGCACTATTTTATTTTATAGGTCTTGGTTCAAATATATATCTACTTTTAAAATGCATTCCCTAGTTTAAATTAACTGTTTTAAGTCGTTTTTAGGGCTTTAAACTTAAAGAAGAAATTAAATTAACAGCAAATTTTTATTCTGTTTAAATCCCAATCGGTCCTAGTAAACACAATTCCCGCAAGGAGGTTTCTATGGCTTTTTGGAACAGAGAATTACTACCAGCTTTCCCTTCAACATCTCGCTGGGCGGAGAGAGCACTCTCACCACTTACAGAGATGGAAGACATGCTCGATCGATTGCGTAGAGACTTTTACGCTCCAGATGTATTTAGAGAAGTGGAAGGCTTTTCACCTCGAATTGAAGTTAAGGAGACTGATAAAAAGATCTTAGTCTGTGCAGAAATCCCAGGGATGAAGGAAAAAGAAATCAATGTGAGTCTCAGAGATAATAATCTTATGATTGAAGGTGAAAAGGTTAAGGAAAAGAAAAAAGAGGAAATGGGTTACTATCGTTCAGAGTTTAGTTACGGACATTTTTATAGGTCCATTTCACTTCCAGCCGAAGTCGATCAAGACAAAGTTGAAGCGACCTACGAAAATGGAGTCTTAAATATTACACTGAATAAACTGTCCGAAGGAAAACAAACGACAAAAAAAATTGAAATCAAACATTAGGTGAGACTCATTTTAAATTCTCTGTAGTCAAACTACAGAGAATTTAAAATTAAAGAAACAGTTTCATTTTTTTAATTAAAAAATAATTTTGTGAAATACAATTTGTAATCGATTGGGCCAAGAAAAGATGAAATCTGTTCAAATCGATAGACGCCTTCATCAGAACTTATATTAATGTGTACACCATTTTCAAACTCTAGTTTCATCGTGCCATCAGACTGAATAAAAACGAAGTAGCCTTCAAATTTTTTTTGATTAATCACAACTTCTTGTTTCACTTCCCAGTGCTCAAGAGCTGGAGCAGAGGAAATCAAGACGAGCTTCTTAATTTGGCCAAATTGAATAACTGAATTTTCCCACTTTAACATAAGTTTTGAGTAAATTTTTTCAGGTAATTCATCATGGAAATTAAAGATATGACACTTTACCGTCTGCTGAGGGGCACTCACACATGTGTAAGAGCTATTTAATAAATCCTGAAGCCTTTGAGCGAAATCAGGCATGGATCTTTTTAAAACAACAACACGTTTTGATGTACTTAAAGAAACTGAATCAAAGTTTAGTAATTTATTCTCAGGCAGTTGAGGCTTTGCGAGCACTATTTTTGAATGAAATAAGAGGCAAATAACAGTAAAGATCATTTTCATGGTTATCCTTTGATTTTTTTTCAAAATTAACCTAAATGAGAACTTTTGTTAATCATATGTTTCTTAATGATCGGTAAAAATAAAAAAGCCTCTGTGGGTTAAACAGAGGCTTTTTTTGGTGCCCAGTCGCGGAATCGAACCACGGACACAAGGATTTTCAGTCCTTTGCTCTACCGACTGAGCTAACTGGGCGTATCGGAAAAGTAAGTATTCATCTTCTAAAAAGGTGAACTCTAAGTTAATGTTTTGTAGAAATTCCGTCAACGGATATTGTCGGAAAAACTGCTATGACCTACCGAGTCAGGGTGATTCAATGTCTTCAAAACTAATTCCTCTCGAGCTTTCTCTTCCTTGGTTCCATGTTAACGCCTTTGCTTTTATTCCTTCAAACCTGGATCTGGGAGAAATTAAACCAGCATGGGCACTTTTCACACATGGATACACATCTCATAAGGGAGACTGCTTAAATTGGGCCTCGCGCTTAGTTGATGCAGGAGTTCCTTGCCTTATTTTTGATCAACCTGGTCACTACCTCGGAAGCTTTCAGGATGTGAATTCCTGGGAAGACTTTCGAGATCATGCCCATGAATTATTTGGTGAAGGATTTCTACGTTTACAAAATTTAATGGAAACTCATCTTGGAATCGGTGGCTTTCCATCACCTACACATCTCATATTGGGGGGGCATTCTCTAGGTGCCTACACCTCTATTAAGGCCCTTGATTTAGAATCGTTTCATCACTTATCAAAAATTGCAGTGGGCGTTGGAATTGGAATAGGTCAAAGGCAGGCCACCCATCTCTTTGAAACCGCATTTTATGAAAAAACGCTTTCACTTAGAAGACAGTTGGTATCACCTTGCCTAGATTCAAAAGTCGTATTTTCTTGGCTAAAAAATGCTAAAGAAAATATGAGTGTATCAAATCATCGCATTCATCTTATTACGGGAGAAGATGACGTCGTCGTAGGGGCCGGAGGACTTGAAGCCTTTATTGAGGTGCTTGAAAAAAATGGAAATGTAGTGACTTGGGAGCGTCCTAAACGTCTTCCTCATCATGAGCCGGCAACAGCAACTCCGCATCTTTATGCGTTTTTGAAAGATCAGCTGGGTTGGAAATAAATTTTAAATTTTTTAGCCACCCATCCCTTCCAGGTCGATCAAAAGCAGTCCCATGAAGTTTTTTTCGAAATCCTCTTTTGGTTTGTTGTTCAATCATTTCTTTTAGTTTTTCTTTCGGCCAGTGATAAAGCCAATCTAATAAGAAGAGGTAGCTTCCTTTCAAATTTAATTTTGATTGTACTCGAGATAGAGGTTTTCTATTCCAAGGGCAGACATCCTGACAAATATCGCATCCGAAAATTTCTCCGCGTGATTGATCGAATCCAAGCGGAGGAGTCTCGTCTTTAAAAACTTCAATGGTAAAGGTGGAAATACACTTTGAAGCAATGAGTGTCCTCAACTCTAAATCAATCGCCTGAGTGGGGCATGCATCAGCACAACTCGTACAAGTACCGCAGTGATCCGTGTCTACTCCATGATTCTCTATTGAAAGAGTTTTGTTCAAAAGAAGACTTCCAATAATAAAGTAACTTCCCTCTTTTTGATTAATAAGCATTGAGTTCTTTCCAAACCAACCTAAGCCGGCCCTAAAGGCAAGATCTCTCTCTAGAATGGGCTGAGCATCTATTGAATAAAAGACTTTCAAACCATCGATTCTTAGTTCTTTTGAAATCAACTCTAATTTTGACTTTAAGGAGATGTGATAATCCTCTCCTTCAAAACCTAGACTGTATCCAGCGACTTCATGCTTTGAATTCTCAATCATCCACTTCTTTACTTCTTGATAAGAAAATAAAAAGACAAGGGCCGATTGAAATTCAGGATAGACATTCCTAATATCCCTACGAAGATGTCTTCTATGATCACTGAGATAACTTAATGGATTGTTTTTGGATTCATCCACCCATTGTTCAAAATGTGAAAGAGAAACTGGGATTGGGTCCTCAGTGTATCCCCAATCTAAAACCCCAAGATCTTTTAAAAACTCGTTGTTCAGTATGGGCGAAACTTTCATGAATGAAGAGGAATAATTTCAATGGCACCGGTTGGACAGGCCTCAACGCAGGCCATATCCATCGTGCACTTATTGACTTTGAGTTGATTAATTCGTGTTTCCATGTTGTTTTCAGGAGATGTTGTCCAAATATCAAAAGGACATACATTGATACACGCCTGGCATGAAGCACAGATCGATGTATCAAGTAAGAACTTTCCCCTGTCAAAAGACACCTCCTGGATAGAATCCTGATCAGTGTTTTTGAGAGCCTTTGGAACATCTTTAATGGTTTCTACACGTATTGAATTGGTTGTGCCTTGTCTAAAAAATTTTCCATCTCCAACAGTCACAACAACTTTATCACCAAGTTTCACTAAATCTTCAGACTTAAGCTTGTCGATCATAAGTCCTTCAAGGCGAGTAAGATCACTGTCCTCGTGAATATTAAAATAGTATGGAGAAATGCCCCAATAGAGGCACATCTTACGTATGACACTTAAAGAATTTGTCACACCAAGGACATGCGTTTTAGGTCTAAACCTAGTCATTTTAAGACAAGAATTTCCACCCTCTGTTATAGAGATAATCCATCTCGCATTAACTTTTTCGGCAACAATTGAGCCTGCAACTTGGACAGATGCGGTGACACTCGTTATATTCATGTGTCGAAGAAGTGGTCTTTCAGATGGCTTTTTTTCTGCTTCCTCAACAATTTGTCCCATAATTTGAATGGCCTCAATGGGATATTTTCCAGAAGCTGTTTCACCCGAAAGCATGACACAATCTGTTCCATCCCAAATTGCATTCGCCACATCACTTGCTTCCGCTCTTGTGGGCCTTGAATTCGTAATCATAGACTCAAGCATCTGCGTCGCTGTAATGATCGGTTTTCCGAGCTCATTACAAGCTTTAATCATTTTTTTCTGAATGCTTGGGACGAGGTGATTACCAACTTCAACTCCCATGTCTCCACGCGCGATCATTATGGCATCCGATGCCTGGATAATACTCTCCATATTATCTAGGGCCTCAGGCTTTTCAACTTTTGAAACGATGGGGATATTCACTTTCATTTGATGAAGAAGTGACTTCACTTCAAGAATATCATCCGCCGTTCTAACAAAACTAAGGGCTACGTAGTCCACTCCCTGCTTAAGTCCAAAGATCAGATCTTCACGGTCTTTATCGGTAAAACTCGGTGCAGATACTTTTACATAGGGTAAATTTATACCCTTATTCGATTTTAAAATTCCACCAACAATAACTTTGATTTTTAAGACTTCACGATCTTTTTCAATCGCCTCTGCCTCAAGTAGACCATCATCAAAAAGAATTCTCGCTCCCACATGAGCATCTTTTACTAAATTCTTATAGATCGTAGGTATAAAATTGGTCGCATACTCAGGATACTGATCCTTCACATGTGAAGGACCAATAACCCAAATTTCACCATCATTTAATTGCAAGGGATCCGGCAGTTTATCGACCCTGATCTTTGGCCCCTGAAGATCCAACAATACAGCAACTTCCCTTCCGACATTGCGTGAAGCTTGCCTAATATTCTTAATCGATTGTTCATGAGCATCATAAGTACCATGGGACATATTGATCCTGGCGGCATTCATACCGGCCTTGATCATTTTTTCTAGCATTTCAACAGTGTTGGAGCTAGGTCCTATGGTCGCAATAATTTTCGCGCGACGGATAGACATAGGTAATTCTTTTAACGATTAACTTAATCGTTTATAGTCATTAATCTGGTTGAGTTGTTGTTTGTGACTGTTCTTAATTGTTTCTATTTGTCCCTCATAAGTATTTACAAGCCTTCTTCTCTCTTTTTCAAAATTCTCTTTCAAACGAGCTATTTCTCCTAAATGCAGTCCATCCTTCTGGGACATCTCTTTATGGGAGAGAGATCTTTCGTCCTGTAATTTATTCTCATATTCGTTGGTTATCAACTTTAATTTTGTTTCATTTTCAACAATCATCTTATCAATCTTTCTTTGATAATTGATTGAAAGCTGTGAAATGTTTTTCTTTAGCTCACTTTCTCTTTCATCCATTAAAACCTGTTGGCTCTTGATGTCAGCATCATGACGATCCTTAAATGCAGCTCTCTCTGAGTTTATTTGCTTTTCAAATTTATCAGTTAGATCATTAATTCTTTGATTCAGTGCAATTTTTACGTTTTCATTTTCCCGATGAAGAAGGGCCAACTGTTGCTCATAATCTTGTACAGTCATATCCATCATCTTCGTAAAGTCACGCTTCATGTTAAAAACTTCTTCAGCTCTTTTTTCATTAACTGACTTAATAAACTCAGCCTTATCTTGATGAGAATTTTTATTAATTTCATCCATGCTTTGTTTATGTTTCTCTTCCATATTAGCAACAGAATTATTGAAAGATTCCTTTAAGCGATCCATCCGAAGTTTTGCGCTACTTTTCTCATTCATAATGAGAGATTCATATCTTGTTTTTTCAAGATTAAATTGCTCTTCCCTGTTCAACATATCTTTTTCTGAACGATCTTTTTGTTTTGCAATCTCAACAATTTTATCGGAATTAATCTCATTGACCTTCTTCTCTAAATTTACATTGGCCTCTAGATTTGCTTGTTTATAAGAATTATTAAAAGCTTCCTGATCTTTTTCAGCTCTTTTTTGGTAATTCACTTGAGCAGTCGTTAGCTGATCTCTTAAATGTTTTATTTTGTTTTCGGAGATTATTCTCTCATTAAGACCTTGTTGCTTTTCTTGTATTTCAGCAAATGCACCAGAACCATTATCACGCTTACGGTTATTGAGTTCCATCTTCCTTAACTTTTCATTATAGTCATGCCTGATTTTTGCAACAGTTTCCTGATTATCTAGATTCAATCTTCGATTTGTTTCTTGTTGCTGCCGGGTTAAAGATTTATTTCTTTCTGTATAATCTTTCGAAAGGGCCCCTGATCGTTCCTGGAATTTATTTTGGATTTCAGAAATATGCTCCTGCATATACTCTTTCTGCTGATTTTTCTCGGCCTGGTGAGCTTCTTTCATCTTTTTATTTTCATAATGAATCCGCTCTTTCAGATTACCAACATTATTTGCTGCATTTTGATAGGCTTCACTTAATCTATTTTCTTGGGCCTCTACTAATTGCATCCTTTGAGCTTCGTTTTGAGCTCTTAGATCTGCTCCCGTTCCAGACAAATTTTTGTTGTAATCATCCAACTTTTTATCAAATGTTTTTTTCATTTCAGACATGTTGCGATCGTACTTGTTTCGATCAGATCTTTGCTGAAGGCTATTGCGATTTTTTTCTGACTCCAATGATTTTTGATAACTACTTTTTATACTATTTAGTCTTTGATCGAAATCTCGACTCTTTGCCGTTGAGTCCTGAGTAAATTCTTGGCGCTCTTTTAATAAATCCTCATTAAACCTTTTACTATTTGACTCTAAGGAAGCTTGCGTTTTTTCTTTTAATTGATTTAATTTCGCTTGGTAGTCTTTTTCTAATTCAGCACGATCTTCAATGAAGTTCTGACGCTGTTTATTCATAACATGTTCCGCGCGATTTTCAGTGTCTTCTATACGCTTTTCAGTAATGTCCTGAAGCTTTTTATTAGCATCTTGGAAATACTCTCTATCACTTGCGTATTTTTTTGTGTAATCGACACCATTCATACTCATACTATTTCCCTTGTAGTCACTTCCTGTGACATCATGAATTAGTATAGCATTGGGATTTCTGAGATTTAACCTTAGGTAAATCTTGCTGATTTACCTAAGGCGATATAAAAAAAGTGATCTGGTCAGTTATTTTAAAAGCTCTTCATCAATAATTTCAGTAAAAGTCTCAAGAGGTTGAGCACCATTGATTAATTGACCATTGATAAAAAAGGTTGGAGTTGATTTAACTTTAATTTTTCGGCCATCTTCCATGTCAGTTTTTACCTGAGCGAGATATTTATTCTCTGCAAGGCATTTTTCAAAAGAATCTGACTTAAGACCAAGTTTTTTACCCATCTTTTTCAATCCTTCAGCATCTAAAGCATCTTGGTTAGCAAACATTTCATCATGCATTTTCCAAAAATAATCTCCTCCCTGCTCATTGGCACAAAGTCCAGCATTCGCAGCTGCTTCTGCATGATTATGAAATGGAAGTGGAAAATTTTTGAAAACGACTTTAATTTTTGAGCCGTACTTCTTTTTTAATTCTTTTAAAATATCTGCCCCTTTGGCACAGAATGGACATTGAAAATCAGAGAATTCTGCAATAACGACTTTGGCATCCTTTGCGCCTGCAAAAGGAGCATTTCCAATCTCTACCGGAAAAGTTGGTCTACGAGGTTTTTGAATAAACACCTCTACCGGAGTTTTCTTCGTTTGCTCTGCGATCCATTTATCAACAGCTTCTTTTTTTCTTTCCATCTCAAGGTAGCCTTTAATTTTTTCTCGCACCTGAGGGTTAATGTGTTCCGCTGGGATATTCTGATCTTTTATGAATGCATCAATTTGCTTTTCTGAAATAACAACATCTTTTGCAATATACTTCTCCAAGAATTCATCATTTGATAAACCTTGCTTACGAGAATCTTTATCCATATATTTTTGTAACAAAAGTGCCTTAAGACGATTGAATTTTATTTCAAAAACTTTTGACTCAGCTTCAAATAGTTCAGACTCAATCCCATCTTGTAATTCCTGGTTTGAAATTTCAAGATCTCCAATTTTAGCTGCAACACCCTCTTTAGCGGCAGGTTTAAATAAGTAGCTTGGCTTACTATTTGTTTCTGAACAAGATCCGAGCATCAACAATACAGCAAGGGTCAAAAAACCCGTCATTACTTTCATATGAAATTTCTCCTGTTTTTAAACAGGGCTATCTTAACTTAAACCAATAAGAATAAAAACAAAGGAAAAAGATCAACTACCGTAGGTGAGCTAGAAATTCTTTATACTTAGAATTGTCGCGTATCTCAATGGGTGAACCTAAGGCCTCTAACTTACCTTTATCTAAAAGGAGAAGCTTTTGAGATTGAAGGATGGTCTCTAGTCTATGGGTCACAATAATGGTGATCGACTGAATTTGAAAGAAACGAATCAAATCTCTAAGTGCCGATTCTAAATCTGAATCAAGACCACTTGATATTTCATCCATTAAAATAATTGGCTTTTTTAAATACAAAGCTCGAAGGCCTGATATGAGTTGCTTCTGGCCCATCGAAAGAGATTTGGGAAAAATTTTATCTTTTGGTCTTAGTGACCACTTTAACAAGTAGGGTATGGAATTCGAAGCAATTGTCCAGAATTCTTCAAAACCATTATCATCTCCCAAGGTTATATTAAACTGTAAGGTTTCAGAAAAAACATGCGAATCTTGAGAAATGAGACTTACGTAAGAACAAAAACTTCGAAGATCTTGCTCAGTTGATGGGTTTAAGGTCAAATCATCCACTTTAATTGAGCCCTTGAAGACTTGATACTGGCCAGAAAGTAACTTTAAAAGAGTCGATTTTCCACATCCAGATTCACCAAGGATGCCAAGGATCTCGCCGCGTTTTAGATCAAAATTTATCCCTTCTAACTTGAAACCCTGCTCATATTGAAATTCTTGTAAATTAAATTTCATTTGATGTACGGAAAGTAGTCTGTAATCCATTTTTTCAATTAAGTTTTCATCAAAGCTTATATTAAATTGGTGGATACGATCGATTCCTGTACTTGCCCTTGTAATAACAGATATTTTTGATGCCACATCTTTAATAGGAGTTATTGATTTTTGAATAAGATCAATCAGTGCTGCTAAGATCGCTACTTCGACTATCTGAGAGTAAGGCACAACTAACATCACAAGAGCAACTAATATTGGGTAGAGAGATTCCGCTGCGGAGTAATACCCAGCATCCCAGATATTGGCATGAAGCTGTTTATTTAAAAACTCTTCAAAAATTTTATCTCCTCTCTTGGAAGCATAATGCTCATTGGGACTAAAAAAAAGCTCTCTTAAACCGCTCGTTAAATCCGTTACAACTCTCGCCATATGCCCTGTTATTCGTCGCACATCCATAAAGATAGTCGACATCGCCTTTGTTCCCTTTATCAGAAGAAAGCAAGCAAGGATTTCGGCCATAAAAAGGACCCAGCCAGTTTTTGAATTCAATTGTAGGAAACTGACAAGACAGGAAAGTATGAAAATAATATCTATAAATATAGCGAAACTTCCTGAGCTCACAACTTCTCTCACAGCATCTGTATCATTCATAAGTCGAGCTAACACTTCTCCTAATGGATACTCCTCTTGCTTGTTTGACTTTCTTTTAAAGGGAGCATTTAGCCAAAGGGAGTAACTCCTTGACCTCGTTTGGTTAAGAAGAATTTGAATGTAACGATGGGTACTTAGCGTAAAGAAGAAGCGATTAAGATACTCCCCGACAAATAAAACACCAAGTAAAAACAATTGATGATTAAATTCATCTGTCGAATTGAGAGACTTATAAAAAGAACTAATTAATTTAGGAGTAAAGTATCCACTCAAGGCAGAGACAAGAATATTAAAAAGAATAAAAACAATGAGAAAAATTTCAGACCTAATCCAAAGATAGGTCCACCATTTGCTCTTTGAAGAAGTCGATAACATGATCTTCCTTAAGTACCTTCTCCGTCTTACCTTGGGATAATATACCTGCAGTCGGAGAGATAAAAATAATATCTTCTGTAAATTTAACTGTTGTTAACCTATGGCTCGAAATAATAAACGTTTGTTTTTTCCACTCGTCCATAGATTTTAATCGTGAAATAATTTTTTTCTCAAGAATAATGTCTACCGATGAAAACGGATCATCCCAAATAAAAACATCTGCTCCTGAAAGTAGAGAACGAATCAATGCCACTCGCTTTATCTGACCACCAGATAATCTTTTTCCATTTTCTCCAACCTCAAGATCGAGAACTTTCTCCATTGTAGAATCGAGGTTCTCTAATTGAAAAATATTTATGAGTTCATGGGCCTTTTCAATTTCTTTCTGAGTAGGGATTTTACCGAGAAAAATATTTTCTCTTATTGTATCATTGAAAAGGTAAGGTTCCTGCTGGACCATCGAAACTTTTACTTGATGAAGAACTAATGAAGTTGCCAATCTCGTAAGAACATAACTCTTACCACTTCCAGTCTCGCCCACAAGTGTGGTCCAACTGTTTTTATTGAAAACGAAGTTGGTTTCTTTTTCCCAGAACTTCATGGGAAGACTGAGCTTATCATTCGTATTGATGATTTTTTTCTCGTGAAATTCTCTCTCCTCTAGTGACGGAGAAATTAAGCATCCATGAAGTTCTTTAACCCTCTTCCATGCCGCAAGTCCCTGGGATATAACGACAGCAACCCAAGACATGAACATAACAGGCTCTAAAAACAGATATAAAAAACCCGAAAAGAAAACAAGGTCAGAGGTACTACCTCCCTGCTTACGAATAAGTAATGAGGCCCATATAAGAGATACTCCCAAACCAAGTTTTACATAAGGACCTGTGATAGCAAAACCAATGGATGACTTAAAGAAAAGAGAAAGCTCTTCTCCCGATATTTTAAAAAATCCTTTGATAAAATTTTCTTCTCGATGGAAATTTTTTATCGTTTGCTTAGCTTCATATGATTCAATAATGTACTGCTGAACCTCTCCCTTTTTATCCATCATTTTCTTAAAAAAACGCTGATTAATGAAAGTCATGATCGTAAATAGCCCAACACTCGCAAAGAGAGGAGAAAATGCCGGCCAAAGGTAAGCATCTGTTTCATTTAATTTAGGAATTAAGACCCAGGCAGCAATAATAAGATTACCAATTTGGAGTAATCCGAATCCCACAAAGGCCCTAAGATTGTTTATATCATCAAAAAGTATTTGAAAGATTTGCCCCTGATTTTTTTCTTTATAGCGAGAAGGCGGGACACTTTCTAAAAGACTTAAAAGCTCCATTCTTAAAAGTTTTTGCTGAACTCTTGCTGGATAAAAAAATAAAAGACGAGAAAAGGTTCGAAAAAAAAGTATTCCAAGTGCAAGACCGACAAAAATCCAAACAGAAATACTTCCTGTTCTATTGCCTCCCATGGAGAGCGTGAGTTGTCTTATGTTCTCTGGAATCTGGCTTTGAAATATTTGAAGGACATAAAGACAAATAAAAGCACCCAAATAGTACCATTTAAACTCAAATGAGTGGTGAGTGATCCACGATACAAATTTTCGGTTAAGTCTTTGCCCCATGAGAGATTAAATTATCCCACATTCTGCTCAAAGTCATGGAAAGATGAGTTTAAGTTCTATATTTATTAACATGACCTTTCTTGCCGTCTGGCGGGATCCCACTTAAAATTGAAAAATGCTACTCACCTACTCAAAGCTTATTCTCTATTTAACTGAATATCATTTCATGCGCTTTCTCGCGAAGATGCTTGGCTGGCCTATTGGACAACTGCCAAAACTTAGTAAAGAGCAAAATGACACATTAAATAAGGCGGTCAAGTCACTCTTAAAAAAATGGAAAATTGTTATCAAGAAGTATCCCCAATCTCTCAAAATGTCCCCTCCCATAAACCACTTGAGACGTTTTCAATTTATTCTTTTTGACTTAAAAACTTTTCTCATCAGGAAAAATAAACAGGATTCTCATGATATAAAAAAAGTCCTTTATTCAGATGATTGCCCAGAATATTTTAAAAGAAATTACCACTATCAGACAGACGGCTATTTTACTTGCGAATCTGCTGCACGATATGATCACCAAATCGAACTCCTTTTTTTGGGATTGGGGCATATCATGCGAAAAGTCGCTTACTCCATCCTCTCACCTACAATTAATGAGAATGCTACCGTTTTAGAGTTTGGTGCCGCTTCTGGAACCTCGGGGCATCAATTCAAGCTTCTTTATCCAAAAACAACTTTGGATATACTCGAACCTGGGAGTGGATATCTAGATTATGCCCGAGAAAAATATCCCACCGATTTTAACGAGAGTTTTTGTGGATTCATGGAGAGATTTAGATCACCCAAAAAATATGATCTGATCTTCAGCTGTTTTGTCATGCATGAGATTCCTTTTGAGTACTGGGATGATGTTGTCCACTCTATAAAAGAGAATCTCAAGGTAGATGGGCATCTATTAATTATTGATGCTCAACAAGATGTTGATAAGAAAGAACATCAGTTTGCTCTAGATCAGTTTGCCGAGGATTTTTATGAACCCTACTTTCCTGAGTATCGAAGAAATGGGCTTGAGGAATATTTCGCCCGAAAGGGATTTAAAATTCTGAATAAAGAGGAAGTCCTTTTTTCCAAGGCCCTCCTCTTCTCTTATTCAGGAGTGTCCTAATTATTTTTAAGTACTTCTCGATCCTTTAATATCATAAATTCCATCATTTCTGCTCAAAGTCATGAAAAGTAAAACGAAAGTATAGTGACAGAGCGAAGAAATCTTTTTAACATGCTAATCCACGCGCCCGTAGCTCAGTTGGTTAGAGTATTACCTTGACATGGTAGGGGTCACAAGTTCGAATCTTGTCGGGCGCACCATTTTTAACTCACCATTCATTTCGAAAGCCAGCAAAGCACATCCGACATTGGTACCGAACTCTACTCACTTAAAAATCAAAAATTTACTTCAAATCTGAATTAATTAAACATTCAAAAACTCAGTCTGCTTGATTTAACCATTATTTGAGAATTACTTTTAAAAATTAAGGAGTAACTCATGAACGATATAAAGCTATCTCAGATTGAAAGAATGATTTATGTTATTCGAGGACAGAAAGTCATGCTCGATTCAGACCTTTCAGAACTCTACCATGTAGAGACGAAGCAACTTAACCGACAAGTAAGACGAAACATACTACGTTTCCCAGAAGATTTTATGTTTCAGTTAACTTCAGAAGAATATGAAGTTTTGAAGCGCCAAATTGGCACTTCAAAAACGGGAAGCGGCGGTAAACAGAAGTTACCATTAGTTTTCACAGAAAACGGCGTTGCTATGATGTCAGGTATACTAAATTCAGAGCGAGCAATTTTAGTCAATATCGCTATAATGAGGATTTTTACGCGCCTCAGAAGCTTCCTCCTGTTAGAAGTCGAATTAAGAAATGAAATAAAGCATTTAAAAAAAGGAACAAGCGAAATGTTCAAAGTTGTCTTTGAAAGATTGGATGATCTTGAAGACACATCCTTTACTCTGGATCCTAACCGAAAAAAAATAGGTGTCAAAACAAAAAATTGATACAAGCGGTTCTAAAATCCTCTTGTCGGGCGCACCATTTCTTCTTCTATAAACATTTACCTATTCAGCCTCTCTTGCTGCTCTTCATAGACTTCTTCTGTCTCATTTTGAAAACTCGACCTATTCCTAGAGGTTTCAAGGAGCCCTCCCCAATTTATATACGCATCCCAAGCGCGTCCCATGTCTCGACGAAACTGCCTTCTCGATCCTTTACTAAAATCAACAGCTCGCGGGTTACCAAATCTTAGGGCCGGAGGAATTCTTCCAGGGTCTCCACATCCTTCACACATAAATGAGCCCAAAAAAGTAAATGGCATTGCTGCGACAGCTGCCGCTCCACCAGCGACAGCAACGACAGGAGAAGCAATAGCAGTAACGACTTTAAGGCCACCTTTTAAAACACCTTTTATATTTGTCTTGTGCGTTTGAATGGGTTCTACCACGCAAGTAAAATTTTGGACTGACGCCATCGCATTGAGTGCAATGTTAACAGATGGTGGTAGATCTTTTGGATCGCCTCCCACTGGATGATCTTCGACCGCCTTTCCGTGAAGTCGCACCATTTTAAAACTATTAAAGAGTTTTTCGTCCCACATTTTTTTATCGAAGGATTCTCCCAAAGTATTTTTTTCATTATAGTATTCACTTAGGAGGGACACTTTCTTTTGGTTTTCTTGATCAATAGTCGAGAGTCTCTTTTGAAAATCTGTAATCTGCTCGGATAAATCACTTATCAGCTGTTTATTTTGAATGGTTTTACTATCTAAATCCTCCACCTCTTGGAGGATGTCTTGTATCCTGTCTCTCTTCGAAAAGACATCTGGATTTAATTCTTTGGTTTTTTCAAGTTCTTTACTGAGGTTATTATACTCCTGAGATAAACTTTGAGGTCCATTTCTTCGTTCTTTGTATTTCTTATTTTGTTCCGTCAGTTGAGTTTTTTTAGCGATTGCCTCAGTCAGCTTCTGCTGAATCTGTGACTTTTCAAACGCCAGTGTTTTCTGGAATTTTTCAATCTCTTTTTTCTGATCATCTCCTGTTGCGTATGGGCTAGGGCCATAGTCGCCGTCTTTCGCTCCTTCGTAGAATGGATGAGTCACTTTGACAGATTTATTAAACTCATCTTCCTCTAGCCAATCAGGAGTTTCTTCACCTAAATCACAGCGTTTTTCACCAGCTGCATTTTTTCCATTAACAAGAGCATCACGAATATATTTTTGAATAAACTCGCCTCGCTTGGCCGCAAGCTTAGGTGTTTTATCATGGTAAAGATTTCTCGAGGTCTCAATGGTGAAATCTGGTTTTAAACCACTTTTGGCAATCTGACATATCCGATCGATCATGGTCTCAACTTCAGATAAATTATTTTCTTCACCTTCCATTGTGTTGTTGCAATAATCTGTTTTATTTTTATAGCCAAGAAGATTTTTTGAACTTTCCTCAGGATATTTCGAATTTACCATATAGGAACAATCATTGGTAAAACTACTGCTGATATTTTTCTCCACACAGAATTCACATTTTTCTGGCTTAAAGTCCTTTACATCAGGATAGTCTTCAACTTCAATGGAGCAAAAATTACCTGACTCGGTTTTAGCGATGACCTCTAAAGGAACTGTTTCGACCTCATGAAATCCCTTGGTAAACTGAGGTGACTTCGCTGCTTCTTTTGCAAGCTCTTTTAAACTTAAAGATCCGTCTCCTCCGTTTTCTTTTTGCTGCTTTTCAAATTCTTTTTGTAGTTCACTCAGGAGCTCATTTTCAATTTCCTGTTGAGATTTATTCTGAAAATTATTGGCATCTAATTTAGCTTCAACACCAGAGATTCTATTAGCATTGGCTGAAAATCTCTTCTTCTTAAATAATACTTGAACCAATTGACCAATTTTTCCTTTCTTAAGGAGGTTTCCCATCAGCGCTTTCTTATACGCCTTGGCCTTTGCTTTACATTGTTTTTTATATTCTTTTTTTAATTCAATTTTCTCTTGTGTTGATCTTTTACTCAATTCACCAAGAGCATGATGATCACAGCTGATCGTTTTATTGTCGGCACCTGTGCTTGTAAGAATAGGATCCTTTACCACGGAACAATCAGAAGATTCTTCGGATTTTGTCAAAGCACAACTCTCAAATTCCGAACCATCATTTTTATCACTGCAAATCATTTCAGAGTTTGCATTACTTTGTAGAAAAAAAAATAAAGCGAGGCTGAGCAAAAATTTTGTCATGTTTTATTCACTTTTTTATCCTATACCTAGTCTATTTATCGGTTAGAATGGTCGTTTTAATGAATCTAGGTATTATGAAATTTCAAGCACTTATTTAGATGTTATCGGAATTTCGAGACTTTTGAACCTATGGGACTCATAATTTCCCCATGATTTATAACTTTTTAACTCTTTTTTTCTTAAATTTAGTCTTTGCTAAATCCCAGCAAATCATCAACCACACTTACCTTTTTTGGTCTGAAGTTGACACTTCAAGAACCATCACGATTGTTCATCACAGCTCTTTAGAAACAAATACCTCCACTCTGCATTTTTGGAGTGAAGAAAAAGTAAAAAATAAAAATATTTCTGATTCTAAAATGAAGTCCAAAGTAAACTGTCATGTGGAACTAAAACGATGTATTCACGAATTTAGGCTCTCTGATCTTACCCCTGGTCAAGTTTATGAATTCAAAATTTTTGATAAAAAAAAGGAGCTCACCGAAACTAAAAAATTTAAAACACTTCCCGAATCGGCCAGTGAACTTACTTTTATTGATGGAGGAGATCTTTCTACTTCAGAGACAGCATTTAAATTGATGGAAAAAGCGAGTGCTTTTAATCCAGATTTTGTTCTCTTGGGTGGTGATATCGTTTATGACAATGGAGAAATAGGTAACGTTGGATTATGGGATACATGGCTAAGTTATTGGGAGAAGGTCATGATCACAAAAGATGGTCATATGATTCCGATTATCGCTGCCATCGGCAATCATGAGGTGAATGGTGGATGGCATAAAGAACCTAAGGATTCCACTCTCTTTTTAAAGTTTTTTCGCCAGGAGGGAGATCAAACATACTTTTTACGAAAATTATCTAGTCTTGGAATTCTCATGATTCTTGATAGTGGCCACATCAAAACTCACGATTCACAAATCCCATGGATAAAAAAAACGCTCTCAGAATCAAAGTCAATACCACTTAAGATGGTCGCTTATCATGTCCCTGTTTTTCCGAGCGTAAGATCTTCAAGTGATCCATGGGTGAGTGAGGGCAAGAAATATTGGCCTCAAGTCTTTGAAGGTAATGAGGTCAATGTCGTTTTTGAACATCACGATCACGCTCTCAAAAGAACTCACCCCATTAGAGATAATAAAATTCACCCCAATGGAGTGATTTATATTGGTGATGGTTGCATGGGTAAGTCACCTCGTGATGTTAAGAAGGAGTGGTACCTCGCACAAGCAAAAAGTATTGAACATTTCTGGGTCGGGACAATAACTAAAGGTGAATTAAATTTAAAGGCGATAGGGATTAATGGCGAAATTTTTGATGAAGTTAGGATAAAAACTAAAACGCGCTAATCGTATTTCATGTATAATAAACTCATGAGGATTACTTTATTATTAACTTTTTTTCTTATGAGTTGTTCTTCGACTCAAGAGAATCAGCACGCATCAGGGCTTGAAGTAGTAGAAATACAACCCAATAAGCTCACTTCCATTACGAAACAAAACCTTCTCCATCTAACTCAAGTCTATGATTTAACCCCATTTCTTTTCACAAAATCAGTCCATATTCAGTCTCAAATTATTCCCTTCTCTCACCCAGTACTTACATTAAATACGAAGTTTGCTGAGTATCCAAAAAAGATATTAGCGATTTTTCTCCATGAACAATTCCATTGGTGGATTTTAAAAAATCAAATCAAAACAAACCTTGCTATTGTCGAACTTAAGGCACTTTTTCCTAACGCCCCTGTCGCTATGACCTCAGGAAAAGACTCTACATTTACTCATATTATTGTCTGTTATCTTCAATACAACTCTCTACAGTTTCTCATGGGAGATAAGGAGGCAAGAAAGCTCATCAGGGAGTTTATAGAGGTTGATAAGCTCTACCCTTGGATATTTTCAACAATTTTGAAGAATGAAACTAAAATAAAAAAGATTATTCTCCGTCAAAAGCTCAATCCACCACCATTGGTTTAAAAGCCTACAAAAAAGCCATTGCTCTCGCTAGAGAGTAGACTTAAAAACTTATACTGATCACTTGTTTTGTCACTTAAAAAATTCGTACCTACACCAATAGTGTTAATTTGAACTTTATTGGTATTCATTTCTCTTACGAGCCTAAGAATCTCATAAATATCATCTTTTTTATTTGAATTATGGTAAGTAGGTACACCATCTGTCAGTAGGACGACATCTGAAATTTCTTGGTAATTTTTTAATACAAATAAAAGTGTGTCTCTTGTTGGTGTGCCACCTGAGGGCCTCAAGGAATAAATAAAGTCAAAAGCATCCATGCGGTTGAGTCCTTTAAATTCTTTTGTCGTTTGCCACATTGTCCGAAATGGCGCTCTTTGCCCCAATGGGAACTGAACAATTTCAATTTTAAAATCACCTGGAAGGGATGTTAGAAGCATCTTGAGTCCAGCCTTCACTTGAGTCATTCTCTCTTCATCCGTCATTGAGTAAGAAGTATCTATAATAAAGACAATATTTTTGCCCTTAAAATTAAATCCGATATCAGCATCTAACCCACCTGGCGTTTTCACCTCAGATTTTATTGCCGATAACTTTTCTATATTTTCCATCGCAATTCTTAATTTTTTTTTGAGCTCCTCGTTCGTTTCCCTTTCTGAGGCGAGATCTTTTTTTAATGTTTCTTTAACCACATCTTCTTTCGGAACTTCTATCGGTTTATTTTTAGGAATGGCAACATACAAAATGATAACAGCACCCAAGGCCCCACTTAGAAGATCTAAAAAAGAGATCGAAAATAATTCAATCTGCCGTCTTTTTCTCATGGAATTTCAATTTTATTTATCAGATTGTCGATGACAAATTCTTTAAGATCCGAATGAAATCGATCTGACTCTTCTTGAAGTTGGTGAACAAACCACATGATAATTATAGATAAAACGAGAGCAACCAGAGTTGTATCAAAGG
>JACCEB010163610.1_pt1 | contig 23832 bp, 24 predicted proteins | sample 7454761 | NCBI WGS metagenome assembly JACCEB01 (sample SAMN15323454, study PRJNA562643) | freshwater metagenome | isolation source: river surface water | place: USA:Blue River Watershed | collected 2017-08-18
GCGACCCCGGCTCGACCGAGGGGCGCGCGGCCGCTTACGAAGGCTGGATCGCCGGCCTGAGGCGCGACGCAAGTTCTTCCGCGAGCGAGCGCCCCGACAGCACTGAGCGCTCCACGTCGGTGCGCCCTGGCGCGGCAGCGAAGGCATCGCCAGCTAGGAAGACTCCAGGTGCCGCTTCCAGCCAAGGGGTTTCTAAGGCGCCGTGCACGCGCGAATAACGCCAGCGATGCAAGTAGGTCTCAACGAGTGAGTCCTGCGCGGGCAAGCAGCCTTCTTTGCGCGCTTGGGCTTCGGCCTGCGAAAGTGCGGCGCTTGCTTCGAGTTCCAAAAGGGGTTCGAGAAACGGAGAATCTTCGGGGTCACTCCAGTTTCTTCGACCGATGCTTCCGTCTTTCTTTGTCCAAAGCAGACAAGCCGCAGCCTCGAGCTTTGGCTGATGAAGGGCACTGGGAATCGCAATGCCCTTGGGGAGAAGCGCGATGGCCTGCGGAAGTGGGCAGCTCAGGACGACGTGGGTTGCGATTTTCGGCGGGAGCTTTTCGAACGAAATTTCCCACTGGCGACTTTCCGTAGGTTCCGTCGCGCGCGAGATTTCCGTCGCCCGAGCATCGAGCTGAAGCTTGGATTTCCCGCCGGGCGCCCCTGAAAGTTGGCTCGCCCAGAATTTAGCGAGCGCACTCATTCCGGGCTTAGGCATCCACTGAAACTTCCCCTCGGCCGTTTTGCGCTCGAGGACGCCTGCGCTTTCTGCTTCCTGCCAAAGCGCGGTGAGGGCTGCTTCCTGACTTTCGATTTGTGGCAAGCCCGTATCGAATGACGCTTGGGAATCGTCCGCTTTTTTGAGCCGTCGACTCGCCATTCTACCGCCCGGGCCGCGCGCCTTATCGAAAACCTCGAAATCGTGGATGCCTAAGGCGTCGAGGCTACGCGCCAAAGTGAGGCCGCAGGCTCCGGCGCCAACGATTAAAATGCGGGACTGAGGATCCTTCATTTTGCTTTCTCACTGCTTTCGAGTTTTGAAAGCGCGTGATCGAGCATCTCGAGCGTGACGAGTGCCCGGATGTCTCGCTTCAGGTTCAGCGAACCCAGTTTCACATCCCCGCGTCCGCCGAGCCAGAGTTCGGTTTCCGGAGGAAGATTTCTTTCAAGTTCGGTGAGGTACTCTTCGTAAGTGCGGGGCATCTCACCTGCGGGAAGTGGGGTGGTGCCAAGCAGCGCAATGCGCGTGCCGCTTTTTTGAACCGCTTCAGCAAAGTCTTGAGGGGGAAGGTTGGGTCCCAGTACCAAGGGGCGAATTCCGCGAGAGGCGCAAAGAATTGCACCGAGAAGGAGTCCAAATTCGTGCATGTCGCCTTCCGCTCCCGCCATTGCCAAAGCGTGAGGCTGATTTCTCATGCCTCGGTCGAGCTTTTCGAGTGCGGCTCCGAGAGCGCCTCGAACTTGAACGGACAGTAGGTGTTCTTGGGAAATGCCGAGAACACCGCGATCGACCAGAACGCCCATCTCAGAGAGGATCGGGCCGATGATCTCGAGGGCAAAAGTCCTCGGATGAAAAAGTTCCTGACTGCGCGCTAAGCACTCCGAGATGCGATCGAGGTTGAAGTGACGAATCGATTCGATCACTTCCGCCAAGGTCTCGCCGGTGGAATCCGAGAGGGCGCTCATGCGCGAGTTCGTCCCGCTGGGCGAAATGGAGTCGGTTCGAAGGAGTCGATCTTGAGCCGAGCGTGCGTAGGAGCCGCGTTCTGGGGGCAAGTTCTCGCAAAGTGCCGCAAGCTCGGAGTCGGCCCGGCTGGCAATTGTGCTGATGGCGTGTCCTGCGTTGACGAGTCGAACGAGCATTCTGAGTCGTTCGACGTCGCTGGGTCGATAGACTCTTCGGCCGGTGTCCGAGCGGCGCGGTTCAACGGCGCGATAACGCTTTTCCCAGGCCCTCAAAGTGTGAGGGCTGACGCCTGCCAAAAGACTGACTGCTTTCACGCTGAGGTGGTTGGAATGGCTCAAAGATTTCACCTGCTTGGACTCAGAATACGGTGAAAAGCCCCATTTGTCTAATGATTGTCTAAATAAGAAGCTTTTCAAATCTTAGACATATGTTAGACTTAGTTCAAAGAGGTTTAAACATGAGTGCATTCCAGACGGCCGAGTTGAGTTGGGCAAAAGTCCACGCCGAGGGTCCTGGGTCGAGTGAGCAGGCGGGAAAAATCATCCTCGCCTCGGCGGGTGAGGACCTGCAGCGAGAAGGAATTCAGCGGACGCCCGAGCGTTTTTCGAAAGCCATGCGAGATTTGACCTCGGGCTACGGAAAAACCCCGATCCAAGTCGTGGGCAAAGGGATCTTCCCAGCCGAAGGTCAGGGTCTGGTTTCGGTTCGGAATGTCGAGTTTTACAGCTTGTGTGAGCATCACTTGCTCCCGTTCTGGGGAACGGCCAGCGTCGCTTATTACCCGGGGAAAAAGATCCTGGGTCTCTCGAAGATTCCTCGCCTCGTCGACTTGTTTGCTCGTCGCTTCCAGGTTCAGGAGCGCATCACCGAGCAAGTGGCCGATGCGCTGGTGGAGCTCATTGAGCCCCGTGCGGTCGCCGTCCGAGTCAAGGCCTGCCACCTGTGCATGATGATGCGCGGAGTGCAGAAGCAAGAGTCGGAAACACAGACCGAGACGCACCGAGGTCTGGAAAGTCTCACCGCTGCCGAGCAGGAGCGGATCTGGGGGGCATTATGAAAATTCTTCTGACGGGAGCTACCGGTTTTGTCGGACGCGCCATAGCTCGTCGGTTGCTTTTGGCCGGCCATCAGTTGGTTCTGACCTCGCGCTCTCCCGAGCACGCTCAAAAGTCGTTTCCTTTGCCGGTTTCCGGTTTTATCGGCTGGGACCCGAACGCAGGTCCCCTGCCTCCGGGAAGTTTAAACGGAGTCGAAGCGGTCATTCACTTGGCCGGCGAGTCGGTTTCTGAGCGCTGGACCGAGGATCGGAAGAGAGCCATTCGCGAGTCCAGGATTCTGGGGACGCGCCACCTCACTCAGTCTTTGCGGGAAGAAGGCGCTTCGGTTCGAGTCGCGCTCTCGGCATCAGCAGTCGGCTTTTATGGGGACCGTGCCGACGAGGAGCTTCTCGAGGGCTCGGCTCCTGGCCAGGGTTTTCTCCCTCAGGTCTGTGTGGACTGGGAGAATGAATGGTTGAGTGGCGTTCCAGTGTCCGCTCGCGCTGCCGCGCTGCGAATCGGCATCGTCCTGGGGCGCGGCGGAGGCGCTCTGGAAAAACTCATTCCCATTTACCGCTCAGGCGGCGGCGGCCCGGTGGGCAATGGTCAGCAGTGGATGAGCTGGATCCATATCGAAGATCTCGCTTCCCAATTTCTTTTTGCGCTCGAAAACCCAGCGATTCGGGGCCCAGTCAATGCGGTCGGCCCAGCGCCTGTGCAGAACGAGGATTTTTCTAAGACTCTGGCGAAGGCCATGAAAGTGCCTTCAGTTTTGGGTGCTCCGGCCGTGGCCGTAAAACTCTTGTTCGGGGAAATGGCGGCGATTGTTCTCGCGAGCCAGAAAGTTCTTCCTCGAGCTTTTGAAGCTGCGGGTTTTCAGTTCCGTTTCCCTACCTTAGAGGCGGCGCTGGAAGAACTTTCCGTTGCCGATGACCTTTTGGAAGTCGATCAGTTCATTCCTCGGCCGATTGCGGAAGTCTGGCCCTTTTTCTCGGAAGCTCGAAATCTGGAAGAACTCACTCCGCCTTGGCTCAGTTTTCAAGTGCTGAAGACTTCGAGCCCGGACCTGGGAGAAGGAACGCTCATCGACTACCGATTGAAGCTCCATGGCGTTCCTTTCAAGTGGACCTCTCGGATCGAAGAGTGGCAACCCGGAAAACGCTTCGTAGACACTCAGGTGCGAGGCCCGTATGCTCTCTGGCATCACACCCATACCTTTGAGGCCATGGGCTCGGGCACTTTGATGCGAGATCGCGTCAGGTACCGAGTACCCGTCGGTCTTTTGGGCCGTGTGGTGGGAGGCTGGAAAGTGGAAAATGATGTTCAACGAATCTTTGCGTTCCGTCGTCTGAAGGTACGAGAAAGGTTCGGTCAGAACGGGTGAGCTTGTCCGCACCGCCGCTTCACACTCAGTTAGCCCTCGTGGGCGGCGGTCTCTCCGGAGGCCTCCTCGCCCTGGCGCTTCGGCACTTCCGGCAAGACTTCGAGTTTGTTTTACTTGAAGGCGGCGATCGGTTGGGTGGGCAGCATACCTGGTCCTTCCACGAAACGGATCTGGATCCAGAAGATCGCGAGTGGATCCTTCCTTGGGTTTCTCAGAGTTGGGACACTCATCAGGTCAGCTTTCCCAGTGGAACTCGGACTCTTCCTGGGCGTTACCACTCGATCCGTTCCGAAGAATTCCATCGCCAAGTGACTTCGGTTTCCGGTTCGAGGATCCGCTTCCGGGAAGTCGTTCGCTCAATCGGTGAGCGAAAAGTCGATTTGGCAGACGGCGGCTGCATCGAAGCTCAGGCCGTAGTGGATGCGCGCGGCCTTCCTTCAGAATTTCGTTCCGGCCATCCCTCGGGCTGGCAGAAATTCGTCGGACAGGATCTTGAATTGGAAGAGCCTCACGGGCTCACAGCACCCCTTCTGATGGACGCGACGGTCGATCAAAAGGATGGTTTCCGCTTCATCTATGTTCTGCCCTGGGACGAGAAACGCTTGCTGGTCGAGGACACTCGTTACAGCGACACTCCAGATGTTTCATCGAAACAATACGAAGCTGAAATTCTGACTTACTGCACGGCGAAGGGTTGGAAAATTCGGGCGATCGAGCGAACCGAGCAGGGGAGTTTACCGATTCCGCTCGATTCATCGGGCTACCCGGACGCCTCTCAGTCTCCGCCTGCCATCGGGATGAGGTCGGGTCTATTTCATCCGACGACCGGCTATTCCCTTCCGGATGCTGCGCGCTTAGCGCGCCGAATTGCTCGACTTCCTGAGTTGTCTCCCCAGGCCATTCGGCGTGAAGTGGAGCGTCAGCGAGGCGAGCAGGAAGAACGGCAAAGATTCTTCTTCCTGCTGAACCGGATGCTTTTTCGAGCGGCCCGCCCAGAAGCCCGGCGCAAAGTTTTCGAAACCTTTTATCGGCATACCGACGATTTGATTTCCCGCTTTTACGCCGGAAAGCTCACCCGCCGAGATGAGCTCGCTATCCTGTTTCGATTTCGTCCGCCTGTGCCGGTTGCATCCGCGTTCCGGTGTCTTTTCAGTTCATCCCTAAGGAGTGTGTCATGAGAACGACTGCCGTGACTGAATCCGTTCGCCTTCCCGAAGGCTCCGAGCTTCTGGAAATCCTTCGTTTGTCTGCGGGTGAAAGGGTGGCTCCTCACCTGTTGGCAGGGCCACTGCTTGCGCCGCTGCGCGATTTCCTGGCTCGCCCGGGGAAAAATTTCAGGGGGCGTCTGGTCGAGCTCGGCTTTTGGCTGGGACTTCCCGACCGAGGTCGCGCGGGGTTGACCGAGGTTGAGATTCAGCTTTGCCAGGCTCTGGCAGAAATTCTCGAGGCCATCCACGCCGGTTCTCTCATCGTAGACGATATTCAGGATGGTTCGCGGCTTCGCCGAGGCGATGAGACTTTGCATCGTCGCTACGGAACGCCGGTGGCGCTGAATGCCGGAAACTTTCTTTATTTTCTTCCGCTTCAGCGATTGCATGGGCTGGGGCTGGACCCCAAGGTCGAGCTTGCGGCAGCACGACTTTGTCATGAAACACTCCTTCGCGCTCACATGGGGCAAGCGATCGACTTAGGAACTCGCATCGATCAAGTGGAACGCTCGGAGGTCGAAGCGGTTTGCTTGGCGTCTCTGCAATTGAAGAGTGGCGCACTGATGGCGCTGGCTCTGACTTTAGGAGCCCTTGTCGCGGGGGCTTCCCAGAAAACTTTGGATGAACTCGATTCGTTCGGCCATCAATTCGGGGTGGCCCTTCAGATGTTCGATGACATCGGTAATCTTGCCGCTGATCCGAGTCTTCCGCCGGAACAAACGAAGCGATTCGAGGATCTCTACTTGCGTCGGCCTTCCTGGGTGTGGGGAGCGGCTTCGCGACTCCTCGATTCTCGGGATTACGGACAGCTCGTCGATGCTGTCCGCCGCCTTCCCAATGAGTCCTTTCTGATTCCTTGGATCGAGGTGCATCAGTTCGTGCCTCGTGCGCGCGAATTGGCTCGGGAATGGTTGGATACTTCTCTTCGAAATTGGATTGACCGAATGGGGCAGGATGCGGAAAGTCTGCCTGCGGTCGCAGCAATTCGCGAGCTCGCGTGGAAGGTGGCAAATGCGTACGGTTGATCAGGTGGGTTCAGGCAGTGCAGGAAGTTCGGAACGGCCCCGTGCGGCGGTGATCGGAAGTGGTTTCGGCGGCTTGGCGTGTGCGATTCGCATGCAGGCCAAAGGCATTCCCACGGTGATCTACGAAAAGCGCGATCAACCGGGCGGGCGCGGCTACGTTTACCGCGATCAGGGCTTCACTTTCGATGCAGGCCCGACTGTCATCACCGCGCCGGAACTGATTGAGGAGCTATTCCGCGAGTCCGGGAAAAAAATGAGCGACTACGTGAAGCTCATGCCGGTGACTCCGTTTTATCGCCTGTTCTGGGAAGACGGCTATGTTTTCGATTACTCGAACGACGTCAAAGCTCTGGAAGAGCAGATTCAGAAGCGCAGCCCGAACGACCTAGCGGGTTACCGGAAATTTCTCGAGTACTCGCGCGAAGTTTTCGACGAAGGTTACACGAAGCTCGCGCACGTGCCGTTCCTGAACTGGTGGAGCATGGTTCGCGTTGCGCCTCAGCTCATGCGCCTTTCAGCTCATCGCTCGGTCTACAAGACCGTCTCGAAATACGTGAAAGATGAGCACCTCCGCGAAGCGTTCAGTTTTCACTCGCTTTTGGTGGGTGGAAATCCATTTGAGACCTCGTCCATCTACACGCTCATTCACTACCTTGAGCGCAACTGGGGAGTTTGGTTCCCAGAAGGCGGCACCGGCGCATTGATCCGCGGCATGGTGAAGCTTTTTGAAGATCTCGGGGGGAAGATCGAGCTCAACTCGGAAGTGGACGGGATTGAGACCCGCGACGGAAAAGTTTGCGGTATTCGCATGCGAAACGGGCACATCGAGCCCTGCACTTTGGCTGTTTCGAATGCCGACGTGATGCATACCTATCGTGACCTCTTGTCGAAAGAGCCTCTGGCTCAGCCGGCCGTTCGTAAGCTCGATAAGTCGCGCTGGTCCATGTCACTCTTCCTCATTTATTTCGGGACCAATCGGCAATACCCGCAGTTGGCTCACCACAACGTTCTGTTTGGGCCTCGTTACAAAGGCTTGCTGGACGATATTTTCAAGAACGGCGTTTTGGCGGACGATTTCTCGCTCTACCTGCATGCTCCGACTCGAAGCGATCCTTCCTTGGCGCCTCCGGGACACGAAGCTTTCTACGTACTTTCGCCGGTGCCGCATCAAGGCAACCTCGATATCGATTGGAAAGTCGAAGGCCCGAAATATGCGGATCGCATCATCGATTACATGGAGAAACGCTACATCCCGGATCTTCGGAAGCATCTGGTCACTCAGCGAATCTTCACTCCCGAGGATTTCCGCACCGAACTGAATTCGCACCAAGGCGCGGCTTTCTCTCTCGAGCCGGTGCTGACTCAAAGTGCATTCTTCCGTCAGCACAATCGGTGTGATCACGTTGGTGGGCTGTATTTTGTGGGCGCAGGAACGCACCCCGGAGCCGGCGTACCGGGAGTGGTGAGTTCTGCAAAAGCAACTTCCTCGCTGGTCTTCTCGGACTTGGGAGTTACGAATCGGTGAACGAGGCCAGAGTCCAAGCGGCGCTCGATCACTGTCGCGGAATGATTCGCGACGGTTCAAAGAGCTTCGCTCTGGCCTCTCTCCTTTTTGATGCCGAGAGACGGGATGCTGCGTTTTTTCTCTACGGTTGGTGCCGTCACTGTGACGACGAAGTCGATGGTTCCCCCTTTGCGGATGCATCCCAGCGTCCGGATGTGGAGAAAAAGCGGGAAAGCTTGCGCGTGCTTCGTGAAAAGACGGCGCGCGCCTTTGGTCCTTTGGAACAAGTTCCCGACGAGCCCGTATTTCTCGCGTTTCATGAAGTGATTCGTCGCTACGCAGTTCCCCGGCTTTACGCCGAAGAACTTCTCGAAGGAATGGCGATGGATGCCGAAGGCGCGGCCTATCCCGATTCACGAACTCTGCAGCTTTACTGCTGGAGGGTGGCCTCGGTCGTGGGTTTGATGATGTGCCACGTGATGGGTGTGAGCACTCCCAAAGCCTTGAGAAATGCGGCTGATCTCGGAATCGCCATGCAGCTCACGAATATCGCCCGGGATGTGGCGACGGATGCGGCCATGGGACGGGTGTATCTGCCCGAGGACTGGCTTCGTGCTGAAGGGCTATCATCCGATCCGAAGACACTCATGGAGCTTCAGAATCGGGAAGCGCTGGTGCGCGTCGTCGCAAGGGTTCTGGATCTGGCCGAGCATTTTTATCGCTCGGGAAACTCCGGGATCCGTTTTCTTAACTTCCGGTCTGCTTTGGCGGTGTCGGCGGCGTCGGCAGTTTATCGTCAAATTGGTCGATGGGTCAGGCGGCGCGGAGTTTCAGCTTGGGAGACTCGAACCGTCGTACCGCCGATTTGGAAGCGCTGGGCTCTGGCGGGCGCGGTCCTTTGGCAGGGAATCGCTCTCCCGCTACGTTGGCTTCGGCCATGGAGGCGAACGTCGCTTCAGGGGTATGTCCTTGAGTTTTCTCCCGAAGGTTGAAATCCCAGTCTGCCGGGCATAGTCTTTGGGCCATGACGTGGATGAATGAGGGCCGCATTGCGGCTTTGGCCGAATTGGCGCGGCTTGAGCTGACTGCTGAAGAGTCAGCTCGTTTTTCGGGTCAGATCGACGCCGTACTTTCTGCGTTTCAAAATTTAGCCCAGGTCTCGGTGGAGGGGATCGAGCCCCTTTATCATCCGGGCCACTTACAAGTGACCCTCAGGGAAGATCAACTCCGGGATTCCGATCCGGATCGCTCAGGGGTCGAGGCTTATCGCGTGCCTCCAGTGCTATGAAGCTTTCGATGCGGACCATCAGCCAAATTCACGATGCGTTTGATCGCCGAGAGCTTTCGCCGATTGAGTTCACTCGGGGATTTTTGGCGCGTGCCCAAGCATCGAAGCTCAATGCTTATCTGACCTTGTTTGCCGATCGAGCCATGGCTCAGGCTCGGCATGCCCAGGAAATTTTGGATCGAGAAGGGGTGACTCCTCGTCAGCGGCATCCGTTGCTCGGGATTCCACTCGCATTAAAGGATAATCTCGCCCTCCAGGGACAGCGCACCACTTGCGGCTCCAAAATGCTGAAAAATTACAAGCCGCCTTATTCAGCAACCGTGGTTCGCCGCTTAGAAGCAGCGGGAGCCGTCATTTTGGGTAAGACCAATCTCGATGAATTCGGAATGGGTGGCTCCAATGAAAATTCCGCTTTCGGTCCGGTTCTTCATCCCACGCATTCCGACCGAGTCGCCGGTGGCTCTTCGGGTGGATCCGCTGCAGCGGTAGCTGCAGACCTGGCTTGGGCGGCACTCGGCTCGGATACCGGCGGATCGGTCCGTCAGCCAGCCGCTTTCTGTGGAATTCTTGGGCTCAAGCCCACCTATGGAAGAATTTCGCGATCGGGTCTGGTGGCCTTTGCTTCATCTTTGGACACGGTCGGAATTCTTGCGCGTTCTCCGCAAGATGCCGAGCTTCTTCTCTCGGTCTGTTCTGGACAGGATGAGTTCGACGCGACTTCTCGTGCAGAAGGTCCCACCATTCTCGACGAATCCGGCATTGCGTTCGAGTGGAGTGGGCTTCGCATGGGGGTGGCCTCCGACATCTCAGATTCCGATCTCGATCCTGAGGTCGCTCGGGCCGTTCGCAAATTCCAAGAGAGATTGTGTGGTTTAGGGGCTTCGCGGGTGGTTCTCGATTTTCCGAACGCTTCGCATGCAGTAGCCGTCTACTACTTGATCGCCATGGCCGAGGCTTCGTCCAATCTCTCACGTTTTGATGGCGTCCGATTTGGCGATCGTGCTCCCGAGGCCGAGAGTGCTCCTGATCTAAAAAGCTTTTATCAAAAGGTTCGCTCGCAATTTGGGAGCGAAGTGAAACGGCGAATCCTTCTCGGCACCTTTGCTTTATCCTCAGGATACCAGGACGCCTTTTTCCGTCGCGCGGCCCAGGTGAGGCGATTGATTGCGCGAGATTTTGATTCGGCTTGGTCTCGAGCAGATGTTTTGGTTCTGCCGGTCACTCCGGAGCCTGCGTTTCGTCTGGGCGAAAAATCATCGGATCCCCTGAAGATGTATCTGGCCGATCGCTTCACCGTGCCGGCAAACTTAGCGGGGCTTCCGGCGCTGTCGATTCCCTGCGGAACCACTACCGGTGGACTTCCCATGGGTGTGCAGCTCATTGCTCCTGCTGGACGCGAGGATCTCTTGCTGTCGATCGCAAGGGCCTTGGAAGCACCGGAGGCCGAATGAGCTCGTTTGAAGCGGTCATTGGTCTCGAAGTGCATTGTCAGTTGGCGACGCGAACTAAAATTTTCTGCGCGTGCCCGGCATCTCCTCCGCGTGGGGTATCAGTCGCCGACGTCCCGGTGAATCGCGCCACCTGTCCGGTTTGTACCGGCCATCCGGGGACACTGCCCGTGTTGAATCGCCAAGCAGTCGACTGTGCCATTCGTGCAGGTCTTGCTCTGGGTTGTGAAATCCATCTTCGAAGTCAGTTTTCCCGAAAAAACTACTTTTATCCGGACTTGCCGAAAGGCTACCAGATCACCCAGTTCGACTCCCCGATCTGCGGGGAGGGCGCTTTGGCATTCAGTCTGCCGAGCGGCGAAAGACGCACGGTGCGGATCCAGCGGATTCACTTAGAAGAAGACGCCGGCAAGAGTGTCCATGTCGGGACGCACTCCGAAGTGAACCTCAATCGTGCTGGTGTGCCGCTCATTGAAATCGTTTCTCATCCCGAAATGCGGACTGCCGAAGAGGCAGGTGCTTACCTTCGTGCGCTTCACGCCATCGTCACTTGGATCGAGGTTTGCGACGGAAATATGCAGGAAGGAAATTTCCGCTGCGACGCGAACGTATCGCTCCGCCCGGTGGGAGCGACCGAGTTCGGCACACGAGTCGAAGTCAAAAACGTAAATTCTTTCCGGTTCGTCGAGAAAGCCATTGCTCACGAGATCGAGCGTCAATCGAAGATTCTCAGCTCTGGGGGTAAGGTTCAGCAGGAAACGCGCGGCTATGACCCCGATCGAGACGCCACCTTTTCTCAGCGTGGAAAAGAAGAGGCTCACGACTATCGCTATTTCCCAGAGCCCGACCTTCCGGACCTGACCCTTTCGGCGGAGTGGGTGAATCAAATCCGCTCGGAACTTCCTGAACTCCCCGATCAGCGAAGGGCTCGTTACGAGCAAGAGTTGGGCTTGAGTGGCTATGATGCCGGCATCGTCACGGGCTCTCGCGAACTGGTTCGCTACTTCGAAGAAGCGATTCAATTGGGAGCTTCAGCAAAGGCTCTTGCAAATCTTTTGGCTGGTGAAGTGTCCCGGCTGGCAAATGAGAAGGGAACCTGGATGGGTTCTCGCCTGATGCCCGTGCATTTGGCGGATGTGGTTCGCGAGCTGCAAGCCGCCCGCATTTCTGCAACGGCAGCGAAGCAGCTCATCGGACTTGCCTGGGAGAGTGGTGAACGAATTGCGGATTTGATCGAGCTCGAGGGACTCGCTCAGGTCTCCGACACTCGGGCGCTCGAAGCCTGGCTCGACGAGGTCATTTCACAGAGTCCGGCGCAGTGGTCCGAGTTTCGGTCGGGAAAAGACAAATTGATTGGATTTTTCACCGGTCAGGTCATGAAGAAGTCGGGTGGGAAAGCGAATCCGGCCTTGATCCAAGAATTGATCCGAAAGAAAGTGGGCTCATGAAATCGAAGCTGCTTCGGAAAGTCGGCTGGTCGGTCCTTGCGGCCTCCAGTGTCCTCGTGCTGACGGCGCTACTGGTGCCTCTTTTTGTGGACGTGGACCAATACCGGCCTCGGCTCGTGACCGAAGTGAATCGGCGAATCCGGGGCAAGCTAGAGTTAGGTAAGCTTCAGCTGTCTTTGTGGGGCCGCATCCGAGTGGGCATTGAAGGGCTCAAGCTGGTGGACTCTCGCGGACGCGTGCTCGTGCAGGTGAAGGACGCTTGGTTTGGAGTGCCGGTATCGTCGCTTTTCGCGGGCGCGCCCGAGCTGACCCTTCATTTGGGCCAGCCTGAGATTCAAGTCGCGAAAGACCGTTCGGGCGGGATCAATCTTCTTCAAGTTCTCCCGACTGAGCCTGCGCAGACGGTTCCCGCTGATGTTGCGGCAGAAGCGCCCGCTGGTTCTTCTTCAGGTCCAGTCGAACTTCCGGCTATCTTCGTGCGCGCTCGTTTCGGCTTAGACATTCGCGACGCTCAGGCGTCGTACCGCGACGAAGCGACTGCTTTGGCCTTTCAGGTCAAAGCGCTCGACGTTCGCGTGAAAGATTTGTCCCTCAGTCGACCGACCCTTTTCGAAGTTCGAGCAGGTTTGTCTGGCCGAATGGGGAAGCTTTTCGAAATGCATGGCCCAGCGAAACTATCGGGTCGCGTGGAAACTCAAATCGAAGCGGGAAAGCTTCAGGGCTACTCGGCTCAAGCCAAAGCGGATCTGAGCTCAGTCGCAATCGAAGTTCCGGGAGCTTTCATCAAGAAAGAAGGCGTTCCCGCTCAAGCCGATTTGCGCTTGGTCGGCAATTTACAGTCCGTTCAACTCGAAGCTTTGCAGGCCCAGTTTCACAACGTGAAGGTGTCGGGCTCCGGTGCGCTGCAGTTGGCCAGTTCCGCGGCGCCTGCGAAACTCAAGATGGCGGTCCAAATCCCGCCGTTTGACCTTTCGGAGTGGGCAGCCCTCTTACCAGCCCTTCAGGGAACGGGTCTGCAAGGCAAGATCGGTCTTGAGGCAGGTGCTGAAGGTCCGGTCGATGCGTTCCAGTACCGCGCTTCGGTCCAGATGGCCGATCTGGGCGCCAAAGTACCGGGACTCAAGGCCATGCCCACCTTCAGTGGGGATGTGAAGATTCGAACCGATCAGGTGGAGTCCTTTCAATGGGTCATGAAGGCTCCCGGGACCGATTTGACTCTCTCGGGCTCAGTCTTGGGTTTTACGGCTCCGAAGATTCAAGCCCAGTTCACTTCTCGTTCCGGAATGGATTTCGATCAGTGGGTCGATTGGAACTACTTTGCCGAGAAGAAAAAGGCTGAACTGGCTGCGGCCGCCAAAGCGACTCCTGCCGGTGCGGCTTCCGGAAATTCCGGGGGCGCGCAGCTTTCACCAGCCGACGATCTGGATGCGATGCTGGCCCCTTTGCGGCAGCTCGAACCTGCGCGACGCGCTTCGGGAACGATTCAAGCTTCGCTCCCTCTGATTCAAGCTTACGGGGTTCGAATGACGGCTGCTCAAACCCGCCTTCAGCTCAAGGAGCTGGCGATGGTGATGGATCCGTTTTCGATGCAGGTTTTCGACGGAAAGGTCTCTGCCAAAGCTTCGATGGATCTTAAGCCAAAAGCCCCCACTTATCAGTTCAGTGCTCAGGTCGATGGAGTCCAGCTTTCTAAAGCGGTTGAATCTCAGCTTCAGCTGTTTAAAAACACATTGCTCGGAAATGCTTCGTTCAACATTCAAGGATCGGGTTCGAGTTTCAATCCCGAGCCCGCGATGCGAAACCTGAATGCCAAAGGCTCGTTGAAAGTCACGAATGCTACTTTTGCGACTCTCGACATTGGTCGAATGGCCGCAGAAGCTGTGAATCGCGCTGTCGAGCAGGTCGGCCAGAAGGTTCCGATGTTGAAGGGCATGGCTCTTCGGACGCCTCCGGGCAAAGATTCGCGCTACGACTGGATCGCGTCGGATTTCACCATCTCGGGCGGAGTGTTTCAGGCTCCAAATTTCGCCACGCAGGCCGCGACGGGTTACGCAGTCGATTTGAAAGGCGCAACCCGACTGGGTTTATTGGACCTCGCATTGAAAGCGGATTGGGAAGTCATCGATACGCATAACGTTCTGAAGGCTCGCGACCTGTCGGTGAAAGTGGCAGGAACTGACGTGCCGCACGTCTTGGCTCAGGGCGATGGTCCGGTCCGTTTCCCTGTTTCAGTTTCAGGCACCGCGACCGCTCCCCAGTATTCAACGCTGCAGGTGCCCGAGTATTTGGCAAAAGTGGCGGGGGAGAACCTCGCTAAAGCCGCTGGAAGCCGGGCGAAGGCCGAGGTCAAGCAACGGGCGGTCGAGGCGCTTGAGAATGCGGCACAAAAAGCCGCACCGGCTCTCAAGAACGCGCTCAAAGGACTGTTCGGTCGTTAAGGTACCAAAACTCTTTCATTCAAAAAGGGGATCAAAGAATGCGTCGAAATTTCTTCGGGTTGGGATGGGGGTTGATTCTGGCTTTGGCTTTCACGGGCTGCGCCTCGGATAAGGCGAAGAACCAGGCCAAGCAGTCGGCTGCTCGTTTCTGGCAGGATAAGGCGTACCCTGGGAAAGCGTTCGATGTTCAAGTCATCGAAGCCGAGAAGGCCGACGGCGGCACCTGGCGGGTTCGCGGCATTGTCGACGGGGAAACCCGCGTGGGAACTTTCAATCCCGAGACCGAGACTTTCAGCGAAGGCTACTACTCGCTGGCTCACGAGCGCTCCAAGCGCATTGCTGAGCTCGAGCAGGAAGTGAAGTACTGGAAAGAGAAGTCGGAAGGCTTCGAAAAAGAAATCTTCAAGCTCAAGGTTCAGTTGAAACAGAACCCTTGAACCAGCGGCAGAACTTCGCGATACCCGGGGAATGATTCGCTCCTCGATCGACCTAGGAACCAATACCTGCCTTTTGCTCATTGCCGAGACGAATCCCCAAACGGGGGAGGTCCTTCGAGTCATCCATGATGAAGCTCGGGTGGTCCGGCTCGGTCAGGGAGTCGATGCGCAGCGGCAGCTCCATCCGGACGCAAAGGCCAGAACGTTGGCTTGTCTGACTGATTACTCGCAAGTGGTTCGTCAGAAAGGGCTCGATCCTGCGACCACTCGTGCCGTAGCGACCAGTCAGGCAAGAGATGCTCGCGACGGCGCTCAGTTCTTCGCTGACGTCCAGCGTGAGACTGGATTCCAGTTTGCCACTTTGAGTGGGGATGAAGAGGCCAAAGCCACCTTTCAGGGAGGGCTTTTGCCGGGAATGGATCCTTCATCTTCGGTCGTGATCGACATCGGTGGCGGCAGTACCGAGTACATGGCGCTGACCGGTGGGAAGAGTTTGGATCTGGGGTCGGTGCGATTCACCGAGCGGTTCTTGAAGTCCGATCCGGTTCTGGACGCGGAATTTTGGGCCTGCCAGGAAGCGATCGATTCAGCTTTAGAAGAAATGCAGTCCTGGCGAAAAAGCCTGGGCGCTCAGGTCGCGCTGGTGGGCGTAGCCGGTACTTGCACGACTCTGGCGCAGTGGCATCTTGGGCTGAAGGAGTTTCGTCGTGAATTGATCGACGGCTGTGTGCTGACCCGGGGGGACGTGCATCGGCAAGTCGAAGAATTGAAATGGAGGACTGTCAGCGAACGCAGCGCTTTACCGGGGGTCGAGAAGGGAAGAGCCGATGTCCTCCTGGCAGGCGCACTGATCCTTTGGCGATCCATGGAACGTCTGGATTTCCGCGAATGCCACATCAGTACGCGCGGGCTGCGCTACGGAGTCCTGGCCTGATCAATAGCCGAGTTCAGCAAGCTCGGAGCGAAGCTGGCGAACCAAACGCGGATCGCGCTGAGCGAGACGGCGCAGGAGCGATTCGCGGAAAGCCGGATCGGCCGCTTGGAGCAGGGACAGAACTTGGGCGAACCCGTTGACGCGAATGGCGCCTTCTTCCGGAGCGGAAGGAGGGCCCATCATTTCGGCGGGAGTGGGGTCCATCGGACGACCGTTGCGAGTGTAAGTATTGGCCATGGTTTTCGGACCTCCTAGGAATCCAGTCATCTGACTGGGATTAAGTCGTGGGGCGGGTTTTCTTGGCTTTCGCGTTCAGCGTTTCAGTCGACGCTTGGTATTGCTTCCTCAGACTGTCCAACTGGGCTTCTGAGTTCTTTTTGTACTGAGCGACTCGTTCACTGGAAGCGTGACGGATCTTCTCAAATTCCTGATCCAGGTTTCTCTTTTCGCGCTCCACCCGCATTTCGTGCTCTTGGCGGATGTTCGAAATTTTCGAATCCATCTCCTCGGCAGCTTGAGAAATTTGGACGGTGTAGGCCTCTTCCAGCTCTTTTTTGACGGAGTCGTGGCGAGCGGCAATTTTTCGAATTTCTTCGGCGTGATCGTCCTGCATCTCGCGAATGACGCCTTCGTGATGGTTCTGGAGCTGGGCTTGGTAAACACGATTCCGGTAGTCGTCAGCCATCAGGCCGGAACGGATATCAGTTGCCATGAGCGCACCTCCTCAAACCATTATGAGGAATTCGGCTCCCTGGGTGCAAACCGGCAAGTTTTGCCGTACTCTGAGCGCGTGATGCTTCCTTCTTCGGATCGACTCTCTCGAATCGCCTCGATTCCAGGACCGAGCAGCTCAAAAGCTTCTCAGGAAGCCTGGTCGGCCGCTCAAGCCGTTTTCGTCCAATATGCGACTCACTACTCTTTGCCTCTTCAGGAACAGGTGCTGGGCCAGTTGCCCGATGCTCGCGACCCGGCGGTGCATGACCTGTTATGGCTAGGAGACAGCGTCGAGGGTTCAAGATTTCTAAGTGACTCGGAAAAGCTCTGGGTCATTCAGGCATTACTGGGCGATTCAGGTCAGGAAAGCTGGGTGTTTTGGCCGTTCGAGGATACCCTTCGTCGATCTCTTCCTGGAGCCGCTTCTTGGATCGAGACCCATGCGCTTTCTCGTCAGGCCTGGATCGCTGCGGCCACCCGAGTTCTCCGGCAGAATTCAGGGAAGGAAATCCCTTGGGTTCTGGGCGGCCATGCAGGGATCGAAGCTTTTTGCGCCCGTTGCCTCGAAGAGGAGCCAGAGTTGGCCGGCAAGGTGCGCCGAATCTCCCTTCGTGAAGCGGTCAGTGCCCCTTTACCGTCGGCGGTCCTTTGTGAGTCCCGAACCGCCCTGGCGCTGACTTCGATTCGCGGAGTCGCGGGGTGGCTTGGCCAACCTGTGTCGGCAGGGGCTCCTTGGGTGGTGCAAGCTTGGGTTGTGGGTGGAGTGCGTCGAATTTTGGAACAGGTTTTTGAACTAGCGGGATTTCCCCGAGGGGAGTTTCGATGAATCCGTTCGTTTTGAGAGTCAGAGGCGAAACCATCAGCTTGCGCTCGCAGGGGGCTTCACCCGGTGCGGATCAGGCCATCCGCTTGGTCCAAGAGCTGATCGAGGACGCTGAAGAGCGCCTTCCTGCGACGGCCCCGTCGCATCATCTACTTCTTCTCGCGCTTTGCGATCTCGCTGAAGAATACCTTTCCGCCAAGGAAAGAACGGCGATCCACCGGGAAGAAGTGCTCAAGCGCATTCAGGAATTGCGTCAAGTCTCCCTTCCTTCAGGAAGCGCGCAGTGACTCCGATCTGGCCCTCGGACTCTCGACAACTGCGAGAGCAGGGGCGCAGCTTTCTTTCGCAGCTTTCGCGCGATCCCGACAGAGTGAGCCAAAGAAGCGTAGCTCTTTCTCGGCGATTTCTCGATTTAGCTCCCTCTTTTCATCCGAGTCTTTTGCGTCCGGGGAATCGGGTAGGGCTTTACAGTGCTTTGCCGGGGGAATTCGACGGAAGCGCTCTTCTCGAGCCTGAGCTTCGGGCCCGGGGCCTGGAGGTGGCTTATCCTCGCGTCGTCGATCCTTCGACTTATCGCCTGGAATATTTTTCGGCACCCTTCGACTCCAGTGGCTGGGTGGTTGGTCCTTTTGGAATTCGTGAGCCCGGGCCAGCTTCAGCTCTCGTTTCAATAACGGAGATGGATTGGATTCTCGTTCCCGGCTTGGCTTTCGGGCCACAAGGAGCTCGTCTGGGGCGTGGGGCTGGCTACTTTGACCGTTGCTTGGTAAGGGCAACTCGTGCGCTGCGGATCGCGCTTGCCTGGGACGAACTTTGGCAGGACGTGATCTCCGGTCAGCCTTGGGATCAGTCAATGGACTGGATCCTGACGGAAAACCGGGACGCCCGCACGGAACGAAGTCGATGAAGATTCTTTATTTTGGTGATGTGTATTCGCGACCTGGCCGAGAGGCCGTCAAGGCCGCAATCCGTAAGTTAACCGCCTTGCATGCGATCGACTTTATCGTCGTGAACGGCGAGAACATGTGCCATGGGAACGGCATCCTGCCGGAAATGGCTGATGAGTTTTTCGCCTTAGGGGTCGACGTCATCACCACGGGAAATCATGCTTGGGATCAGAAACAGATCATTCCCTACATGGGCACTTCGACTCGGCTTCTGCGCCCGCTGAATTACCCTGAAGATCCAGCATTCCGAGTTCCTGGCCGTGGCAGCACCGTCGTCGAAAGTAGAAAGCGATCGGGCCTCAGACTCGGGGTGGTTCAGGTCATGGGACGAACCTTTATGGATTCGCTGGATTGCCCGTTTCGTGCGGCCGATCGGGAAGTCGAACGCTTGGATCGTCTCGGGGTTTCTCATCTTCTGATCGACTTTCATGGCGAAGCGACATCAGAAAAACAGGCCTTCGCTCACTATCTGGACGGGCGAGTCAGTGCCGTCGTAGGTAGTCACTCGCATGTTCAGACTGCCGATGAACGCATTCTTCCCGGAGGAACCGCTGCCATCACGGACGTCGGAATGTGTGGCTGCTTCGACTCGGTCATTGGGGTAAAAAAAGAACTCTCGATTCAGAAGTTTCTGACCAAGCGACCCGTGCGCTACGAGCCCGCCGAAGGGCCAGGCGGTTACGGAGCCGTGGTGATCGAGCTCGACGACGCCTCGGGCCGCGCGCTTTCGATCACGCGCTATCGAGAAACCGTCATCTGATCGTTTGAGATCTGATCGGCAGTCAGCGTTTCGGGATCGCAGCCTGCTTCGGTGAGTTTTCCCGTCGCACAACCGCCGATGGGGCAAGCCTTACCTGAGCACTTGCCACCGCCGCACGCATGGGTTGATTCAAATTTCCAAGTGCGCTGGACGCGAGCAATCGTGGCTAGTGCCTGATCGAGATCAGTGAAGAGCTGCTGGCCGAGGTACTCGCCGCTCGTGTGGCGAAGCACAAACGCCAGGTATTTTCCGGCCTCAAGCTCGGTTACGCCGCCCATGAGCTCTTCATCGACTAGAAAGCCTTTTTTGAAATTTTCTCGCGTCAGGGCCTGAATCATCAGGTGTCGGGCGATAGCATGGAGAAAGGGAACGAGGCAATTCCTCCGAAATCGATCTGGAGAAAACGAGGAAGATCGCTGAAGATTTCTTTATGGAATCAACGGGGGCGGGTCGGGGGCGAATTCTTCAGGGCATCTTCACTTGGAGTCTGGGCTTTTTCATTGCTCTTGCCTCGGGCGGGCTGCAGGCGGCCGAGATACAGCCGATTCGGGAGCTCCTGGGAGAGAACGTTCCGATGGCGTTTTCCCCAACCGATATGGATCCGACCGATTTCCAATTTAAGGTGGAGTCGGGCTCGCTGCCGGAAGGCTTGAAGCTGGAAGTCGAAGCGGAGAGCCTGGAGTGGGTGCGCGTATCCAGAACTTTGGTGCTACCGCGTGGCCGATTGATGTTTCGCCTCGGTGAAGGCGCCCAAGGCTTTGAAGGGAATGCTTCGCAGGACTCTTTCGTTCAGTCCTTCCGGATCGTTTCTCGCGCAGACAAAAGTTCTTCGTTGGTCGTCGGTCTATTGCCGGGTCCAGCGGGCCGCATTCGTTTTCAGTGGCGGATGTTGAGTGAGGATGCGGCGGCAGTGAAACCGAAGTGGGCAGAAGCGGTCGTCCGCGTGGTCTTTCTGCCTCAGGACACGAGTCGCCGGGGACGCTTCTTGATGGATGCTTCCTGCTCCCCGTTCAAACTGAATCGTCTGGCTTCTTTGCCGTCCGAAATGGCTCCTCAGAGAGCTGAAGGGGGCGACCCTCAGTGGGGTTATGGTTGGACTTATGTGGGCTGCAAAATCGTCCAGTTCTTTTCACTGGAGGGCCGCTCAGCAGCGCTCGAAATGCTGGTCTTCCGCGCCAACGAATCGGGGACCCTTCAGGTAGACGGCGCACCGATTACGCCCGTGGTTCCAGGCGTCTGGGCGCTGCGTGCGCCGGCGTTACCGGGTGAAACGACCTGGGGCGATGAGTTGGCCTCTGACCGGGTGAAATTCTCGATCCCGAACCATGCGAATCTCGGGTTTCTGGGTGCAGGCTTAGGACCTTACGGTTCCAAGTACGAGTCTCCCGAGAAGGAGTTCAGCGGAATTGCGCCAGTGCTGACCCTGTACTCGGCCTATTACCTCACGGATTTGTCCCGCTTGGTGGCTTTTGATCTCATGCCCCTACGAGGCCCCTTCGCAACCGACGTCGGTCTTTACGTCCAAAACGAGTCGTTCAAGATCCTGGACGAAAGACTCACGTTTTATCTGATGCTGGGGATCCATGGTCTGGGATTTCAGAACCGAAATCACTTCGTGTTCAATTTCGGCTTGCCGCAAGGGTTTGAGATGGTGTTTCGGGATTTCTTGATGCGCCGGACCAGTCTCGTAGCAGGGGCATTCATTTATCCGACCATCTCGGGGCGAAGCTACTACAATGCCTGGGTTCGCTGGGGCAGCCCGAATCTGTTCGGGGAGTTCAACTACGTGCAATGGCGCGAACGAGTGGAAGCCGACTCAGTGTTTTCCCGAAACATTGGATTTTGTCTTGGAGTACCGCTGGCTCGGTTCCTGTAAAGCGGAGCTCTACGCTTAGGTTTTGGTCTTGCCCGCGTGAAGGCCGTGCTCCCGAAGTTTAGAGTACAGGTGCGATCGGTCCATACCCAAGCGGATGGCCATGCGACTGACGTTGCCTTGAGTTTGGTTTTGTTCTCGCAGCAGAAAGTCCTTCTCGAAAGTCGCAACCGCTTCGTAGAAATTCACCGCTTTTTCTTCTGAAGCATTTTCAATGGGACGCTTCAGAAGGGCCGCAGCTTGATCCCTGATTTTCGGTGGGAGATCTTCGGGCTCAACGGTCTGAGCGTCGGTCATGGTGCGCAGGTAGGCGACCAGGTTCGACAGTTCGCGAATATTTCCGGGCCACGGGTAATGCATCAGGAGTTCGATCGTATTTTCGGAGAACTCCAGGGGTGGCTGATTTCCTGCAGTTTTTTTCGCAAAGTGCGCAAGTAGCAGCGGAATATCGGAAGGACGTTCTCGAAGTGCGGGGACATGAATCGGAAGTACCGCAAGACGCTGATAGAGGTCGTCTTTGAATTCTCCCTCTTGGATCATCTTCTCGAGGTTGCGGTTGGTGGCGCAAATCACACGGAAGTCGAGCTGGATGGGCTTCGATGAGCCCAACCGGAGAATCTCTTTCTCCTGGATGGCGCGAAGTAGCTTCGCTTGAATGGGCATCGGCATATTGCCCAGCTCGTCGAAGTAGACGCTGCCGCCGTCGGCTTCTTCAAACACACCTTTGGTGAGCTTGTCAGCGCCCGTGAAGGCGCCTTTCTCGTGTCCGAATAGAACGCTCTCGGCGGTCGAGCCTTGAATGGTGGCCGAATCAACCGCGATAAACGGTGAAGGGCTTCCATCCTCGGCCGCTCCTCTCAACATGCGCGCGACGACTTCCTTGCCGGTTCCGGTCTCACCCGTGATCAAGACGTTGGCGTTACTCCCGCGAATTCTTTCTAGGGTCTTCTTCAGCTGAAGGACGGGCGCACTTTCACCGATGAAACTCAGGTTGCGGTCCCGGTTGGTGATCTCAAAGTGACTCTGTGCCACGCGCTTTGAGAGCTTTCGCCGCTCGAGCATCCCTTCGAGGGTGTGGATCAGGTCGTCGGGATTGAAATCCTTGGGAACGTAATCGTTTGCCCCGCGGCGAAGCGCTTCGCGCACAGTCGGGAAGTCGGTCAGCCCGCTGCTCATGACAATCGAGAGAAGTGGGTCGAGTTCGCGAATCGCCGGGATGGCGTCCAGACCTTCCGTGGGAGACCGCATCTGAACGTCGAGAAGGAGAATGTCGACCGGGTGTTTCCGGAGAATGGCGATCGCTTCCTCGGTGTGATGAGCGGAGCGGCACTCAAACTTCCCCTTCAGGGTGTGTTTGGCTGCCAGGTGGAACATCTTGTCATCATCACAGATCAGGACTTGCGGAAGGGACTTCATGGTCTTGATTTCCGGAGGAGGGTTTGTATTTCGGCCGCAGTGCAGCATTCGAAACTGTAGGGAGAAGCCTTCAGCCGACTGTAGGTTTTTGTCAACAGGAGTTGAGTGAAAAAGACGGTTATCGAACTGAATTCTTGTCTCCCACCTGCTTTTGCGGGGCTTAGGCCAGGAAACAGACCGTTTTTTGGACCTTTTTTCAGTCACAAGGGCTGAATTTGAAAAATACTCAGTCGCGACCGAGTTTGGCCCAAAGGTTGCTTTACTCGGTGCCCCATGGTGCAAGAAATCTATACAAAGCGAATTCAGGCGGCGGTCGGGCGGGCTGCATCGAGTGATGCTCACGTCTTGATTTTGGGGGCTACGGGAACAGGAAAGTCGACATTGGCTCGTTTGATCCATCGACTGGGAGGGAGGCGGGAGCGGCCCTTCGTTCACGTTAATTTGGCGACCCTTCATGAAGGCACCTTGGAAAGTGAGCTCTTTGGGCATGAAAAGGGCGCCTTCACCGGAGCCGATCAACGGCGCCTAGGTAAGCTGGAGCTGGCTCAAGGAGGGACGGTCTTTCTCGATGAGATTGCTGAGTTGCCTTTGCGACTTCAAGCGCGCCTTCTCGAGGTGCTTCAATCAAAGACCATCTCTCGGGTCGGGGGCTCCCAGGAAATCCAACTCAATGTCCGCATTTTGGCTGCCACTCATCAGGACCTAGCCGAGCGGGTCAAGCAAGGGCAGTTTCGTGAAGATTTGTTTCATCGCCTCCGTGTATTGAGTTTGCGTCTGCCGTCCCTCTCCGAATGCGGCGATGAGTTTGGTTTTCTCGTCGAGCGTTGCTTGAGTGGCGCGATGGCGCGCTCGGGACGCTCCGTAAAGGGCCTGAGTCGGGAGGTCGCTGCGCGATTCGAAGAGTTTCCGTGGCCGGGAAACCTTCGTCAGCTCGCCAATGTCCTCGACTCCTCTCTGATTGCCGACTCAGACGGGCTTCTGGGGGAAGACGATTTGCCAGAATGGTTCTTAGAGGATTCGGAACAGCATCGAGAAGCGGCACGAAATGGCACTTCCACAGCCGAAATCCCTTTGGTTTTGGACTATCAGGAAGCGCTTTCTCAATTTGAAAAATCGTTTTTATCTTGGGCCTTTACGCGTTCGCGCGGGGGTGTGAACCGGACTGCGCGTTTGATCGGTATGAATAAGACCACTCTGATTCGTCGAATGCGGCTCTATGGAATCCCGGGCGGGAAGGCCCCGGAAGAATTTTTGAAAAAAAGTGAAAAAGGGGGTTGCGCGTTTCTCAAATTCCGGGTTATCCCCTCCTTCCACGTTGCAGCTGAAACCGCCGACGGCGACAAGGCGCAACCGGATCTTTGACAATTTGGGATGAATTTTTTGATCGAGAAAGCGGGCGGTTTTCGGGAACAGGCAGCTATCTGGTCTTTGGACTAGATGAGGTCTGTCGAGAGCTTAACGAACCTCGATTCCTTTAGTTAA
>JACCEB010346847.1_pt1 | contig 23828 bp, 19 predicted proteins | sample 7454761 | NCBI WGS metagenome assembly JACCEB01 (sample SAMN15323454, study PRJNA562643) | freshwater metagenome | isolation source: river surface water | place: USA:Blue River Watershed | collected 2017-08-18
GGCGCTTGGATGGACGATGTGCGGGGACGCTGGCAACGGCCGGACACAGGCCAGTTGCAAACGCCGGTGGCGCACTTGGTGTGCAACTTTGCCGAAGGCGTGAATGGCCAACCGGCTCTCTTGACGCACGACGACGTGATCACCCTCTTCCACGAATGTGGCCACGGCTTGCACCACATGCTGACGCAGGTAAACGAGCGCGATGTCTCGGGCATCAGCGGCGTGGAGTGGGACGCAGTAGAGTTGCCCAGCCAATTTATGGAAAACTTTTGCTGGGAATGGTCGGTGTTGCGCCACATGACGGCCCATGTCGAAACCCAAGAGCCCTTGCCGCGCGCTTTGTTCGACAAAATGCTGGCCGCCAAAAACTTCCAGAGTGGCTTGCAAACGCTGCGCCAAATCGAGTTTGCTTTGTTTGACATGCTGGTGCACTCAGAGCACGACCCGGCGCAAGATTTCATGCCCCTGCTGCACCAAGTGCGCGAAGAAGTCTCGGTGTTGCGCCCCCCGGCCTTCAACCGCATGGTGCACACCTTCAGCCACATCTTTGCAGGCGGTTATGCGGCCGGCTATTACAGCTACAAATGGGCTGAAGTGCTGAGCGCCGATGCCTATGCCGCGTTTGAAGAAACAGCGGCTGCCGACGGCACACCGAGCGTCGAAACAGGCCGACGCTATCGGCAGGCCATCCTTGAGGCGGGCGGCAGCCGCCCAGCGCTCGAGTCGTTCAAAGCCTTTCGTGGTCGCGAACCTTCCTTGGATGCCCTGTTGCGCCACCAAGGCATGAACAGCTGACTTTCAGTGGGCTTTGTAGCCCATGCGAAAGCCGCCCCAGTGCGTGCCTTGGACATAAATGGGCACCGACAAGTCGTGCATGATCTCGCCGGTGTCACGCTTGTATGTCTGTAACAGCATTTTTTGCGTGTGCGCACCACAGCGGCTGCCCGTGCGGTCGTTGAAGATGCGTTTGCTGCGGCTGTTCACCAAATCTTGTTCGTAAATCCCCGTTGGGGCTTTGGCAAATTTGTCGTTGTGCGTCGGCACATAACCCCGCTTGTTGGTGCAGATGGCAAAAACCAAAGACGGGTCTTGCTTTAGCACTTCTTCTTGAATGGCCGGCAGCACCCGGTCGGTAAAGACATCAAACTTCGAGCTGTATTTGGTGGGGTTGGTGCCGGGCACGGGAAAGTGCTCCAAGCTGAGTAAGTCTTGTGCTGAAATTTCGCCTTGTTGCACCGCGTGTTCAAAGGCCGCTTGCACCGCGTCGGCGGCTTGCCGTGCCACTTGGAACATGCGGCTGTGCACGGTCTGCAAATTGAGCTCAACCAGCTTGTCGTAAAAGCCTTCGCCCAACTCTGTCAACTCTTGGGTTTGGCGTTCTTGCGATTCAATGCGTACGCCAAAACTGGCCAGCTCATCTTGAATTTCGAGCAAATAACTGGAAATTTTGGCCACGTCTTGGGCCGATTGTTCGGAGGCTTGCACGATGCCTTGCATCTGATCGGACAAGACGCTGGACGAATCCAAAATGCCACTCAAGCGCGATCCCACCAACTCGATCTTGCCGACGTTGGACTGCACATCGCTCAGCAATTCATTCATGCTGCTGACGGCTTGGCCGGTCTCATTCATGATGCCGCTGACGCTCTCGTCAATTTCTCGCGTCGCGGCAAATGTCTTGTCGGCGAGTTTGCGCACTTCATCGGAGACGACCGCAAAACCTTTGCCATGCTCACCGGCACGGGCCGCTTCGATGGCGGCGTTCAAGGACAACAAATTGATCTTGTCAGCGATGTCCCGAATCAATTGAACAATGTGTTCGATCTTTTCAGAGCTGACTTGCAAACGCGTGATCGAAGACGAGACCCCTTGCGTCCGCGTGCCCATGTCACGCATACCCTCGATGGTGGTTTGCAGCTCGACTTGACCCAGCTGCGAGTTTTCTTTGGCTTGCTGCGCCAATTGGGCCACCGACTGGGCGTCCGAGCTCACTTGTGTGGAGTTGCGCGTCAAAGACTGTGACGACGCGGCGATTTGGGCCCCTTTGGTGGCCAGCGCCTTCATCTCTTTATTGATGGTGTTGCCCTGCCAAGACAAATCGGCCAGCGTGATCGAGCTTTTTTCGACCACTTGGCTCATCTCGTGCACCGTCGAGAGCAATTGCAAATGCCCGGTCAGCATTTTTTCAAGGGCCGATCCCCACACCGCCTGACTCTGGCCCGCCAACAGGCGCGTTTGCGCTTGTGTCAGGTCCTTGAGGTCATGGTTTTCTTCGTACACATAGCGAATCACCCGATGCAACTCTTGCACCAGACCCCGCACTTGCGCCACGCTGGCCTGCACCGCATCGACCAAAGCCGCCATCTCGCCTCGCGCCTGCACCGACATGGCTTGTGAGGTGTCACCCCGCCCCAAGGCCGCCATGACGGCCGCTGCATCGTTGACCACCTGTTGCTGCGATTGCGACCAGCGGTGCAAGGCTTGCGACAAAGCCCAAAACTCGGGCACTTGCCCGGTTGCATCAGGGCCGGATCCTGATCCCGTTCCAGAGTGTCCACCCCACCATTGCCCCTGCTGCTGCGCTTGCTCGATGTGCGTCACCAGGTCTTGCACCCCTTGCTGCACCGGCCGCAAGACTCGCACACAGCCCACAACACCCAGCAAGATGGCCACGCCAGTCAAGCCCCACAGCGCCCACGACAACTGCGCCTGCAACGCAGCCAATGAGACGCCGGCTTTTTCGGCAGCCTCTTGCATCACCGACAACTGGTAAGACGCCAGCGCTGCCATCAGCAGCAACAGCAGCGACACGCCGATGGCCAGATAAAGAAGTCGTTTGGAAAGAGATGAAGTCACAGGGCAAGCACCGCTGCACCACATTGGCCGGCGGATTTAATCATTTTTGGTAACTCTCAATATTAATTGAGAAAAATACGACAACGCCCCTGCTTTATGATTTTGAGAACCATCACCACGAGCCTCACATGAAAAGCCCTCTGAAATTTTTGCAGCGCACGGCCCTGCTTGCCCTCTTTTTGGGACTGCCCCCTGTTTTGTGGGCGCAGTACCGGCTAGAAGATTACCGCGCCCACCAGTACCAAGTGCCCGAGCACCGCAGAGAGCTGTGGACGGTCACCCCTAACGGCGCCGAAGCGCGGGTGGACCATCTGGTGGCTTTTCACAGCCGGGCCGATCGACTTTTTTCAACTCGAGAAGTGGCCAACGGTGCCACCGTGTCCCCATTGACGAACGCCGCGGCCGACATTCCGCCCGTCGCTTTTTCGCCCTTCAGCAAAAAGACGCTGCCCGAGTGGATGGCCACCCAACCCATCACGGGCCTGTTGGTGCTGCACGGACGGAACATTCTTTTTGAGCGCTATCAATACGACCGAAATGCCCAAGACAAGATGTTGGGCAACTCCATGTCTAAAACGGTGGTGGGCATGTTGGTCGGTCAAGCCTTGCAAGACAAGAGCATCGCGTCCCTTGACGATCTGGCTGAAAAGTACGAGCCCCGCCTGAAAGGACACCCGTACGGCGAGACTTCGCTGCGTGCCTTGTTGACCATGACCAGCGGTATGGCTTATACCGAAGCGCGCGATGTGGGCGAGCTTTGGCGGCGCACCGCGGGACAATCGATGCGCAGTCGTGGTGTGGAGTCGGTCACCCAGATCAACACGCGAAAGCACCCTCAAGGACAGACTTTCAACTACAACTCGACCGAATCCCAGGTCTTGTCCTTGGTGCTGATCGGGGCCACAGGCAAATCGTTGGCGGAGTACACCTCCGAAAAATTGTGGCAGCCCATGGGCGCTGAAGCGCCGGCCTTTTGGATGACCGATGCCGCTGGAACGGAAGCCGGCTTCATGGGCTTCAACGCCACTTTGCGCGACTGGGGCCGATTGGGCTTGTTGTGGGCACAGCAAGGCGCGGTGAATGGCCAAGCCGTGGTGCCTGCGGCTTACCTGGAAGCCTCAAGGGCATGGCGCACCTCGGGTTATGGGTACCACGTCTGGCTGCCCCGCAAGGACAGCGGGCAAGTGGCATTTTTTGGGGTGCGTGGCCAATCGATCTTTGTCGATCCGACCCGCCAATTGGTGATGGTGCTGACCGCCGTGCGGGAACAAGAATATTCGGCCAATTCGGCCTTTGAAAAAGAGCGAACCGCGGTGTGGAACCACTTGCTGGCTACCATCAAAACCGCCCCCAAAACTCCCTAGTGTGAGGCCCCATGCAGACACCCCAATCGGCCTGGGGCATAAAAAAAGCACCTAGCGTTTCCGCTAAGTGCTTGTTTTTCCTACCGAATTTGGTAGGCGCGATTGGATTCGAACCAACGACCCCCACCATGTCAAGGTGGTGCTCTAACCAACTGAGCTACGCGCCTGTTGAGAGTCAAATTATACCAGCAAAAAACTGGCGTTTACCCTCAAAACAGGCCCAGGCCTCTTTAGCGTCTACGGGCTGCTTTGACTCCTTTGACGCCCCGCACACTGCCCAGCACCTTGTTCAAACCGACCGCATCGCTGATTTCAACGGTGAAAGTCATCCAGGCCATGCCCTTGACCGATTGGGTCTGTACCCCAATCACGTTCATTTTTTCTTTGGCAAAAACCTCAGAAATGTCACGCAACAGACCTTGTCGGTCAAAGGCCTCCACCGCCACATCGACCGGGTAAACCGCCGCGTCTGCGCCTTTGGAGTCTCCCCAACGCACATCGATGACCCTCTCGCCATGGCGCGTCACCAATTCGCGAAAGTTGGAGCAGTCTTGGCGGTGAATGCTCACGCCCTTGCCGCGTGTCACAAAACCGCTGATGGCGTCGGGGGGCGCGGGTTTGCAGCAGCGAGACAGTTGCGTCAGCAGCGAATCCACCCCCACCACCAACACCCCGGAGGGCGATTTGCGGGCGGATGTGCCTTTGAAGCGTTTTTGAAAATACTCTTCGGGCTCGGGCGCCGGCTCTGGTGGGTTGAGCAAGACCTCGATGTTGCGCAACGAATATTCGTCTTTGCCCACCACTTCAAACAAGCCGTCGGCCGACTTGAAGCCCAATTGGCTGGCGAGATCGTCCAAGCGGATGGCGGTTCGGCCTAAACGTTGCAGGATTTTCTCGACCGATTCGCGGCCCCGCGCAATCGTTTCAGAGCTGATTTGGGCGTTGAACCACGCACGCACTTTGGCCCTGGCGCGGGGACTGGCCAAGTAAGCCAGCTCGGGGTTGAGCCAGTCGCGCGACGGGCCGCCTTCTTTGATGGCCGTGATTTCAACGGTTTGGCCGTTGGCCAACGGCGTGCTCAAGGGGACCATGACGCCATCGACCTTGGCGCCGCGGCAACGGTGGCCTAAGTTGGTGTGAACGGTATAGGCGAAATCGATGGGCGTGGCGCCTTGCGGCAACTCCACCACCGCCGCTTCAGGGGTCAGCACGTAGATGCGGTCGTCAAACAAGCCACTGCCTTGCGCGCTGTCTTGGGCGGCCCCTGACAAATCGCGTTCCCACGCCAGCAACTGGCGCAACACCGCAATCTTGGTGTCGTATTCGCTGTTGGCAGAAACGCCGGTGTAGCCCTTGGTGCCGGCTTCTTTGTAAGCCCAGTGCGCCGCAACGCCATGCTCGGCGTGCTCGTGCATGGCTTGGGTGCGAATTTGCACTTCAATTGGCCCGCCGTCGGCATCGCGCACCACGGTATGCAAAGACTGATAGCCATTGGCTTTGGGCTTGGCGATGTAGTCGTCAAACTCTTCCGGAATGGGCGTGAAATTTTCATGCACCCAGCTCAGCACTTGGTAGCAATCGGCCACGCTGGACACCACCACCCGCAAGGCGCGAAGGTCAAACACGCGGTCAAAGCTGAGCGATTTGCCGCGCATCTTGCGCACGATGCTGTAAATGTGTTTCGGCCGGCCCTCGACCGAAGCTTCGATGCCCTGGGCGGCGAGCTCTTGCTGCAAGCGCTGGCGCAAGGCCACCATGTAACGCTCACGCTCGGTGCGTTTTTCATCGAGCAAGCGGGCGATGTCTTTGTACGTGGCGGGCTCCAAAAAGCGAAACGCCAAGTCCTCAAGTTCCCACTTGATCTGCCAAATGCCCAGCCGGTTGGCCAGAGGAGCAAAGACCTGCAATGACTCTCGGGCCAGTGCTTGCGGCACGGCTTGTTTGGTGGAGGCAAAGTGGCGCAAGGTTTGCAATCGCGACGCCAAACGCAGCATCACCACCCGCAAATCGCGGCTGAAAGCGAGCAGCATTTTGCGCACGTTTTCAGTCTGAAGCCGTGGGCTGAGGGGCGTGTTGTCGGGCCCTTCCGAGCTCACTTCAGACGCTCTGGACAAACGTTGCACATGCACCAACTGGTTGGTTTGCATGGCCAGTTGCGCCAAATTGGCGCCGAAGGCCTTGGCAATGACCTCTTCAGGCTTGTTCAGGTGGGGGCAGGCATAAACCAGATAAATGGCCGTTTGCATGGCCACCGAGCCGCCCATGTCCGCCAAGATGGCTGCCACGGCATCGGCATGCGCGAGGATGTTTTCGCCCGTGTCCAGCACCTCGCTGGCAATCAAGGGCTCGGCAAAGGCGCGTGCCTTTGCTTGGGTCTCCGACATTTCGTCGGTGTCCGCGGTGACCACCATGACAGGCGGTACAAAAGGTGCATGCAGGCGACTGCCCGCGGAAAGAGGGCTTGAAGAGTGGCTGGAGGTGGGACTGACCATGAAATCAAGCCCACAAAAACTGACGCACCACCGCCATTTGTTGCTCAGAGGTCAATGTGGGGGCATGGCCGCAGTGGGGCCAGACTTCCAATTGCGCCTTTGGGCCGCGCTGGGTCATGGCCGAGGCGGTTTCGGGCAACAACAAATCAGAGTCTTGGCCACGGATCAGCAAGGTGCGGGCCTGGATTTGGTCATACACCGCCCACAAAGCCGCCTCCCCTGCCGCGGCCATCTCGGGCGTCAAGGCGCGCAAGTTGTTGGCAATGGCCGGGTCATAGTGCAAGGTCAATTGACCACCTTCCGCAGGCCGCGTCATGTGTGAAGACAGTTCGCGCCACACCTCGGCAGGCACAGGGCCAAAACCGGTGGAAACGCGCCACAACACCGCTGCCACTTCTTCCAAGTTGGGGTAGAGACCAAATTGCCCCACATAGCTTTGCATGCGCTGCACTGAATGCCAGGTGATGGCAGGGCCGACATCGTTCAACACCAAGCGCCGCACCGGCACAGGCATGGGCAAGCCGGCTTGTCCGGCCAACACCATGCCAATCAGTCCGCCCATGCTGGTGCCCACCCAGTCCAGCGTTTGGATGCCGCCACTGCGGCCCGATGGCGCTTGCAGTTGCTGGTGGAGATGCCCCAGCAAAGCCAGCATGTCGGCGGCGTATTGGGGGATTTGGTAGCCCGAGGGGTCGGCCAACCAATCGCTTTGGCCCCGCCCCACCACGTCGGGACAAATCACTTGCACCGGCTGCGGCGAGAGGGCGACCAAGGTCTGCGCCAATCGGTCGAAATCGCGCCCTTGCCGGGTCAAGCCATGCGCGCAGACCACGACATGGGCTGCCCCTGCATCGCCCCATCGCCAAAAGGCCATGCGGTGCGAGCCCTCAGGGTGGGGGCAAGCGACAAATTCAAGGGAAGGCGAATGGGAATCGGGGGTCATGACAATCAGAAACAATCTGGGCGAAGCTGAAAGCAAAGCCTGCTTTTGCAGCGCCATAATGGACTTTTGAACATCCTAATTCATCTTTCGGAGCAAAAATATGTTGCAAGGTAAAACAGCGTTGGTCACTGGTTCCACCAGCGGCATCGGACTGGGCATTGCCAAATCGCTGGCCCGACAAGGCGCCAATATCGTGTTGAATGGTTTTGGCGATGCGGAAGGCCCCAAAGCCGAAATTGCGGCCTTGGGTGTCAAAGTGGCCTACCACGGCGCTGACATGAGCAAGGCCCAAGAGATTGAAGCCATGATGGCGTTTGCCGCCAGCACTTTTGGCCGGGTCGACATTTTGGTGAACAACGCAGGCATTCAACATGTGGCCCGTATCGAAGACTTTCCCATTGAGCGTTGGGACGCCATCATCGCCATCAATTTGAGCAGCGCTTTTCATGCCACCCGCTTGGCCCTGCCCGCCATGCAGGCGGCCAATTGGGGACGCATCATCAATGTGGCCTCCATTCACGGCTTGGTCGGTTCCGCAGAGAAATCGGCCTATGTCGCGGCCAAGCACGGCGTGGTGGGCTTGACCAAAGTCACGGCACTCGAAAACGCGACCACAGGGGTCACCTGCAATGCCATTTGCCCTGGTTGGGTCTTGACGCCCTTGGTGCAAAAGCAAGTCGATGCCAAGGCGCAAGCCCTGGGTTTGTCGAATGAAGAAGCGAAAAAAGTGCTTTTGAAAGAAAAAGAACCCTCCATGCAATTCACCACCCCTGAAGAGTTGGGCGATTTGGCGGTCTTTTTCTGCTCGCCTGCCGGCAACAACGTGCGGGGTGTCGCCTGGAACATGGACGGCGGCTGGACCGCTCAATAAAGCAAAACGGTCATGAGCTCATCCTCTCGCCTCGACAAAATCGTCATCGTCGACGACGACACACGCATCCGCGATTTGTTGCGGCGCTATTTGTCGCAAGAAGGGTTTGATGTTTTGCTGGCCGAGGATGGCCGCGCTTTGGACCGCATCTTGCAGCGTGAAACCATTGACTTGGTGGTGCTCGATTTGATGTTGCCTGGCGAAGATGGCCTGAGCATTTGCCGACGTTTGCGCAGCGCGGGGGTGAAAACGCCCATCATCATGTTGACGGCCAAAGTGGAAGATGTTGACCGCATCACAGGGCTTGAAATCGGCGCCGACGATTACCTTGGCAAGCCCTTCAACCCCCGCGAGTTGCTGGCCCGCATGCATGCGGTGTTGCGCCGGCGTCCGCCCACAGAGATGCCCAGTGCGCCCTCGCTGGGCGAATCCGAAAGCATGGTCTTTGGCGCTTTCAAGCTCGACTTTGGCACCCGTTCGCTGAGCAAAAATGGCCAAGACATTCCGCTGACCAGCGGGGAATTTGCCATGCTCAAAGCCCTCGCCCGACACCCCAAGATGCCGCTGACCCGGGAAAAACTGGCCCAGTTGTCGCGGGGCCGAGACTTTGAACCCTTTGACCGCAGCTTGGATGTACAAATCTCCCGTCTGCGCAAAATGATTGAAGTCGACCCCGCGTCGCCCAAAGTCATCCAGACGGTCTGGGGGGTGGGCTATGTGTTTGTTCCCGATGGGCAACCGTGAACGCCCCTGAATCAGCGCCACGCCGCGCAGCTGCCGCCCATCAGCCTCCACTTCGGCTTCAGCTGAGCTTGTTTTGGCGCACCTTCTTTTTGTTGGGCTTGTTGATTTTGTGCAGCAGTTTGGCTTGGCTGCAGGTCTTTCGCACCCAAGAGATCGAGCCACGCATTTTGCGCAATGCCCACCAAATTGCCACTGTGGTCAACCTGACCAAAACGGCTTTGGTGCACACCGATGCGATTGCCCGGGTGGCCTTGCTCAAGATGTTGGCCGATGAAGAAGATTTGAGCCTTCGAACGCGCGAGCCCACAGACCGCTTTGTGCCCTTCCCCAGCTCGGGGCTTGAAAAGCAACTGGCCGAAGAAATGGTGAAGCGCCTGGGCCCCGGCACCGTGATCGCCACGCGCGTCAATGAAGACGATGGGCTGTGGGTGGGTTTTCAGATTGAACGCGACAGCTACTGGCTGCAGATGGACCCTGAGCGTTTGCAGCCCTTGGGCGGCTCGACTTGGCTCACTTGGTTGGCCGTCACGCTCATTTTGTCCTTGGTGGGCGCGGCCATGATGGCGGGCTTGATCAACCGGCCTTTGAAGCGTTTGTCCGTGGCTACCAGCCAATTGCGGGATGGTCAATACAAAACGACCAACTTGGACGAAAACGCCTCGACCAGCGAGATCCGCGAAGTCAACATCGGCTTCAACCGCATGGCCGAAAGACTGGCCAAAATAGAAAAAGAGCGCGCCTTGATGCTGGCCGGCATTTCGCATGATTTGCGCACCCCATTGGCCCGATTGCGCCTCGAGACCGAACTCAGTGTGGCCGACCTTGCAACCCGCGAGTTGATGGCCGCTGACATTGCACAGCTCGATGCCATCATCGATAAATTTTTAGACTACGCGCGGCCAGAGTCCACCCCTTTGGGCCCTGTGCTGTTGTCGGGCGTCATCAGCCGCAGCATTGCACCTTGGCGTCACCAGCCGCAGATGGAGATCGAGGTGCAAGTGGCCGAAGACCTGCTGGTTTTGGCCGATGAGGTCGAGTTGGCGCGTGTGTTGTCCAACTTGCTCGAAAACGCCAAGCGCTACGGACAAAGCCCGCAAGATGGAATCACCCGCGTCACCTTGAGTGCCCAGCGGCAAAACGGCGAGGTGTGGCTGCAGGTGCAAGATCAGGGGCCGGGCGTTCCGGAAGACGCACTGCCCAATCTGACACAGCCTTTTTTCAGGGGCGATTCGGCACGCACAGCGGCCACGGGATCCGGTTTGGGACTGACCATTGTGGCGCGCTCGGTCAAGCGCATGGGCGGGACCTTGTCGATGGACACGCCTGCCAGCGGCGGCTTGCGGGTGGCGCTGAAATTTCGCGCGGCTTGAGCAGCGATCAGGCCTTTTTGAGCAGCGCCACTGCCCGCGCTTCCATGCTTTGCCCCAAACCCACGGGGCCTAATTTTTCGGCTGTTTTGGCCTTCACATTGACCTGTTCAGGCTGAACCGACAAGGCCTTGGCCACGGAAGCATTGATGGCGGCCATGTGGGGCGCCAATTTGGGGGCTTGCGCCACGATGGTGCAGTCGATGTTGACCAATTCCCAGCCTTTTTCGCGCACACGGCGCATGGCCTCGGCCAACAAAACGGCAGAGTCCGCACCTTTGAACTGCGCATCGGTATCGGGAAAATGCCGTCCAATATCGCCCAAACCCGCAGCACCTAAAACCGCATCGGTGATGGCATGCAACAGCACATCGGCATCGGAATGCCCGAGCAAGCCCACACTGTGAGCAATTTCAACGCCGCCCAAAATCAATTTGCGACCCGGGGCCAGGGCGTGGACGTCCCAACCTTCACCGATGCGAATGTTCATGCGGAGCCTTTCAATACAGCTTCGGCAAACGCAAAGTCGGCCGGATAAGTGACTTTGAGATTTTGTGCCGAACCGGGGACCAAGCGGGGCGCGAAACCCTGTCGCTCCATGGCGCTGGACTCGTCGGTGATGCCGGCGAACGCCACATCGGCCAGGCTGGCGAGTGCGGCGTGCAAAGCACCCAATCGGAACATCTGCGGGGTTTGGGCCAACCATTTGTCTTCACGGGGCTCGGTTTGGGCCACGCGTGCGACCTGCCCTTCGGTGGTGTGGCGCTTGAGGGTGTCGGGCAAAGGCAAGGCCAGCAAGCCTCCCACAGGGTCGTGCCGACAAGCCTCAATCAATTGCATCACGGCTTCAGGCGTGATGAGGCAACGCGCCGCATCGTGCACCAACACCCAGTCGTGGTCCGGCACACCGGCTTGGCGCAAGGCACACAGGCCGTTGAACACACTGGCGGCACGGCTCGAACCGCCACACTTCAAGCGAGAAAAATGAGCGGGCCACAGCGTCTGCGGCCAATCAAATGCGTCATCAGGGGACACCACCACCCACCCACGGCTCAGCAAAGGCACACGTGCCAGTGCCGCAAGCGTGTGCATGACCATGGCTTGCCCGGCAACCTCTTGGTATTGTTTGGGCTGAGCCGTGCCTGCACGGCTGCCCGTACCGGCGCAAGGGACCAGCGCATGAAAGTCAGGCTGTGTCGGGGTCGAAGTCAGGGTTGAGGGCATGAAGTGGCATTGTAAAAGGTCCACTTTCTGTCGGTGCATCGGGCTTCGCTTTTACAATGGGAAGGTTCGAATTTCTCACCCCCCTCCTTCACGGCGGGGGGTGTTTTTGCTTTTTTCTCTTTCGGCACACCATGCAACTTCCCAGCCTTGTCAACGGCAAACGATTCACCCTGCCCCGCCCAGTGGGCTCGGCCGATGCCGTGTTGCTGGCCGCCTTGGCAGTCCGCGAGAAAAAAGCCGGCAAGCTCACGGCCATCGTCACAAGCGACGCCGCAGATGCACAGCGGCTGATGGAAGAGCTGGTCTTTTTTGCGCCCGAACTCCGGTGCGTGATGTTTCCCGACTGGGAAACCTTGCCCTATGACACCTTTTCGCCTCACCAAGACCTGATCAGCGAGCGCCTGGCCACGCTGTGGCGTATCAAGCAGCGCCACCATGCAGAAAGCGCCGATGTGGTGTTGTTGCCCGCCACCACGGCCTTGTATCGCTTGGCCCCACCGTCTTTTTTGGCAGGCTACACCTTCGAATTCAAGGTCAAACAAAAACTCGACGAAGCCCAGCTCAAGGCGCAATTGACATTGGCGGGGTACTCGCATGTGAGCCAAGTGGTCAGTCCCGGCGAATATGCGGTGCGTGGCGGCTTGATCGATTTGTTTCCCATGGGCTCTTTGGTGCCCTACCGCGTGGATTTGTTCGACGACGAAATCGACTCCATTCGCACCTTTGACCCCGACAGCCAACGCAGTCTCTACCCGGTTCCCGAAGTGCGGCTGTTGCCCGGGCGCGAGTTTCCCATGGACGAGGCCGCCCGTGCCCGCTTTCGCGCCCGATGGCGTGAGCTGCTGGAAGGTGACCCGACAAAAAGCCGCATCTACAAAGACATGGGCAATGGCGTGGCCACTGCCGGCATCGAGTACTACCTGCCGCTGTTTTTTGAGGAAACCGCCACGGTCTTTGATTACTTGGGCGCAGCGGCCAATGCCTCAGGAAGTGAGGCGGCAACCTTGGTCTTGCATGGCGATTTAGAGCCCGCGATTCAACGCTTTTGGCAAGACACCAAAGACCGCTATCGCTTGGTGCAAGGCGACCCCGAGCGCCCCGTCTTGCCGCCCGAAGCTTTGTTTTTGAGCGCAGAGCAGTTTTATGGCTTGTGCAACCAACACGCGCAATTGGCCTTGCGTGCAGGGACCGACGACGAGCCCCATTCGGCTCTGGCGCAGGCCCTGCCCGACTTGACCGTGGTGCGCGGTGCAGAAGACCCCTTGGCGCGTTTACAAGCCCATTTGCGCCAGAGCGCTCACCGGGTTTTGATCTTGGCCGAGAGCGACGGTCGCCGCGAAAGCTTGCTTGATTTTGTGCGCTCGAGTGGCCTTGCCCCACCCGTTTTTGACAGCCTGCAAGCGTTTTTGGAGAGCGATGAAAAAATAGGCATGGCCACGTCCTCGCTCAACCAAGGCTTTCATTGGTTTGCACACGCCATCGACCTGGTCACCGAGACCGAGCTTTTTGCCGCCGGCCCCACCACGCGGCGCCGCAAAAAACAAGAACAAGTCAGCGATGTCGAAGCCCTGATCAAAGACCTTTCAGAGCTGAATGTTGGCGATCCGGTGGTGCACAGCCAGCACGGCATTGGCCGCTATCGGGGCCTGATCAACATGGATCTGGGTGAAAAAAATGAAGACGGCAGTCCCGCCGCGCAAGAATTTTTGCACCTGGAATACGCCGACAAAGCCACCCTGTATGTCCCGGTCAGTCAACTGCAACTGATCAGTCGATACACCGGGGTCAGCGCCGACGAAGCCCCACTGCACAAACTGGGTTCGGGGCAATGGGAAAAGGCCAAACGCAAAGCGGCAGAGCAAGTGCGCGATTCGGCGGCGGAGTTGCTCAACATTTACGCCCGCCGTGCAGCACGGCAAGGCCATGCATTTCGCTACAGCCCGCAAGACTACGAAACTTTTGCCAACGACTTTGGTTTTGAGGAAACGGCCGACCAAAACGCCGCCATCCATTGCGTGATCCAAGATATGATCAGCCCTCGCCCGATGGACCGCTTGGTCTGCGGCGATGTGGGATTTGGCAAAACCGAAGTGGCCCTGCGTGCCGCTTTCGTGGCCGTCACCGGTGGCAAACAAGTGGCCCTGCTGGCGCCCACCACCTTGCTGGCTGAGCAGCATTTCCAAACCCTGAAAGACCGCTTTGCAAAATGGCCGGTGCAAATTGCCGAGGTCTCTCGCTTCCGTTCCGGCAAAGAAGTCACAGCCGCTTTGAAAGGCATTGCCGATGGCACCGTGGACATCGTGGTGGGCACGCACAAACTGCTGAGTGAGTCCACGCAATTTCACAATTTGGGCTTGCTGATCATTGACGAAGAACACCGCTTTGGCGTGCGCCACAAAGAGGCCATGAAGGCCCTGCGCGCCGAGGTGGATGTGCTCACCCTCACGGCAACACCCATTCCCCGCACCCTGGGCATGGCCCTTGAGGGCTTGCGCGACTTGAGCGTGATTGCCACTGCGCCGCAACGCCGCTTGGCCATCAAGACCTTTGTGCGCAACGAAGGCACGGGCGTGATCCGCGAGGCCGTGTTGCGCGAACTCAAGCGCGGCGGGCAATGCTATTTTTTGCACAACGAAGTCGAGACCATCGAAAACCGCCGTCAAAAACTGGAAGAAATTTTGCCCGAGGCCCGCATCGCGGTGGCGCACGGCCAGATGCCCGAGCGCGATTTAGAGCGGGTGATGCGCGACTTTGTGGCCCAGCGTTACAACATTTTGTTGTGCTCGACCATCATTGAAACCGGCATCGATGTGCCCACAGCCAACACCATTGTCATCAGCCGCGCCGACAAGTTTGGCTTGGCGCAATTGCACCAATTGCGTGGACGTGTGGGCCGCAGCCACCACCAAGCCTATGCTTATTTGATGGTGCCCGAAATTCAAGGCTTGACCAAACAAGCCGCGCAACGGCTGGACGCGATCCAGCAAATGGAAGAATTGGGCAGTGGTTTTTATTTGGCCATGCACGATTTAGAAATTCGCGGTGCCGGCGAGGTGTTGGGCGAAAACCAAAGCGGCAATATGCTCGAAGTGGGTTTTCAGCTGTACAACGAAATGCTGTCCGAAGCAGTGCGCAGCCTCAAGGCCGGCAAAGAGCCCGACTTGCTCAGCCCTCTTTCGGTCACCACCGACATCAACCTGCACGCCCCTGCCCTGCTGCCCAACGACTATTGCGGCGATGTGCATTTGCGCTTGAGTTTTTACAAAAAACTGGCCACCGCCAAAAACACCGACCAGATCGATGCCTTGCTGGAAGAACTGGTGGACCGCTTTGGCAAACTGCCGCCGCAAACGCAAAACTTGGTGGATGTGCACCGCTTGCGGGTACTGACGCAGCCCTATGGCGTCATCAAGGTCGATGCCGCCCCGGGGGTGATTCAAATCACCTTCAAACCCAACCCGCCGGTGGACCCGATGGCGATCATTGGTTTGATACAAAAAAACAAGCACATCAAACTGGCCGGCAATGACAAAATTCGCATCGAGCGTGAGTTGCCTGACCCGAAAATGCGCGCGCAAATGGTGCGCGATGTGCTGCGCAGTTTGGGCTCGCCCAAAACCGATGCGGCTCTGGCCTAAACCCTGACTTTTTACCGAACCTCTTACCCCATGACTCCAGCTTTCGAATTTGCTCCCGGCCTGACGATTCAGGGCTTTCAGGCCCCCTTGGCGCTGTCTCAGTTCAAACTGATTGCCTTTGACATGGACTCCACGCTCATCAACATCGAGTGCATTGACGAGATTGCCGATGCCGTGGGCCGCAAGGCCGAGGTGGCGGCCATCACCGAAGCCGCCATGCGCGGCGAAATCACCGATTTCAAAGAGAGCCTGCGCCGTCGTTTGGCCTTGCTGAAAGGGGTGACGCTGGCCGATATGGAGCGCGTCTACAAAGAGCGCCTGCAGATCAACCCCGGGGCTGCCGAGTTGATTTCGACATGCCACAAAGCGGGCCTGCAAGTGTTACTGGTTTCGGGGGGCTTCACCTTTTTTGCCAACCGCGTGAAAGAGCGTCTCAACATCGACTTTGCCCGCTCGAACCAACTCGAAGTGGTGAACGACACGCTCACCGGTCAGTTGGTCATGCAAAGCTGGGGCGACACCTGCGATGGCCTTGAAAAACGCCGCACCGTGCTCGAGCTGGCCAGCCTGATGGGCATCCAGCCCAAGCAATGCATCGCCGTGGGCGACGGCGCCAACGACTTGCCGATGATGGGCGTCTCAGGCCTGTCGGTGGCCTACCACGCCAAACCCACGGTGCGCGCGCAAGCCATGGTGGCGATCAACTCGGGTGGCTTGGACCGCTTGTTGGAAGTCTTGACCGCTTAAGCTTGCGGAGGGGCGGCGCTTGAATTTTGATTTGGGGTTTGCCTTTTTTGCGGCGTGCCCTGGCGCAAAGGCTTGAGCAAGTCACTCAGACCGTTGTGGTCGATCTCTTGCATGAGCCGCAACAACTGCCCCACCTCGCCTTTGGGAAACCCTTCGCGGGCAAACCAATTGAGGTAATTGCCGGGCAAATCAGCAATCAACATGCCCTTGTGTTTGCCATAGGGCATGGGTGTGGTGACCAGTTTGACCAAATCGTCAGGCTTCATGCACACCCCCTGGTAATGGAGTGTCTAACCAAGCGCGCACGCTGGCCACAAAAGCCTCTTGGCGCGAGACCATGACCCAGTGGCCGCAAGGCAAACCCAGCACCGCACTGCCGGGCTTGGCCGCCACTTTGGCAAGCCATTTGGCCGAATGAAACATGAAAGGTTTGCGTTCGCCATACACATACAACAGCGGCATCGGCAAATCGATGGGCGCGGCGTGTTTGAGGCCTCCTGCTGTGCCAAACCATTGCATCGCATAGGGATAGTTCATGCGGTGGGTGATGTGATCACCCGCCGTGGGGCAGCGCAACCACCGGGCCATGGCGCGGGTCATGCGCGTGCCCAAGTTGCCGCCGATTTTCCAGGCCATGGCCAGCCACAGTTGGTAAGCCATGACCGCGCACTTGGCCTTGAGGCCCCAACTGCGCAGCAAGGCGCCTGAGTTGTGGTCGCCCACATCCACCGCCACCACTCGGGCCACACTTTGCGGGTAGCGCAGTGCAAATTGATAGCCAAACATGCAGCCCCAGTCGTGCAACATCAAGGTCACCGGCCGGTCGGGGCTGATGCCCAGCACGATCTTTTGCAACAGCTCACACATGTCGTCCAAGCGGGTGACCTCAGGGCCAGACTCAAAGCCGGGCAACGTGAAGCGGGCACAGGTGGCGCGGTCTTGCAAAGCGGCCACAGTGCCGTCCCACAAGGCGCGGGTATCGGGCCAGCCATGCAGCATCAAAATCACCTCATCGCCCTGCCCCTGCAACCAGACATCGGTGCCGTGGACCTTGATGCACAGCTCAGTAGGTTCAGCCATGGCTCAGAGCGCTTTGGCCAAACGCGACACACCCTCAAGGATTTTGTCTTCGCCCACGGTGGCAAAACTGAGGCGGAAAGTGGCCGCATCCGGCTGGGCACAAAAGAACGGCGTTCCGGGCACAAAGGCCACGCCCTGCTCAATGGCTCGCTTGGCGTAGACATTGCCATCGGCCACCTTGCCACCCGCTCCCGTTAATCGCGCCCACACAAACAAGCCCCCTTGGGGTTGCACGAACTCGACCGCAGCGCCCAATTCGCGGCGCAATGCATCGCCCATGGTTTTCGCGCGCTGGGCATAGACCTTTCGCACTTGGTCCAGAGTGGCGGGCATGCGTCCCGCTTTTAGATAGTGCGCCGCAGTGGCTTGCGCAAACGTGCTGGTGTGGGCATCGCTGAACTGCTTGCACATCGTGGCTTTGCCCAGCAAGTCGGCTGGGGCAATCATCCAGCCGACACGCAGGCCGGGGGACAGCACTTTAGAGAGCGAACCGCAGTGCACCAACCACTCGCGGCTGCCCGGCACTTGGTGGCTCATGGCCAGCAAGCTGGGGGGCGGTGCATCGCCAAAAAACAAATCACCATACGGGTCGTCTTCCACGATCAGGGTTTGGTGTTTCACCGCGAGTTCCAACACGCGTTGGCGACGCTCTGCACTCATCAGCGCACCGCTGGGGTTGCCGAAGGTGGGGATCAGATAAACAAATTTCGGCTTGTGTTCAGCCATGAGCTTTTCCAAGGCGTCGGTGTCCACACCTTGCCCATCGACCGGCGCGCTGATGAGCTCGGCCCCATACAAGCGAAAGCACTGGATGGTGGCCAAAAAAGTAGGCCCTTCGACAATCACTTTGTCACCCGGGCTGATCATGGTTTTGCCAATCAGATCGAGCGCTTGTTGGCTGCCGGTGGTCACAATCAATTGATCGGGGGCGACGTCGGAGGCGCCTTTTTGCGCCATGAATTGCGCCAGTTGTTCGCGCAGCGGACCAAAGCCTTCGGTGGCACCGTATTGCAAAGCCGCGCCGGGGTCTTGGTTGAGCGCGGCGTTGCTGGCTTCGCGAATGCCCTCCACATCGAACATGGCGCTGTCCGGAAACCCGCCTGCAAAACTGATGATGCCGGGCTTGCCCAGCAACTTGAACAGTTCGCGGATGGCGGAGGTTTCGACGTTGTTCAGGCGGTCTGCAAACTGCAAAGGCATGGTGTATCTTCCCGTGTTGACTTGGCCGTCATTTTGCCAACTTCCAAACTGCCCATGAAACCCGCACAGATTGAATCCTTCTTTGCCACGCTGAAAGCCGCCAACCCCTTGCCGGTCACGGAGTTGGAGTACACCAGCGTGTTTGAGCTGTTGGCCGCCGTGTTGCTGTCGGCACAAGCAACCGACGTCGGGGTGAACAAAGCCACCCGCAAGTTGTTTCCGGTTGCAGGCACGCCCCAAAAAATTTTGGATCTGGGCCTGGACGGCTTGGAGTCGTACATCAAAACGATTGGGCTTTACCGCAGCAAAGCCAAACACCTCATGGCCACCTGCCAGATTTTGGTCGACCAGTACCAAGGGCAAGTGCCACGCTCACGTGCCGCATTAGAAGCGCTGCCAGGGGTCGGCCGAAAAACCGCCAATGTGGTGCTCAACTCTGCCTTTGGCGAAGCCACCATGGCGGTGGACACCCATATTTTTAGATTGGGCAACCGCACCGGCATGGCACCAGGAAAAACACCTTTGGCCGTCGAGCAAAAGTTACTCAAGCGCATCCCAGCGGCGTATTTGGTCGATGCCCACCATTGGCTCATCTTGCATGGCCGCTATGTCTGCCAAGCCCGCAAACCCCAGTGCAGCCAATGTGCGGTGGTCGACTTTTGCGGCTACAAGTCGAAAACCGTCTGAGTTATTTTGGATTCAATTTCTCCCGACAGGGCGGGTAAAATCACTCGCTGCTGAAGACCTGTCTACTGAAGCTGCTTGTACCGGCGTGCCCTCGGGCCGCCGTGTTTCATTTTCTCGACCGCACACCCCACCCACTATGACGCGAGCCCAGCCGCGTGCCCACTTGAACAGCTCTCGTTTGGTGCGTTACTTGACTGAGAACCACATGGCCGATGCCGCCCCCACCGGGGACGATGTCGGGCAAAAGCTGGGCGACTGGTTGAACTTTCGCCAAGCCATTGCCTTGCACGGCGTGCTGCACCCCGAGCCAGCGTCGCCCTCGCCTGCCGCCCGTATGCAAAAGGCCGTGGGGGTGGCGCCTGAAGCCCTGACTCGGCATGTGCAAAAGCTGCGGGCCCAATTGGAAGAGTCCATCATGCTGGGCGCCCCACCCGGCTCCGGGCTCAGCCGCATCGAAATGCCTCAGGCGGAGTTAGAGGAACCCGTCGATATAAAGACAGCTTTTGAGGCCTATCGCCGCTTTTATGCAGCGCACCAGCGGCAAATGGAAAGCAGTGTGCAAAAGCTGCGCGCACAAGTGCGCACTCAACTGCACCAACGTGGGGGAGCCCTACAAAATTTGGCAGAGTTGGATGCCGCGTTTGAGACGATTCTTAACGAGCGCGAAGCGGCCTTGCTGGCCAAAATGACCTCGCTGCACGAAAAGCGCTTTGTCCAAACGCTGAAACAACACCTGCAAAAACAAGCACTCGCCACGGCCACGACGACCTCTGAAGCCTCCGAGCCCTCCTCTGCACCTGACAGTTCTCTTGCCAGTTCTCACGCGACTTGGCTCATGCCCCTGCGCCAATCGATGCGCTTGGCCCTGATGGCCGAGCTGGACACACGCTTGCAGCCCACATTGGGTTTGCTGGAAGCCCTCAACGCCCATTCCCCACGACACACATGAAACGATATTCTTTTGAAATTGCCTTTGGCCTGGGTGCCTTGGCCTTGCTTTGGGTCGCGGCCTCGGTGGCCGGCAGTCACTTGTTGGTTTTGCTCATGACCGGCTTGATTGGCGGGGTGTATGTTTTCGGCGCCCTGGAGCTGCGGCAATACCGCAAAGAGTCTCAGGCCTTGGGCCAGTCGCTGCAAGCTGTTCCCGCCAACTTGACCCATTTGGCCGACTGGCTCATCACCTTGCCTGTGGCTCTGCAAGTGCCCGTGCGCCAACGCGTAGAGGGCGAGCGCGGCGCCTTACCAGCACCGGCGCTCACACCTTATTTGGTGGGCTTGTTGGTGATGCTGGGCATGCTGGGGACATTTTTGGGCATGGTGGTCACCCTGAATGGCGCTGTCTTTGCGCTGGAAGGGTCGTCCAACATTGCGGGCATTCGTGCGGCTTTTTCTGAGCCCATCAAAGGCTTGGGCTTGGCCTTTGGCACCTCGGTGGCCGGTGTCGCCACTTCCGCCATGCTGGGTCTCATGAGCAGCTTGGCCCGACAAGAGCGCACCCAAGTGGCGCGCGCACTCGATGTGGCCATTGGCAACCCGTTGAAGGCATTTTCGATGGCGTATCAACGCCAAGAAACATTCAAAGCGCTGCAGCAGCAGTCTCAAGCCCTGCCGCAAGTGGTGCAACAACTTGAGCACCTGATGGCGCAAATGGCCAAGACCAGCGAAGAGTTGAACCAACGCCTCGAGAAAAACCAACACAGCTTTCACGGGGAAGTGCACAAGGCTTATACCCAGTTGGCGCAATCGGTTGACCAATCTTTGCGGAGCAGCTTGAGCCAAAGCATGCAGACGGCCAGCGATGGCATGCGGCCTTTGGTCCAAGCCACGCTGTCGCAATTGGCCGATCAAGCGCAAAGCCTGAATGCGCAGCTGTTGCACAACTCACAGCAGCACATGGCCGAGCTCAACAGCCAATGGCAACAGACGGCCCAAGCGGTGGCCAAAACCAGTGTGGAGACACTGGCACAACATGAAAACCTCAACGCCCAGATGACTGCGCGGGTGGGACAAAGCTTGGAGGTGTTCAGCCAACACCTGGAAAAAAATGTGCAGGGCTTGTTGGACAACATCAGCGCAAAACAAGACGATCTGCTGAAGGCACAAACCCAAAACGATCAAACGCGTCTGCAATCTTGGCAAACCGCGCTGCAAGAGATGGCCCAATCGGTCCATCGCCAGTTGCAGACCACAGGCGAGCAATCCCAGGCACAGACGGCCCACATGATGGGCGAAATCGGTCGTTTGTTGTCCAGCAGCGAGGCCTTGGTGCAAGAACGCGTGGCCTCAGAAACACAGTGGCTGTCGGCACACCAAGCGCGCATGGCCGATTTGGCCGAAGGGCTGCGCCAAGAACTCTCGGTTTTGCGAGAGCAAGAGGGCCAGCGCGGGGATGCCGCTGTGGCGCGCCTGAGTGAATTGCAAGACACCGTCACAGCGCACCTGACGCAACTTGGCACCGCGCTGGAGGCGCCCATTGCGCGCCTCATCGAAACCGCATCGGCGGCGCCACAAGCTGCTGCCGAGGTGATTGGCCAATTGCGCCAAGAAATCTCCGTCAGCGTCGCCCGAGACAACGCCCTGCTTGAAGAGCGCACCCGTATTTTGAGCACGCTCAGCACTTTGCTAGATGCGATCAACCATGCATCAACCGAGCAACGCGGCGTGATTGATGCGATGGTGCAGTCCAGCCAAGCCACCTTGAGTCTGGCCAGCGATCAGTTCAAGCAGCACGTCGCCTCCGAAACGCACAAGCTGGAAGACATCGCCGCGCAAGTGACCGTCAGCGCCGTGGATGTGGCCAGCCTGGCCGACACTTTGGGCTTTGCGGTGCGCACCTTCAGCGAGAGCAACACGCAACTCATGGCCCAACTCCAGCACATTGAGCAAGCCATTGGCAAGTCGATGACGCGCAGCGATGAGCAGTTGGCGTACTACGTGGCGCAGGCCCGAGAAATCATCGACTTGAGCATCAGCAGCCAAAAAGATGTGCTGGAAGCCTTGCAAGTACGGCAATCAGAAGGAGCCGTTTGATGTCTCCCATGGATCCTGATGTCGAGTCTTCTGCGCCCACGTGGATTGCCTTTGCCGATCTGATGACGGGCCTGCTGGGCGCATTTATTTTGTTGCTCATTGGGGTGATGGCCGCACAAATGGAAATGGCCACACAGTTAGAAAACGAAGTTCAAAAACGACAAATTGAAGAGCAAAAACGGCTTTCGCTGGAGCAGGCTTTGGCGATTCCTTTGGCCAGTGGACGCATCACCTTGAACAACGGCCGAATTGGCATCAGCGGCAAGCTGCTTTTTGAACTCAACTCGGACAAGCTGCAACCGGAAGGTCGGCAGCTGCTGAAAAGCCTGATCGTGCCCTTGCGCAGTTACTTGCAATCGCGCAATGAAATGCTGATGGTCAGCGGCTTCACCGATGACACCGCCGTAGGCAACCGCAACCGCCAGTTTGAGGACAACTGGGAGCTGTCGGCCCAACGCGCCCTCACCGTGACGCGCACATTGATCGAGGAAGGCATGCCCTCAGGCCTGTTGTTTGCCGCTGCTTTTGGTCAAGAGCAACCTTTGGTCCCCAACACCAATGAAAAAACCCGCGCGCAAAACCGCCGGGTTGAAATGGCGCCCGTTCCCAAAGCCGCCAATGGCGCTCAGGTCAAACCCTGAAGCGCTTGCCCAGTCCAAGCTGTCCACCATGCCTGAACAAGCCCACGCCACAGAAAGACTGCACACATTGCGTGCAGAGCAAGCGGCCTTGCTTGCCGCCGGCGCAGCGCAGTTGGACAGCGTGCGCTGGCATTACTTTGAAGTGTTGGCGCAACGCGCCGAGCAGCAAACAGGCGCCGCGCAAGCATTGTTGTGCAACAAATTAGAGCAAGTGCTGGAGACACTCCAGCAGCAATGCGCGACCAAGACAGAGAATCAAGACAAGCGCGTCGAAACAGCGCCTTCACCCCTCGCCGGCTTGCTAAAAGGCATGTCCCCTCAGCAGCCCAATGACCCTCTGAGCCCGCCGGGCGAGTGGCGGCGAGAAAGCCCCCGCGTGCAGCAGTTTCGTCAGCAACTGGGGCGGCTCAGTGTGCAAAAGAAAATTTCGCAAGCCATCGCACAGGCGCCACAAAATGCGGGACCGATCAACTCGCACATGTTGGTTTTGCGCTCGCTGGGCATCATGCGCGATGTCTCGCCCGATTACCTCAACCGGTTCATGACCTATGTGGACACCTTGATGTGTCTGGACCAAGCCGTTCCCGGCAAAGCCAAAGCCAAAACGAAAGCCCAAGGCTAAGGTCAAAGTCAATCCCAAGCTCGCGCCCAAGAGGACGCAATCTCAGGTGCCCTCGCCCGACCAAAGGACTGAGTGTGTTTATCGGCCCAGTTGGGCCAAAGCGGCTTGCAAGCCCGCCAAGCCACCGACACGTTGGTCGTTGATGAAAATTTGCGGCATCTGGCGCACCGAAGGGCCACATTTTTCATAGAAGGCCATGCGCTCGGCTTCCCCGTCGATCTTGATCTCTTCGAAATCAAGCGAACGGGTTTTCAGCAGCATCTTGGCCGACTCGCATTGAGGGCATGCGGACTTGGAATAAACGACGATTTTGAGTTCCATA
>JACCEB010663607.1_pt1 | contig 23805 bp, 22 predicted proteins | sample 7454761 | NCBI WGS metagenome assembly JACCEB01 (sample SAMN15323454, study PRJNA562643) | freshwater metagenome | isolation source: river surface water | place: USA:Blue River Watershed | collected 2017-08-18
GCTGCATCAGCGCGCCCGACAGCGCCAGCGATCCGCCGACCGCAAAAGCTGACAGTGCACGCGGCACGCGCAGCTGCCAGAACACATCGGCTGATGATGTGGGAATGAAGCAGCCAGTACCGCCGCACAGCCCGGCCAGCAGCATGCCACCCGCCGCCACCCTCGTTAGCAACAGCAGCTCTCGCAACAATTGGCGGGGAGTGACGCTCATCGACGAGTCTCTTTATTGCCGCCAGCTCAGGCCGACAAACACACCGCGAGGTGGCTGGTTGTAGCCCCAAGCCGTCTGGTAGCTCTCATCGAACAGATTCTGAACACGACCCAAGACAGACAGATTTTTGTCGATCTGGTAGCGTGCCGTGAGGTTCGCCAGCCAGTAAGCTGCGGACGTGGTCGTGCCAGCGAGGTCATAGTCATAGCGGCTGCCCGTGTATGACAGATCACCGCCAACACGCCATTTGTCAAAAGTATTCACCGCACCAAACGATCCGAGCACACGAGGACGGCGGATCAGCCGCTCATCTGTCGCAAGATCAACCGGTTCCTGCAATGTCAGACTGGCACGCAACTCCCACGCCGACAGATGCTGTACGGCGCTCAACTCGACACCCTGATTACGCGTCTTCTTTACATTTCTCAGCTCACCATCAAAGGTCAAAAAATCGGTGGTCACCCACTGAAACTGATCGGTGGTGCGCGTTTGAAAAACTGTTGCTCGAACGATCGACGGCCCATCAGCGTATTGGATGCCCGCCTCGACAGAGCGCGAGTATTCGGGTTTCAGTGAAGGATTGCCATAGGCACCGTACAGATAGCCCAGCGGTGGCGCGCTGAACGCATTGGATACGCTGGCAATCAGCTTCAGACGATCATCCAGCTGATAACCATAACCTGCGTAACCAGAGTCCGCAGACAAGTTACCTGTCTCATCATGGCGAGCATTCAACTGGAATTGATGACGATCGATATTCCCCTGCAATCCACCGAACATGCTGTAGGCCGCACGTTCGTACTCGCTACGCGCCCCTGCGGGTTCACTGATGAAGTTTTGCCACTGGCGATTCGCACCCGCTGTCGCGCGCCACGATGACGACAGCGTGATTTCATTGCTCCACTCGGCTGTCTGGGTCCGTGTCTGGTAGCGCTCGCGACTGGAAGACGCTGCCGTGACACGATTAAGACTGTCATCGCCAAACTGAGAGTAAGACAGTCGTGATGTCCAATCCTCTGTGATTCGATTATTGCTGAACAAAGTAATGGCATTCACCTCGGTGCGTGTCTCATGCTTGGTGGTTTTGCCGCCGGAGACGTCATAATCTGCGTTACCCACCGTATGACTCAAGCGCAGCCCAAACTCTTGCCCATCGCGCCAGGTCTTGGCTAACGAGCCGTTGATCGTCTGGTTGCGGTAGCCATCCTTGTCCGGGTTCGCTGTCGGAATCTGCCGGGTATTCAGCGCCGAAAAGCCATCGGTGATGTAATCCGATACCGCCAAACCGTAACTGAGACCCTCCGCAGAGCCGCGTGTGGACGCCGACAAGCGATACGTGCCGCGCGAACCGGCTTCCACCGTTGCTGAGGTACCCGGAGCGCCCCTACCCGCCTTGGTGAAAATCTGGATTACCCCGCCCACGGCGCCAGAGCCGTAGATGCTCGAGACATTACCGCGCACGATCTCTATATGGTCAATTTGATCGAGCATCAGATGCTCGATGCTCACGCTGCCGGTCGCATCCTGTTTGGTCATTGGCACGCCATCGATCATCACCAGCGTCTGGCGGGTATCTGCGCCGCGCAGGAACATGCCAGTTGCCGCTCCGGGACCACCATTTTGCGTGATCTGCAGGCCAGCCTCGCGAGCAAGCAGCGAAGGCAAATCCACTGCCTGACTGTCTTTGATCTGCTGCGCTGTAATCACCGTGGTGTGAGGTAGTGTCTCGCTCTGCAATTGAGGTAACCGCGACGCAGTCACCACGACAGGTGGAAGGCTGGCGGCGTCGGCCAATTGTGCCGACACAGGGAAAGAGGACATCAGAAAAGACGCGAGCAGCGAAAGCCGAGCGCCTTGGTCGTAACGAGGAGAGGACATTTTTTGTTTACCGTTCAAGATCACCACCTGCTTCCCCGCAGGCAGATCAAACAGGAGTGCGTCAACGGAAGGCAAAGTCGAACGCACCTTTGCATACAGTCAATGCAGCAGACGATCGAACGATCAACGGTCCGACGAAAACCACCCCGTTTCGTCACTCCCACCTGCTCTGGCCGGTATCCGGGCTGACAAGCGATCCGCTTTGCCTTCCCATGCATTCATGCACAGTGGCTCGTGAGGCGGATTGCATGGAGATCCATGCGCTTGCTTACCGTTGCGGGGGCAGCACACGTTGGCGGCGGCTCGGCAGTCAATCCGGCCAGCGCTCCGTGTTTCCCGTTTAACCGCCCGTCAAGAATGACAGGCGAGCACCAAAGCGCCGCCAGTGTAGGCAAGATTTACCTTTACGTCAACGTAAACTAATCAGCGCTTTGCTTGACCGGCCAGTCAGACGCCTTACACTTCACGTCGCAGCACGTCGCAGCACGTTACAAATCGCTTATCCAAATACAAAGCAAAATAAAAACAATCCCGGGGAGATGTCATGCACCGCAAAGCCGACCCACAGGCAGCGCAAGACCGTCAGTACTACAGTCAGCAGTACAATGCGCGCGCTTCGATACCCGACCATCCGCAGATTTTCACGAGATGGCAAGACGACTCCGCGCTCGTGCGACGCACGCATGCTGGCTTGCTCGATCTGCCCTTCGGCAGCTCACCCGGCGAACGGCTGGATTTTTATCCGGCGCACAAGCCCAATGCACCGCTACTGGTGTTCATCCACGGTGGCTGGTGGCGCTCGCTGGACAAATCGGATTTCACCTTCGTCGTGCCGGGCTATCGGCGCGAGGGTTTCAATGTCGCGCTCACAAACTACACACTGGCGCCAGCGGCCAGTATCGAGGAGATCACGCGTCAGCAACTGCGGGCAGTGGCCTGGTTATACCGGAATGCCGCACGCTACGAGTTCGACCGGGAGCGCATCGTGGTCGCGGGTCATTCTGCGGGCGGGCATCTGGCGGCGATGATGCTCGCGGCACAGTGGCCGATGTGGGAAGAGGACCTGCCGCGCAACTTGGTAAAAGCAGGCGTGCTGCTCTCTGCGCTCACCGATCTGGAGGTGATACGTCATGTGGATTTTGTGGCGGACGACCTGAAGCTGACTGATGACAGCATTCCACGACTGTCCCCGGCGCGGATGCCGCAATCTCATCCCGCGCCTTTCATCACTGGAGTGGGCGGACTGGAGTCCGATGAGTTCAAGCGCCAGAATGCACTGATCATTGAACGCTGGCAGCCCAATCACAGGAAGGATGTGCCGCTCGACGGCTACAATCATCTGACCATCTGCGATGCCTTCGGCAACCCCGAGCATGCGCTGTTCAACGCGACCTGCGCGTTGCTGCGGTCGATCTGACGAGCGTAGCGTTCCGGGGTCTGATGCCCGTCCCTAGGCTTCCTCGCCCCGCACCACCCGCTGACGCTGCCGGTCTTGAAAATCGGTTGCCTGAAGAATTTCTCTGAGCAGGTAAACAAAGCTGCCCGTTAACGACACCATCGCCAGCACAAAGAGACTGGCGATGGGAGTTACCAGCTTCAGATCCATTGCATCCGCCAAAAACAGGATCGCCACCACCAGGCAGATCAGCAAAGCACAGGATGTCGAGAGAAAAATCGCGCGGTTGATCTTGCGTGCCCTGCTGAACAAGACATCCAGTTCGTTCAGCACCGACTGTCTGAGCTGCGGCCAAGCCTCAGCCGACCGCATTTCCAGTTTTTCTTCCAGAGCTCGCGTGCGATCGATGATGCGTGCAAGACGATTGGTCAGCACGAGCATATTGGTGCCGACCCCGGTCAGGAGAAACACCGGGGCGATCGACAGTTGAATGATGTGCCCTATCTCGCCGGGTTGGATATTCATGCCTGGAAGAACCGTTTTCGTGAAAACCGAAGTCTAGCAGCAGCGCCTCCCGACAACGGTCATTCTCGTTGGCGTAGGCACCACCGCCAATGAAAAACATTCCTTGCAGCAAATATTCAAGTAACCAATCACAGATCTTCGACTCCGCGCAAATTTTTGATTCAAATCAGCTAGGTCACTTTGCGAAAAGCTGATACATTAGGACGGAATGTTGTCAATTTATTACTACGGAGTAAGCATGAACATGATGTTCCCCCATGACTTTGTTTTTGCGAATCACGCATCGGAAATGGTCTGACATGCGTGACGGCATCCGCTCCATTTCCTTTGACCAAAGATGGTGGTTTTCCCTGACATGATCAGAGTCTTGCTTGCAGATGATCACACGCTGATGCGTGAGGGTCTGAAACATATTCTTCAGAACGCGCCAGACATCGAAATCTGCGCAGAAGCCACGGACGGCTTCGAGACGGTACAGCTGGTGCGCAAGACACCGTTCGATGTCTTGGTGATGGATCTGTCCATGCCGGGCCGGTGCGGCATGGAACTGATACGGCAGATCAAGGATGAAGTCCCCAAGCTGGCCATTCTGGTGCTAACCATGCATGAGGAAGATGAGTACGCCGCCAGGACCATACGCGCAGGTGCGATGGGTTACATGACGAAAGAAGGTGCAGGCGCGCAGCTGGTCAATGCGATACGGCGTGTGGCCAGCGGGCGTCCGTACATCAGCATGGAAGTCGCCGAGCAACTCGCGATTGAGGCAATGCCGACTCATGAAAAATTACCCCACAAATCACTCTCCGACAGAGAGTTCGAGGTGTTCAATCTCCTCGTGAACGGCAAGAGCGTGACAGATATCGCCGCCGTGCTGCATCTATCGGTCAAAACAGTCAGCACACACAAGACGCGAATACTGCAAAAGATGCAGAGCTCTTCACTCGCAGAGCTGGTGCGCTATGCAGTCACTCACGAATTGCTGCTTCCGCTGAGGAAGTAGCACCACCTCGGTACACAAACGATTACCGCAATGATTGGAATCAGTAGAAGATGCGATGGACATCATCAAAAAAAGCAGTGAGAACATTGGTCACAAGCTCCTCTGCAATAGGAATCAGCCTAGCCACTTGCAGCAGGGATGACATGCGCATTCAGAGCAACCCGATAGCCACACGACGGTCGAGTCGCGATACTAGCAACCACTTTCAGCGTAACTCACAGCAACCGGAGAACAGCCAATGACAGCGATACGAGCGATGGATCGCACTCCTTCGGACGCGAGGGTCGGCCAAGGAAGTTCTTGTGTGGTCGTGAAATCCTCACGGCACAAGAAAGGAACACGCGCTATCTCAGAATCCCTCTGATGCAACCCTCATCAGTCCCAGTCCTCAACTCCAGGAGGTGACCATGACATCCACACATATTTCCGAGACCCGCCCAGAACAGGGCAACAGCATTCACTCGGCCGCTGGCGAAGTCGGCTGGCAAAGACAAGGCAAGCTGTGGTCCAACCTCAAAGAACTTTGCGAACTTTTGCGGATCCCCGTCACACCATCCGTCAACGATGAAGAATTTCTTTTCCAGCACGTTCAGTTCAAGACTGGCCAGCGTGTTCACACCATCGGCCAGCCTTTCGACACCCTGTTTATTGTTCACTCCGGTTTCCTCAAGACCGTACTGATCGATGAATTCGGCAACGAGCAGGTATTGAGTTTCCCAATGAAAGGCGATCTGTTCGGCGTCGATGGCATCCACACCAAACGCTATTCGTCCGAGGCCGTGGCACTGTCGAATTGCGATCTGATCCTGCTTCCGTTTAAAAAATTTATTCAGCTCGGACGTATCCATGCAGAACTCGAGCACGCCATGTACAGCGTGATGAGCCGCGAACTGGTCCGAGAGCAAGGCATGGTCAGCATGCTTGGCGCATTGTCAGCCGAGGCGCGCGTCGCGCGCTTTCTGGTGTCGCTGTCCGAACGCTTCGCCGACATGGGGTATTCGAGCAAGCTGTTCAATTTGCGCATGACGCGCCATGAGATCGGCAGCTACCTTGGGCTGACCCTGGAGACAGTCAGCCGCACGCTGTCGGCATTCAACGAGTTCGGTCTGATTACCGTCGATCAGCGCTCCATCGGCATCAAGGATCTCGACTCCCTGCGCACCCTGCGTCGTCTGCCGCCTTCCAGTGCACGCTCCAAGCAGGCCAGCAAAAAAGCCCGGGAAGCTGCAGCGCTCAGTCGGAACGGCGCCACCGATACCGGCGGTGACTTGCAGGTCGCCGCCGTATGATCTGCCACGAAGCCAACTGAGCGGGTGCCACGGGCCGATACATCGGCCCGCGTCGCATCAAGCGGCGGCGGAACGGGTATGCCGCCGTGCCCGATCCTGTTGGTACGCGTCTCAGCCTTTTCGCCGCGCGCCACCGTGCTGCTTCGCGCGACCAGACGCTTGTCGGTGACGGCCGTTTGGCGCCAGCATCTCTGCACCATGAGCGGTGATGTCATGAGCGGCCGCCGTAGCGCTTTCAAGGTCGCCGCTGGCCGCTAGCATGTTCTGACTGGCGAGCTTGCCAGCTTCCCGGAACGCCTGCTCCCATACCGAGAGCATGTCGGTGAATGGGCTCATTGAGTTCATCAGCGTACCGGACAAATGACCGGAACCTGTCACCGATTCTGCTCGGTGTATCACATCACCAGCCTGTTGAGCCGCACCCTGTCCCCATCGCTCCAGACAATGACGGATCGATCGCCCGAACTCCGACTGGATTTCCGCCAGTGCCGACATGATTTGACGCTGGCAATCCAGGGTTTTCTCGGAACGGCTGGCCAGCGCCTCCTGCAGCGCCTCGATGCGCGCCGGGTCTCGCATATCAGTCACCGCTCGGGCAAGCGTGAGCTGTCCGTCCACCGCCTGATGCGTGACATCCAGCATCGCGCGATCGATTTTTTCTGTACCTGAAAACACTACCTCGGCCAGATGCATTGATGCTTCCAGTTGATACTGGACCAGATCTATCATGGGATTGTGCTGCTGAGTGCTCGGCATCATGTCGCTCCTTCAACGCCTGGTGGTCAAATCTCGGCGCAGATCGCCGAGCGTCGAAAAAAAATGAACGCTGCCGGCGAACGCGGCAGACGATCTTCGATGCTGTAACAGCCTGAGAATCAGACTTTGAGCATGATCAAAGCACCCGCCGAGGGTATAATACGCGCCGACAAGCGCGGCTGCGTTCGGATGGCCGCCACCTCACTGGGATGCTATGTCAAAGAATCAAGCCAGGAAGTCCCTGGAGATCAAGATTTCCACGGTGGTCGCTGTGGCAGCCCTTCTGGGTGACACCGACCAAGGCAAGTTGTCCTCTGCGCTCTCGCAAATCACCGGCGGCACGCCCGATTACTTCGAAGACGAGTTCACGCTGCTCGATTTTTCCGCCCTCACACCCGCGCCGGCCCCGGGCAGCATTGACTGGCCTGCGCTGATATCGCTGTTTCGTTCTCATCGCCTGAATCCGGTCGCGGTACGCAACGCACCCGCTGCGCTGGAGGATGAAATTCGCGCACAGGGGCTCAGCATCGACACCGTGGATCAGTCAAAACAATTTGAACTGACACCGCCGCCGTCGCCTGAGCCCGCGCCGGAACCGGTGGCCGCGCCTGTGGCAGCAGCAGTACCCGTGCCGGTCGCTGCCGCGGCCTCACCTGCAACACTCGTGATCGACACCCCCGTGCGCGCCGGACAACGCGTCTATGCGCGCGGCGGCGATCTGGTGCTGATGGCTGTCGTCAATCCCGGCGCCGAAGTGATCGCCGATGGCAGCATTCATGCCTACGCACCGTTACGCGGGCGAGCGCTGGCTGGCGCGGCGGGCAATACCAATGCGCGTATTTTTTCAGTCGCGATGGAGGCCGAACTGGTGTCCATTGCTGGTGTGTACCGAACCTTTGACGAAGGCTGGCCGCAAGCACTTGCGGGCAAACCGGCGCAAGTAAGGCTCAAGAGCGACAATCTCGACATTGCCGCTCTGCCAATGAAATGATTTGCTGAATCTGCTGATTTTATTTCTTCTCCAAATTAACGAAACTCAGACAAGGAGTTTTCCGTGACAAAAATTATCGTCGTCACTTCGGGCAAAGGCGGTGTGGGCAAAACCACCTCCAGTGCCAGTTTCGCCTCCGGCCTCGCGCTGCGCGGGCACAAGACCGCCGTCATCGATTTTGACGTCGGTCTGCGCAATCTTGATCTGATCATGGGCTGCGAGCGGCGCGTGGTCTACGACATGATCAACGTGATCAACCGCGAAGCGACGCTCACACAAGCGCTGATCAAGGACAAACACTGCGACAACCTGTTCGTTCTGCCTGCCTCTCAAACGCGCGACAAGGACGCACTGACCGAAGAAGGCGTGGAGCGCATCCTCAATGAGCTCAAGGAGACGGGTTTCGAATTTATCGTCTGCGATTCTCCTGCTGGCATCGAGCGTGGTGCAGTCATGGCGCTCACCTTCGCCGACGAAGCCATCATCGTCACCAACCCCGAGGTCTCCTCCGTGCGCGACTCGGACCGCATCCTTGGCATCATCCAGGCCAAGTCACGACGCGCACAGACTGGCGACGAACCCGTCAAAGAGCATCTCTTGATCACCCGCTACGTGCCCAAGCGCGTCGAAGCTGGCGAGATGCTCTCGCACGAAGACGTACAGGAAATCCTTCGCATACCACTGCTCGGCATCATCCCCGAGTCGGAATCCGTGCTGCATGCGTCCAACCAGGGCAATCCGGCGATCCATATCACCGGCAGTGATGTCTCCGAAGCCTACAAGGACGTCGTCGCGCGCTTCCTCGGCGAGACTAAACCACTGCGCTTTGTCGACTACGAAAAACCCGGTATCCTGTCGCGGATCTTCGGAGGAAAATGATATGTCCCTGCTGTCGTTCCTCTTCAACAAAGAGCCCAAGTCGGCCAATACGGCCAAAGAGCGCCTGCAAATCATCATCGCTCGCGAGCGCACCATACACAACGGGCCTGATTTCATGCCGGCCCTGCACCAGGAGCTGATCGCTGTCATCTCCAAGTACGTACGCGTTAATCCCGAGGACATCAAGATCACGCTCGACAAGCAAGGTAACCTTGAAGTACTGGACGTGAACGTCATCCTGCCGGATGCCAGCTAAGCGGGGAGTCTCTCCCCCTCTGCACGGTGTGGACTTCACGTCCGCACCGCGCAAAGCCAAACCAATCACCCTCGCCTCGGGCCGGATGCACGACGATGTACTTGTGCTAGAGCGCCTGCAGACCTTCCACGATTTCGACAGTTTTTCCGAATGGCTCGCGCAGCCCGGCCCCTGGGTCGGTGGTTTCGATTTTCCTTTCTCATTGCCGCGCGAACTGACAGAGCAGCTTGGCTGGCCCACCACCTGGCCGGAACTGATACGGCACTACGCATCGCTGTCACGCGACACCATTCGTGAGACCTTCAAGGTCGTCTGCGATGCCCGTCCTGTCGGCAGTAAATTCCTGCACCGCGCCGCCGACCTGATCGCGCAATCGTCATCTTCCATGAAATGGGTGAATCCGCCAGTGGCCTACATGCTGCATGCTGGCGCACCGCTGCTACTGAACGCCGACGTGACTATCCCGCTGATGCATCAGGGTGACCCGAATCGCATCGCACTGGAAGCTTACCCGGGCATGATCGCGCGCTCGATCACGCGCGAGTCATACAAGAATGACAGCAAGGCATTGCAGACACCCGAGAGGCGCGCGGCAAGATTAGCAATCATCAAGGCACTGGAACAAGGCGCGCATCCCCGACAGATACCCATCGATACCGGTACCTTCAGGCGACGACTGCTCGACGATGGCAGCGGCGACCTGCTCGATGCCGTGCTGTGTATGGTGCTGGCGGCCTGGGGGTGGCAGCGCAGGTCAGCCAACTATGGCTTGCCGCCGCATGATGCGCTCGAAGGATGGATCGTCGGCGCCTGATCGGGCTTTCGGCTGGTATCGATGCTTGACCAAGCAACGTTACACCGAAGCTGCCTTCCTTCGCTCCGCAAAATCCGCATACCATCGCAACGAACCCGGATTGCTCATCGCATCCGGGTTCGCGATTTTTTCGATAGGCGTCCCCAGTAACAGCTTCTTGATCGGCAGCTCCATCTTCTTGCCCGTCAGCGTACGCGGTATTTCGGGCACTGCGAACACCTCATTCGGCACATGGCGCGCAGAGAGCTGATTGCGTATCTTGTCGCACAGCTGCTGCTTGAGCGCAGCATCCAGTTGATGGTCTTCGCGCAGCACGACAAACAGCGGCATGTAAGATTCTCGCCCGAGGTATTCGAGATCCACCACCATGCTGTCGAGCACCTCTGGCGCCTCTTCGACCACGCGATAAATCTCGGACGTCCCCATGCGTATGCCATGCCGGTTGATCGTCGCATCGGATCGACCATAGATCACCGCACCGCCGCGTGGCGTGATGCGTATCCAGTCGCCATGCCGCCACAAACCGGGGTAATGATCGAAGTAGCTATCCAGATAACGCTGGTTGCCAGGGTCGTTCCAGAAAAAAAGCGGCATGGTGGGCAAAGGCTTGATGACCACCAGTTCACCGACCTTGTCGATGACAGATTCGCCTTGCTCATCAAACGCGTGCACAGCCACGCCTAATGAACGGCACTGGATCTCGCCCGCATACACTGGCAGCAGCGGCGATGCGCCTACAAAGGAGGCCACCACATCCGTGCCCCCGCTGATCGAGGCCAGCAAGACATCCGGATGTACCTGCTCATAGATCCAGTGGAATGCTTCATCGGGTAAAGGTGAACCGGTCGAACCCACGCCGCGCAATGACGAGAGATCGGCGATCTTTGCGGGTTCGATGCCCGCCTTCATGCAGTTCGCATAAAACGCCGCGCCTACACCGAAGAAAGTCAGCCGCATGTCTTGCGCAAACCGCCACAGCCGCGACAGATCGGGATAACCAGGATTGCCGTCATAAATACATATCGTTGCACCGACCAGCAAGCCGCTGATCTGCGCATTCCACATGACCCAACCCGTGGTGCTGAACCACAGAAACCGATCATCCTCGCCCAGATCAAGCGCCAGCGCATTCCCTTTCAGGCATTCCAGCAGCGAGCCGCCCTGCCCGTGCACAATCGGCTTAGGCATACCCGTCGTACCTGATGAATAGAGTATCCATAGCGGGTGATCAGCGGGCAGTTGTTCAAAATGTATCGAATGTGCCTGTGCCGCAGAATGCGTGAACAACTCCTGCCACCGGAGAGCGCCGGGCAGATTGGCGTGAACATCGAGATTCGCATCCAGATACGGCAAGAGCACCGTGTGCTCCAGCGTGGGTAGCTGCTCGCGCATGTTCTGCACGACCTCCATCCGGTTGAATGCCTTGCCCCCATAGCGATAACCATCGACGGCAATCAGCACCTTTGGATCGATTTGTTTAAAACGATCCAGCACACTGGATGCACCCATGTCGGGGGAGCAGGATGACCAGATCGCGCCAATGCTCGCGCACGCAAAAAAAGCTACCGCTGCTTCCGGTGTATTCGGCAAATACGCGACCACGCGATCACCCGGTCCTACGCCAAGCGCACGCAGCGTGTTAGCGACCGCCGTGACCTGATCGCGCAGTTCGCCCCATGACAGCGTCACCCGCTCACGTGTTTCTGATTCCGCGACGATGGCCTCCTTGCCAGCACTTGACGCATCGATATTGAAGCGGAACAGCTGCTCCGCAAAATTCAGCCGCGCGCCTTCAAACCAGGTCGCGCCGGGCATCTCGTGGGCCGATACCACGTGCTGATAAGGCGCTGAGCATTGCACATCGAAATACGCCCAGATCGATGCCCAGAATGCGTCGATATCGTCGGTCGACCATTGCCAGAGCGACTGATAGTCGCTGAAGTGTTTACCTCTGGACGCCAGCCATTGCAGGTAATGATTGACGCGACTGCGAGCAATGCGCTCCGCACTCGGCCGCCACAGGAGCGGAGGCTGGTCAGACATTCGGGTCTCCCGGTTATCGTTTTATTTATGGGAAAGATGATAAAGCAAATGGGTGAATTGCTAACTTTTGGTTTGCTCATCGTGGGTTGTCAACGCCTAAGGCAAGGCAAGACCAACAGGAATTAAGCACCGATCCCAGTCCGCTCCCTCGACAGCATCAATGCAGGATGTTCCCGCGCTCCGCTGCCACCGCCGCACGTTCCAACAGATGCCGTCGCCTCCATCCATACCAAGTCAGCAGACCAGCGCCCAGCGTACCCGCCATCCATAACCCACTGCGTCCAGAGATCATCGCGCCCCGACCCAGGCGATGCGGGTTCTCGTGCCAGTACAGATTGCAGCGCACGCCCTCCACACCGGGAATCGCTTTTGCCGCCTCGATCAGTCGCTCTTCCTCGTCCAGCGCAATATTGCCCGACAAGTTCACGAGCCCCTGTTCGGCAGTGACCTCAATGCCATGTAAATGCGGTATCACTCGGCCCAGGCGCGACCGCACGCGGGCTTCGAGCACATGATCATCAACAGGCTTGTCCTGGCGCGAGGTCATGATGCGCCGGGCTTCGGCTTGCAGGCCCGCCAGCCGATGACGCGTATCGCGCAGCGTCTGGTTCATCAGCTGTGACGTCTTGTGCGTCGCGCTCGTCATCTTGTCTTGCAGCAGCGCGCGCCGGCGCCGTCCCTGCGCCGGGTCAGTCACATACATCGCCAGCGCGCCCAGCGCCAGTCCGCCGATCAGGGATGTCCAGGACAGCGCCATGTTCCGGGTCTGATAGTCCACCTTGCCCTCCTTGTCTGAATCATTGAATGACTTTTTGACCAGACAAGTCCGCGAAAGCTCAAAGTTCCCCTGAAGTAAAATTAAGTACATACCAACCGAAAACCGCACATTATTCGCTGACGATTCGGCTGAAACAAGGACAGGAACTTCCTCTTTGAATGGAATTCGAACCGCCAATCGCTGATCGAACGCGAGAGCACGGCCTGACCAGCAGACGCGCGACGCAAATTGCCGCCCGCCCAGATGATGAGAACCTTTAAACATTTACTGCTGGCGCTGGCTTGCCTGACCAGCCTGCTCGCGCCTGCCCTCACTGGCGCACAAAACCAGGCCTGCCAAAAACATTTCGTTGACGGTAAAGCACCCAGCTTTACTCGCGATTCATTACAACAGAAGACTGCCGGGCTGTGCTACGACGCCTTTGCTGTCATGCACTCCGGCGTATCGCGCACCCCCCTGTGGTCAGCTGAACGCCTGACCCGAGACAGCATTGCCGCCGCCAAAGCAGTGCGTCGCAAAGATGCCTTCCATGCCGAAGAGGCGCTGCCACCCACGCTGCGCGCCGAATTGTCCGACTATGCCCGCTCCGGTTATGACCGAGGCCATATGAGCCCGGCCGCCGACATGCCGACCGAAGAGGCTCAACACCAGAGCTTTTCTCTGGCGAATATCGTGCCGCAGGACAGAGAAAACAATCAGCGCCTGTGGTCCGCCATCGAGGGCGCAACCCGGCATCTGGCGAATCAGCGCGGAGAAATCTTCGTCATTACCGGCCCGCTGTTCGAAGGCGAGCGTATTCAGCGCATCAATGGCCGGGTGTTTGTGCCCACCCACGTGTTCAAGGGAATTTATGATCCCGCAAAAAAAGAAGGCGCTGCGTGGCTGGCACCGAATGCGGCGGGCGATGCCTATGAAGTGATGTCACTGGCCGAACTGGAAAAACGCGCGGGGATCAATCTGTTTCCCGCCGTTCCGGACAGCGTGAAAACGCAGGTCATGCCCTTGCCGGAACCCCGACTGCGCAAGCGCTGATCAAACCACATAAAGACTCAAGGGAAAAAAACATGCCTGAGCTACAGCCTTTTCAGAATGAGAGCGAGACCCTGCAAATCGGGGAATTGACTATTGAAAACCGTACCGATCAGCTAGAGCTATACGGTTCGCTGGCGATCACGCGGGATCAAGCGGGTTTACAGCAGGCGTTGCGGCTGAAGGCGTTGCTGGATGAGGTAGTAGTCCATCTGCAGAATGAAAAAGACCTGCCGGAGCAGGTCTTTTTCAGGGCATCGGAGAATGTGGACAACCCCTTTAAAAATTAATCGAATCGATCACACCGCTATCGCGTCGGCGGTAGTCGACAGCTCAGATTTCCATTGCTCAAGATCGAAATCTTCGAATCCTTTTAGTGCAGCCATGTACTCTTTCGGAGTGTTTCCGTCCCTATCTTCAGCATCCAGATTGGCATTGTTTTTAAGAAGAATCTCTACAACCTTTAAAAATTCAGCCTTCCTGAATTGCCCAGATTGTTTGTCTGCGTCCGCCTGGATTATTGCCACATGCAGCGGAGTAAACAACTGGTCACTACTCGCCTTGTTTGTATACCGAGGCTTAATTTTCAACAGGGCTTCCAAAAATACAGGATTACTTAACCTGGCGGCTCGGTGTACCAACCTGAGATCATCAGCGTCTAATTCATCAAATATATTTTGATCATGCTGCATGAAAATCCTCAAAATCTGCTCCGCTTGCTGTGAATCATAATCCTTGTTACGCAAGATAAGATCAATCGGAGTAAATTCATAACGCGACCTCACGTGCAGATTTGCACCAGCGTCAGAGAATAATTCTATAACCTTTAAAACCGCAGAAGGGTTGTCAGAAAAATGCTTACATGCGTGATGAAGAACCGTATATCCGCCGTCAATATCAAAATCCGGCTGCAGACCACAATCGATTAAAAATTTAATTGGCTTCAGATTTTGAAAATGAATCGCTGCAGTAAAAGCCTCCTGCACCAACTCTTTTACGAGATCCTCTTTATCGGTTATTCCTTGCGTCAGTTTTTCCCTGATTTTCTCTTGATTCTTCGTATCCGAAGAAAGAAAATTATATAAAAACTTCGCCTTTTTATTTTCCCCTAGAATTTCTATGATTGAGGCAGCCCCGTTTTGTGCCAGCCCATCAACCAGGGGAACATACGGCGATGGCTCTACCATAAATTGCTTTATCAGATCCTGTAATTGATCTTTAGTCAACATAGAAAAATTGAGACCACAACTCCGTAGTAATCCGATTGTTGATTGACACTCAGGAGAGTTGAACGCAGCATGGGTCAATTTCAAAACCTGCCGACAATCCAGTTGGTTAAGACGCTCAGTCAATATTTTTGGGAATTTCTGGATCAATTCAGGCAATCTTCCTTCCGTAATTTTCTTCTCAATAAAATTTAAATAGTGCTGATCATTTCCGAAAATGACCTCAAATTTCAATTTATGCAGAAAACTCAATAAAGTTGGATCAAGCCTATCCCGGTTTCGAGTTATTTCTGCTTGAAGAGCAGTCCCAATCCAGGATTCAGGATCAATCCCACGAAAATCTATACCTAACTCGTCTGTAAGCAACTTCAATTTAGCCTCTTGATCTTTTTTAGAGCAAACAACCGCCCCCAGCAATCTGGCTTTCAAAATCTCAAAGCTGGCCAGATCATGTTTTTTATCTTTGAGTCGACTGGATAAATCACCAGTCTTGAGGCGAATTGCCAAAGTCTCCAGGCTGTCCCTCTCGACGCTAGAAATAAGCATATCGATTGGTTTTTTATGGTTTTTAATGGAATTTACATAAAAACTTATTCTTTCTGATGATTGATTGCGAAACGTAGGATATTTGATTTTTACCTTTTCATTACTTATTCTGTAAATCGGATATCCCGCATAAGGCTGCAGGGCATCCCTCACCTGTCGAGCAATTTTCTCAGGTGCTTCGTTTTCTATATTTCGAGATGCTCTTGCAATATGACCAATCATGAAAGCGTGGTGATGGCTCCAATTGAACTTTCCCGAGGCATGCATTAAAACGTTTCCGAATTCTTTTCTATTTTCTAGCTTGAATTCCTCTGGACCATGCCCAAAAATATGGATGACCCCATCGAAATCTGATGACGACCGCACCTGCCCCTCTGTTCTGCCTCCCCGAATAGCATCAATAGTGTCTTTTATCTTCCAAGCACCTTGATTTTCATCACAACCTATACTTAGCTCACCAGCATTTTCGCCAGGCTTACACGACAAAATAATCTGCGTTGCATTGTTAATCCTGCCTTTCTGCCTTAGAGCCAGCAAGGTATTTTCGAGTGTTTTTAATTTATCGTGAGAGGTAGCTCCGTCAAGATCATTAATTTTTATCTCTCCAGATCTGATGCTCTCGTCCAAGTGCTCTCTGCTAAGTTTTTTTGTTTTCCCAAAGCTGTCATCCAGTCCCTGTATATAAAGAACATTCAGTGGCTCTTTTTTTCCAGTAAAAAATTCTTTGATTCCCGCGCCGGGTATCTTTTCGGAATAGGCATGGCTATTGAATTTCGGGCCGTGGATTGAAGGGACTGACATTTTTTTCCTCACAGAATGTATGGGCTAATGCTTACGCGTGTCGCAAACCACGGACACAACATGAATGGGTGCAACCGCTGCTCGATGTGTTCCTGGCAAATGGCACCTGAAAGCTAATGACGGCCCACGCATGCCCCTGACAAGGCGACAGACTGCCGATAAGCGGTAGGACGGCGTACTGACCACCCTCCGTATCGATGCAAATCCTCATCTGCGGACCCAGCTCGAGGTTTGCGAGGGTCTGGTCATGCCAATACGAGCAGCCGCCGCGCATCACTGGCATACTTCGGCCCTGAACTCCTGCCGCCGCATCCGATGACCGCCCAGCCCCGCCATTTGCGCTCTTACCTGCCTCACCGGCCGGATCTCGCGCCCGCTCCCTTCCTCCCGATGTCCCGGGCGGAGATGGATCAGCTCGGCTGGGACAGCTGCGACATCGTTCTGGTCACCGGGGATGCGTATATCGATCACCCGAGCTTTGGTATGGCGCTGGTCGGGCGCTTGCTCGAATCGCAGGGTTTTCGTGTGGGGATCATCAGCCAGCCGGACTGGCACTCGGCCGAGCCTTTCCGGGCGCTGGGTAAACCGAATCTGTATTTCGGGATTACGGCCGGCAATATGGATTCGATGATTAATCGCTACACGGCCGACCGAAAGCCGCGTTCGGAGGATGCTTACACTGCCGGTGGTGCACCCGACAAGCGGCCAGATCGCGCGCTGACAGTCTATGCGCAGCGAGCGCGTGAGGCTTTTCCCGGCACGCCCATCGTGATCGGCAGTATCGAAGCCAGCCTGCGCCGCATCGCGCACTATGACTACTGGTCGGACACGGTGCGCCGCTCGGTGCTCATGGATTCAAAGGCCGACATTCTTTTATTCGGCAATGCCGAACGCGCGTTGCTGGAACTCTCGCACCGGCTGGCGGCGGGTGAGCCAGTGAAAACCATCCGTGACTTACGAGGCACGGCCTTCATGGTGCCGCGCGGCTGGAAACCGACAGAGGGCTGGTCAGAAATCGATTCGACTCGCGTCGATACCCCGGGCAAGGTAGAACCGCATCCCGATCCTTATGAGATGAAGGAAAAGCAGCCGGAGGCCTGCGGTACCGAGTCCGCTGCGGATACGGCTCCGCAAGTCAAACCCATCAAACTGATGTCACGCGAAGAGCGGCTCGCGCAGCAGAAAGAGATTCGCTCTAAAAGCGTCGTCCGGCTGCCTGCCTTTGAAGTGGTGAAGGAAGACCCGGTCAGCTATGCGCATGCCTCGCGGGTGTTTCATGTTGAATCCAATCCCGGAAATGCGCGTGCGATGGTGCAGGCACACGCGGACCGCGATGTGTGGCTGAACGCACCTCCGCTGCCGCTGGCGATGGATGAGATGGATTATGTGTACGACCTGCCCTACGCACGCGCGCCGCACCCTTCCTATGGCAAGGCGAAAATCCCGGCCTGGGAGATGATTCGCTTCTCGGTGAATATCATGCGTGGCTGCTTCGGCGGTTGCACCTTCTGCTCAATTACCGAGCATGAGGGTCGCATCATTCAGAGCCGTTCGGAGCCTTCCATCTTGAGAGAAATTGAACTCATTCGCGACAAGACCAAAGGGTTTACCGGAACGATCTCGGATCTGGGCGGACCGACGGCCAATATGTACCGGATGGCTTGCAAAGAAAAGAGCATCGAAGAATCCTGTCGTCGATTGTCGTGCGTGTATCCAACCATATGCAGCAATCTGAATACCGATCACAGCAAGCTGATCCGGCTGTATCGCAAGGCGCGCGCGATACCGGGCGTGAAGAAAATCCTGATCGGCTCCGGCCTGCGCTATGACCTCGCAGTACGCTCACCCGAATATGTGAAAGAATTGGCTACGCACCACGTCGGTGGCTTGTTGAAGATCGCTCCGGAACACTCCGAGGAGGGTCCGCTGTCGAAGATGATGAAGCCAGGCATGGGCTCGTACTACCGCTTCAAGGAATTGTTCGACAAGTATTCTAAGGAAGCAGGCAAGGAGCAATACCTTATTCCTTACTTCATTGCCGCGCATCCGGGCACGACAGATGACGACATGCTGAACCTTGCCCTGTGGCTGAAGCAGAATGATTTTCGGCTCGATCAGGTGCAAACTTTTTTGCCGACACCGATGGCCATGGCGACCACGATGTACCACACGCGCAAGAATCCTTTGCGCAAGATTGCCAAAGATTCGGAAACCGTTGAGACGCCACGATTGGCGAAGATCCGCAAATTTCACAAGGCGCTACTGCGCTACCACGATCCGGCGAACTGGGAGGCTCTACGCGAAGGTTTGAAGCGTATGGGACGCACCGATCTGATCGGCAATGGACCGCAGCATCTGGTTCCGCGATCAGATACGACCGCACGCATCTCTGCCCGTGGCCACAGTGAAGAAACGCCGCCACTAAAAAAACTCGCCCGCAGCTTCGGGCACAAGCGACTGCGACCGGGAGCTGCGGTCAGTCGGAAGCGGACGTAAAAAAACCGGCGTGCACAAGCTGCAAGCCGGTTTTTTTTAAGACTGGTGGGAAGTGCTGGCTTCGAACCAGCGACCTATCGCGTGTGAGGCGATCGCTCTACCCCTGAGCTAACCTCCCAGGACGGCGCGCATTATCGCATAAACCCCACCGGGCTTCAATGCAGGTCGTCAATGGCTATCCTGTAGCCAGAGGCAAGCACCTTTTGATTCTTTGTTCAGTGCCTGCAGCATCTCCTGATGCGCAGCTATCTCTTCCGGCGATGGCGGCAGCACGATGATCTCCGCCAGCGCAGATTGCCCGCTACCACCCTCGGCCGGGAGGTCGACATGCAGATCCATGCCCAGGCTGTCTTGCCCGCGTGTCATCGCAAGATACACCTCGGCCAGCAGCTCCGAGTCAAGCAAAGCGCCGTGCAAGGTGCGGTGCGCATTCGATACCCCGTAGCGCTCGCACAGCGCGTCGAGGGAATTGCGCTTGCCGGGATGAAGCTCTTTTGCCTGCAACAGCGTATCCGTGACCGAACGCACATGCTGCTCGAATTTAGGCAAGCCGAGTTTTTCAAATTCTGCATCGAGGAAGCCAACATCGAATGGCGCGTTGTGAATAATGATCTCTGCATCCCGCAGGTAGTCGCACAGCGCTCTGGCGATGTCGGCGAATTTGGGTTTGTCGCTTAAAAATTCGCTGGTCAGTCCGTGAACTGCTAACGCCCCCGGATCGGAATCGCGCTCGGGATTAATGTAGTAATGAAAGTTATTCCCCGTCAGCCTCCGATTGACAAGCTCGACGCACCCGATTTCGATGATGCGGTCGCCGCTGCGTGGATTCAGGCCCGTGGTTTCTGTGTCGAGGACGATTTGTCGCATCATGTCTCAGTGTTGGTCATGTTGATGGAGCGGGTCACTGCCGGGGTAACCCTGCATTCCGGCTTTCGCCAGGGTGAGACAGGGGCTTCGCCACGCACGCGTGGCGCCTGTCGAAGCGTTCCGGCTTATGAATCGTCATCCTGGCGCAGGCCGGATTCCAGCACCAGCTCAACCCCACGATTGGCCAAGGCATCCGCACGCTCATTACCCTCGTGACCGGCATGCCCTTTCACCCAGCGCCATTCTATCGTGTGCCTCGACTGCGCCTCATCGAGAGCCTGCCACAGATCGACATTTTTCACCGGCGCCTTGCTGGCGGTGCGCCAACCCTTCGCCTTCCATCCTTCCAGCCATTCGCTGATGCCCTTCTGCACGTACTGGCTGTCGGTGTGCACAATCACGTCGCATGGACGCTTGAGCGCATTCAGCGCCTCGATGACGGCCTTGAGCTCCATGCGATTGTTGGTCGTGTTCAGCTCGCCGCCGCACAGCTCTTTGCTGTTCTCACCGGCGATCAACCAGGCGCCCCAGCCGCCGGGGCCGGGATTCCCTTTGCAGGCACCGTCCGTGTAGATTTCGACCTTGCTCATTTAGATTTTTTCGTGTTGGTGCTCGTTTTTCATCCGGTTCGTGACCGGTACGCCCTGCTGCACACGCGCGCCGCGCTTCTCCCACGCTGGCCCGATCAGACGCATGCCTTTCACGCGCTTGATCGCTTGCACGATATACAGTGCGCCCAGATAAGGCCACCAGCGATTACCGGCTTTTTCCATGAAAGCGAAACGCTCCAGCCATTTGTCTGTCATGCAGGGCGGTGCGTAGCATCCGAAATGCCCGCGATTGATTTCCATGTTCAGCAGTTTCAGCCAGTCTTTCAGTCGCGGCACGCTGATGAATTCGCCATTCAGTGGCAGAAAGTGTGCGCCCGTCATGCGCCCACCCACCTGCCGCATGCCCCACAGACTGACCGGATTGAAACCGCAGACGATCACCTGTCCTTCCGGGATCAGCACACGCTCGACTTCGCGCAGTACCTGATGCGGCTCGGCGGCGAATTCGAGCACATGCGGCAGCACCACCAGATCGAGGCTCTGGCTGGCAAATGGCAGCTCAGCGAAATCATGCACCAGCACGACCTGCCGCTCGGCCTCGGCCGGGCACAAGAGGCTGTCAGTGATCCAGCGGTTGGGCATGCGATTGGCGGCCAATGTATCGAAGTGAGGCATACCGATCTGCAGCGCGTTGTAGCCAAAAATATCTGCAGTCAACTCATTCAGCCGCATCTGCTCCCACGCGCGCGCATAGCGCCCCGGCGGCGTATCGAACCAGGAGGCCAGCGATATAATCGGATTTTCCAACGCGTTTGGGTTCATGCTCATGTCAGCCAATGCATCACTGCAAGTCACTGCTATCCCAGCCTTTGCCGACAATTACCTGTGGCTGATCCATGATGGCCGTCACGCTGTGGTGGTCGATCCTGGCGATGCCGCGCCGGTCGAAGCGGCGCTGTCTTCGGGACAGTTGACGTTGACCGCTATTGTACTCACTCATCATCACGGCGACCATGCGGGCGGTGTCGCCGAACTGCTGCGACAGCGTGATATTCCGGTCTACGGACCCGCCAAAGAAAAAATTGCCGGGGTCACGCATCGGGTGTCCGAAGGCGACACCGTGCTGCTGACCAAGCCATCGATCTCGCTCAGCGTGCTCGATGTCCCTGGACACACTGCGGGACACATCGCTTATGTTGATCATCACGATGGCTGGCTGTTCTGCGGCGATACCTTGTTTGCAGGCGGCTGCGGACGTTTGTTCGAGGGCACTGCCGAACAAATGACGCAATCGCTGGCCAAGCTGGCCGCACTGCCCGATTCAATGAAAGTCTATTGTGCGCATGAATACACGGTGTCGAATTTGCGGTTTGCAGTCGCCGCCGAGCCAGACAATCCGGCGGTTGCCCAACGCTTGCAACAGTCACAAGCGGCGCGTGAGCGCGGCGAGCGCACCGTGCCCTCGACGCTGGGCGAAGAAAAGCAGACGAATCCTTTTCTTCGCTATCGCGAGCCAGGTATCGTGAACACCCTGCGCGCGCAAGCGCATCTGAGCAGCAATGATCCGGTCGCAGCATTCGCGGCACTCAGGGAATGGAAAAATTCTTTTCGCTGATCGGATGTCAAAGCTGACTTTGCAGCTATCGTTAGCAAAGTGTCACTCAAAATCCGATAATTCACCGACATTTCCCTTGACGGCCTTTCGTATGCTTCACTACACTTGCGCGAATTCAATTAGCACCGCGACAGGCCTCGCCTCTCGCTGGTGACTCTCCGAGGCCGATGTACCGAACCCGATCCACACCGCTGACATGTCTTGCGATCCTCTCCAGCCTGACACTGATCACGCCCGCCGCCTACCCAGTTGATCTGACGATTCCTCCCTCGACTGACGAGAGCGGGACCCTGAACAATCAGCCTGTCGGACTGGATGGGCTCAGCCTGCCTCCAGACTATGCGCTCGAGCTGAATGATATTCAGATCGAGAGCTTCGATCTGTGGGACCGGATACGCAAAGGCTTCGCCATCCCCGACCTGAACAATCCGCTGGTGGCTACGCACACCACCTGGTACAGCGCACGTCCTGATTACATACAGCGCATATCCCAGCGGGGGTCGCGCTATCTGTTCCATGTAGTACAAGAGCTCGAGAAGCGGCAGATGCCCACCGAGATCGCGCTGCTGCCCTTCATTGAATCGGCATTCAATCCGCAAGCCTTTTCCAGCGCCAAGGCCGCAGGGATGTGGCAGTTCATTCCCAGTACCGGGCGCGACTACAACCTGAAGCAGAATGCCTTCCGTGATGAGCGTCGCGATGTACTGGCATCGACCAATGCTGCGCTCACCTATCTGCAAAGGCTGTATGGCATGTTCGGCGATTGGCAGCTGGCACTGGCTGCCTACAACTGGGGTGAGGGCTCGGTGTCGCGCGCAATAGCCAAGGCCGAGGCCGCCGGGCGTCCGACCGATTTCAACAGCCTGTCGGCCTACATGCCCTCGGAGACGCGCAATTACTATCCGAAGCTGCAAGCGGTCAAGAACATTATCGCCTCGCCTGCACAATTCGGCATCAAGCTGCCGACGGTCGAGAATCAACCCTATTTCGTATCAATCAAGAAGACGCGCGATATCGATGTGAAGCTGGCCGCGCAACTGGCCGAGCTGCCGATGGAAGAATTCAAGGCGCTCAACCCGCAGTTCAATCGCCCGGTGATCACGGGCAGTCCCAGCACGCAGATCCTGCTGCCGCAATCAAATGCGGAGAAGTTCAAGGAAAACCTGTCCAATTGGACCAAGGCCTTGTCCAGCTGGACCGCGCATAAAGTGACCGTCGCACGCGAGCGCATTGAGAGCATCGCTGCCAGGTTCAAGACCACGCCCGAAGTGATCCGTGAGGCGAACGCTATTCCGCCGAACATGCATCCCAAGGCCGGCTCGACCGTGCTGGTGCCCAAGCCGCCCACAGCGCCCGACAAGGACATCGGTCAGGAAGTCGCGGATAACGCCATGCTGGCCGTCGAGCCGGATGAGCCGCCGCGCAAGAAAATCACGATCAAGGTCGGCAAGCGAGACACTATCGATACCATCGCCAAGCGCTACAAAGTCAAGGTCGCCGAGATCAGGCACTGGAACGAGCTGAAGAATGACAAGCTCACTCCCGGGCAGTCTCTGAAGCTTGAAATTCGTCAGCCGAAGAAGGGCAAGGGCAAAGCCAAAGCGGAAAAAACAGAAAAGCCCGCCGACAAGCGCCGCCCCGCCCACGGCGAATCAGAGCACAAGCGCACTCAGCGCTGATCTGAGCAGATCGGCAGGCGACAGGCGTCAGACCGGCGCTGTCAGTTCCCTGAACTCCGCCGCCGCCAGCAGACGCTGGGTGTAGCTCTCGCGTGGCGCGGAGAGCACCTCGGATGTCGTGCCACTTTCCACCACCCGCCCGTCTTTCATCACAATCACACGGTGTGCCATCGCGCGGA
>JACCEB010949699.1_pt1 | contig 23725 bp, 7 predicted proteins | sample 7454761 | NCBI WGS metagenome assembly JACCEB01 (sample SAMN15323454, study PRJNA562643) | freshwater metagenome | isolation source: river surface water | place: USA:Blue River Watershed | collected 2017-08-18
ACTGATTTTAAACCTGAAATGACTGATAGAGAATCAGGTTCTGATATAGCAATACCGGAAGCATGGAAAGTTTATTCAACAATAACAGATACTTTTGCTAAAATTAAAGGCAATGAAGAAGAGTAAATAATAATATCATGACAGCAAGCCAGCGTTTATTTGATAAGATCGTTTTAAAGGGTCCTCCCCAAAAGAACGACATCCCAGGATCTAAAACTTATAAGGGTTTTAGCTCAGTAAGTAACGACAGTAAAAGTTACAGTCTTTACGATCTTGCATTAATTAAACAAGACATTGTCAACCACTTTCATATTAGACAAGGCGAAAGATTAGAAAATCCCACGTTTGGTACTATAATTTGGGATGTGCTCTTTGAACCGCTAACTGAAGACATGAAGCAGATTATAGTAAAAAATGTTGAAGATATTATTAACTATGATCCTCGAGTTACTGCTGATAGCGTCATAGTTACCACATATGAAAGCGGCATTCAAATTGAATGTGTGTTAACTTATCTGCCGTATAACATTCAAGAAGCTATACAACTTAGGTTTGATCAAGCTAACGGATTAATTACTTGATTAAATGCCCACTTAATAAAATCCGATAAATATCTGCATATGGGAAGCAGATATGTCAGCAACAGATAGACAAAATAGACTTTTAGTTACCGAAGATTGGAAGCGAATCTACCAGAGCTTTCGTAATGCAGACTTCCAAAGTTACGACTTTGAGAATCTTCGTAGGGTAATGATCAATTATATTAGGGAAAACTACCCTGAAGATTTCAACGACTACATTGAGTCCAGCGAATACCTTGCCCTTATTGACCTTATTGCGTTCTTGGGCCAAAGCATAGCTTTCCGCGTTGACTTAAATGCTCGTGAAAACTTTCTTGAACTTGCAGAACGTCGAGAAAGTGTATTAAGATTAGCAAGATTATTAAGTTACAAATCTAAAAGAAACATAGCATCTTCTGGTTTGCTAAAGTTTACAACTATTTCTACTACACAAAATGTCTATGACAGTAATGGTAGAAACTTGTCAACACAGGTGATCAGCTGGAACGACCCCGCAAACCCCAATTGGTACGACCAATTTATTAAGATTCTTAATGCAGCTTTGCCAGCTTCCCGTCAATTTGGTAACCCTGACGCAAAATCTACAATTTACGGTATCCCTACAGAACAATATCGTTTTCAAAGTGCTAATACCGACGTTCCTGTCTATTCTTTTAATAAAGCAGTAGACGGCCGTTCGATGAATTTTGAAATTGTCAGCACGACTTTCTTAGGAAAAGAAGAAATCTACGAAGAACCGCCATCAATTGGCAATAATCTTGCTTTCCTACACCGAGACGACGGTAAAGGTAACGGCAGTTCAAATACTGGGTTCTTTCTTAGATTTACACAGGGAACACTAAATCAAGGTACGTTTACACTATCGCAACCTGCAACAGATGAAACTGTTGACATAGATGCAGTTAACATTAACAACTCCGATGTCTGGTTGTATAGACTTGATAAAAATGCAGTAGAATCTGAATATTGGGCACAAGTCCCCAGCTTCGAAGGCAACAATATAATCTATAACAGTCTTAATAAGAGCATTAGAAATATCTACGGTGTAGTAACAAGAGCCAACGATCGTATTAGTTTGGTGTTCAGCGATGGCGTTTTTGGCAATTTACCACAAGGAACTTTTAGAGTTTACTATAGAAATAGTAACGGTCTAAGTTACACAATTAATCCTAAAGATGTTAAGAATGTTTCTATCGAAATTCCTTACATCAGCAATGTTGGCCAAGCTGAAACACTTACTATAACATTGAGCCTACAGAGTTCTGTAGCAAACAGCTCACCAACTGAAAGTAACGACAGTATTAAATCACGAGCTCCTGCAACTTACTATACACAAAATAGAATGATTACTGGAGAAGACTATAATATTAGTCCTTTAAGCGTTAGCCAACAAGTAGTTAAGGTTAAAGCAGTAAATCGATCTGCCAGCGGAATAAGCCGTTATTTTGATTTAGTTGATCCAACAGGCAAATATAGCAAAACAAATTTATTTGCCGACGATGGCGCATTGTACAGACAAGAATATACTGAAAGTTTTAGATTTAAGTATGCAACAAGAACAGATATCGAAGCAATTATCTATAATGAATTAGCTGATGTTCTTAAGTCTCCTAATCTAAAAAACTTTTATTATGCAAACTTTGAAAGAATACCTACAACCTTTTTAAATATCGAATGGTTTAATCGAACAATTGATACTAATCAAAGTACTGGATATATTAAGGATAACGTAACAGAAACAGTTCAGAAGGTTGGCAGTTACACCAGCACTCTGTTAAGATTTTTCACTGTAGGCGCATTGGTAAAATTCGAAGCACCTGCCGGTTATTATTTTGATAGGGCTAATAATAATAAATTAGTTGCAGGTACAGCCACAGCAATAAATTCCACATCTACACTTTGGGCAAAAGTTGTTTCTGTCGCAGGGGACGGAACAAACAACGGAACAGGTCAACTACTTGACGGTACAGGTCCAATTGTTTTAAATGATATTATCCCTAATCCGTTTGTTGACGCATTAGAAGTAGTTCATGCTCCGTTAATAACTCAAATAATTCCAACTTGGAGAACTTCGATAGAATCGTCTACCGTTACTGCTATGGTAGATTATGTATTCGGTAACAAACCTTTTGGTCTACGTTACGATGTTGAATCGAGAACATGGAAAATTATTACAGAAAACAATTTAAACACTTCTGATATTTTTAGTTTAGGGAGACAAGGTGACACAAGCAACCAGAAAGTTGACTCAAGCTGGTTAATTTTGTTTACAACTGACACAGAATACTACACAGTGACCAGTAGACTGTTAAGATATGTTTTTGAAAGTGAGCAACAAGTTAGATTTTACTTTGATGCAAGCGATAAAATTTATGACACTCGAAACAACACTGTTGTAAAAGATGTTATTAGAGTACTTAATGTAAACACTAAACCTGGTCAAACAGTTCCTTTTACATTTGATAGAGATTGGGAAATTACAGAAGAATTTAAAGGTCTGGACGGTTACGTTGATTCTAAAAAGATTCAAATTACATTCAACGACAGCGACGATGACGGTATAGTTGACAACCCAGATTTGTTTATTGACATTGTTGACCCGGACAACGAATCTGTTAATGTTCAAAATCGTTATGTTATTTTAGAAAAATATTCTATTGCTCAAGGCCAAGAAGATTACAGATATATTTCTAATATTGATAACAAAGTTATAATTTTAGAATCTCAGTCATTAGTTAACATTAGCGAGCATAATACCGGCCAATATTTTTATTTTACTGACACTAATACTGTAAAGCAATTAGACAAGGTTGCAGTTGAATTTATTCCAACACTTGATTATAAAGTGTTTATAGGACGAGATAAAATTAAATTTCAGTATATTCATAACGCCGATTATGAAGCAAGGATTGATCCAGGCTTAACTAATATTATTGATATTTTTGTGTTGACAAAACAATATGATATCGAATATAGACAATGGTTAAGCGGCTCATTAGCCAACGAACCGTTGCCTCCAAGCAGCGACGCACTGTTTAATAGCCTAAGTCCTGACCTTAATAAAATTAAATCAATCAGCGACGAAATCATATATCATCCTGTAAAATACAAAGTATTGTTTGGTACTAAAGCCAGCTCCGATGTTCAAGCTACATTTAAAGTTGTAAAGAATAGCGAAGTTGTTATTAGCGATAACGATATTAAAACAAGAGTGTTGGTAGCAATACTCGAATTCTTTGCGTTAGAAAATTGGGAATTTGGAGACAACTTCTATTTTAGTGAATTGTCAGCTTATGTTATGAGTAAACTAAGTCCTAATATTGTTAACTTTGTCATCGTGCCGAAACAAAGTGAATTAAGTTTTGGTAGTTTGTACGAGATAAGAAGTGAAAAAGACCAACTGTTCATTAACGGTGCTACTATCGATGACATTGAAATTATTTCAACTATTACTGCAAGTAAGATTAGAAGTGCGGTAATTGTATCAGCTAATACCGCAGTAAGCCAACAGTCAATTACAAGTTCGGGGAGTAATTAATGGCGTATAATAAAGATCAGAACGAGCCAAAGGTTCCTATTTCTAATGTTCAAAAAAGAACATCGAGCGACCTTCTCCCAAGATTTTATAGAACAAAGGGTAACAAGAAGTTTTTACAAGCTACTCTTGATCAATTGCTTCAACCAGGCACTGTTAAAAAAATTAATGGTTACATTGGTAGAAAAACAGCCAAGGCTGTAAAAACTGGCGATATCTTTATTCAAGCATCAGACAGTGTTCGACAGAATTATCAACTCGAACCCGCAGCCATTGTACAAGATTATCTTGGCAATACTACATTTTTTAAAGATTACATTGATCATATTAATCATATTGATGTTTTTGATGGCAATGTAAAAAATCACAGTAGATTAAACAAACAAGAAGTCTATTCTTGGAATCCTCATATCAATTGGGATAAGTTTGTAAATTATCAACAATACTTTTGGTTACCGTTTGGTCCTGATCCTATTGAAGTACTTGGAAATCAATTAGAAATACAAAGTACTTTTACAGTTAAGGGTGTTGATGAGGAAGATAACGTTGCTTATCTATTCACACCAAACGGCCTAACTCGCAATCCTACAATTAGATTATTCAGAGGACAGACATATACATTTGACATTGATGCAGAAGGACATCCTTTTAGTATCAAAACTCGAAGAGTACCGGGCAGTCTCGATAGATACAATTACGGAGTAGACAAGCAAAGTGTTGAAAAAGGAACAATAACATTTACCGTTCCTACTAATGCTCCTGATGTATTATTTTATGTAAGTGACAATGCAGTTGACACCGGCGGAGTTTTTCACGTATTCGACATTGAAGAAAACACAGCTATCGATCTTACACAAGATTTCATTGGCAAGAAAGAATACATTATTCCTAACGGCACTTCGAAAGGTCTCCGTATCAGTAACGGAATGAAGTTGAGCTTCGGAGGGCAAGTTACTCCTGAAAAATACGGAACCGGCTTCTGGTACGTTGAAGGAGTTGGCTCTGAAATAACTTTAGTTTCTGATTTAGATTTAGAAGTAAGAACATCTTATAATGTTGAAACTAATATTTTATTTGATGATATGCCGTTTGATCAATTGCCGTTCGGCGATGCATCAACTCTGCCAAGCAAAAAAGATTATATAACAATCAATAGAGGCAGTGTGGATTTAAATCCATGGACACGTTATAATCGTTGGTTTCATAAAGATGTAGTTGAAGCTTCTGCTCAAGCCAACGGACAAGTTGCTGACCTTGACCAAAATTATCGTGCTACTCGTCCCATCATTGAATTTAGTGCAGGCCTTAAATTACATAACTACGGAATTTTTTCTAAGAAGGCAGTTGATGTAATTGATACATTTACTAAAGATGTTTTCAGCACAATTGAAGGTAGCCTCGGTTATAATGTCGACGGCATAGATTTAGCTGACGGTATGCGTATACTGTTTACAGCAGACACAGATTCTTTTGTAAAAAATAAAATCTTTAACGTAAATTTTATAGAAGTAACACCTCCTTCTCGTCAATTAACTTTTGATCCCGAAGCAGCAGTTGATATTAACAATAATACAATTACCTTTGATTCTGAGCATGGATTAAACAGTTTTACAAGATTATCGTATCTAACAAATGGTAATGTAGCTATTTCTGGATTAGTTAATCGACAAGTCTATTATGTAAAAGTTCTTGACACTTTTAAAATTGAATTACACACTACACCTCAGCTAAACAAACAAGTTGATATTTTTGCGTTAGCTTCAGGAATTCATAAATTAGAAATTTATCCAGGCAAGCGTCGTCAGATATACTTACAACCCGCAGAAGATAGTGATCCTGTATTATACGAAACTGTAACTGTAAAGTACGGTACTAACGATATTGTATCTCCTGAGATTAAAGGTAATCAAGGTCAAACTTATTGGTTTGATGGTACAACTTGGAAGTTAGGCCAATTAAAAACTACAGTCAACCAACCTCCGTTGTTTGATATCTTTGACAATGACGGAAATAGTTATGCTGATAAAACAGTCTATGACGGTACAACTTTTACTGGAACTAAGATTTTTAGTTATAAAGTTGGTAACGGCTCAAATGATTCAGTATTAGGTTTTCCATTAACTTATAAAAATATTAATAACATAGGCGATATTGTTTTTGAATTTAATCTACTCAATGACAAATTTGCTTATAAAAATATTACTAATGTTCTTTATAAAAATACTGATGTTGGTTATCTAAAAATAGTAACTGACAAAGATAGATATCGTTTCGAAAACGCCTGGACAACTTCTTTAATAACTGATAGTCAGCCAGTAGTTTCGGTGTTTGAAGGACTAACTGAAATCTCTTCAGAAGTTTTAACTTCTGAAAACTATGTTAGCGATACCGGAGTAGTCTATACCTATGACACTCAATCAGCTACATGGTATCCAAGAAAGTTTCCTATTAATGTTTTCAACGGAAAAGATTATCTAAATTCTTTTAGCGTTAAAGTATACGTAAACGGAAAACGATTAGACAAATCTTATTTTACAATTGAAGAAGGTGTTGTTAAAAATTTTGTAGTTGTTTCGTCTAATTTAAATTTAACTGATGTTGTTACACTAAGATCTTTTTCTAAGGCACATAAAAACAATAACGGTTATTATGAATTACCAGGAAGCCTTCAAAATAATCCATTGAATAACAATGTTGAACAATTTACTCTTGGCGAAGTAATTGACCATGTTGACAGTATAGTTGATAATATTTCTAATTTTGATGGTGTTTACCCTGGAAAAGGTAACTTAAGAGATATCGGCAATCTTTCAGCATATGGTACACGCTTTGTTCAACATAGCGGTCCAATGAACCTTAGTCTCTATCACTTTGGTTCTAAGAATGCAAATATTATCAAAGCTCTAAACAAGGCAAGAGAAGACTACGGAAATTTTAAAAGAGCCTTTATAGTTTCAGCTTCGGAGAGCGGTATAGACACCGATCCTCGACGCCACGTAGATTATATTTTGCAGTTAATTAATAAAGACAAGCCAAAAACAAATCCTTATTTCTTATCGGATATGTTTGGTTATACTGCGTCTAATAGAATTGAATATACTGTGTTAGACAGCAGAATCAAAACTTATCCTTTAACAGACGCATTTAATTTAAAAACTCTTTCAAATAGATCAGTTAACATTTACCTAAACGGCGAGCAGCTCATTTACGGTAAAGATTATGTGTTTGGCGATGATGTATATTTTGAAATGCTTGCTGATATTCAAGAAGACGATTTAATTGAAGCATACGAATATGAAAGTACAGATGGTTGTTTCTGTCCTGCTACTCCTACTAAGTTAGGAATATATCCCAAGTTTGAACCTAAGAAATATATCGATGATACTTACATCGAACCGACAGAAGTAATTCAAGGACACGACGGAAGTATCACTATTGCCTTTGGCGATTATAGAGATGACTTAATTCTTGAACTTGAAAAAAGAATTTTTAATAATATCAAAGTTGAATACGACAGCGAAATCTTTGATATATGGGATTATGTTCCGGGATACAATAGACAAACTGATTATACCAGAGAAGAATTTGATAAGATTTTGTCAAAGTATTTCTTCCAGTGGACAACTACAATTCAGCAAGACTATACAAAGCACGTTGGCTACGATAAGGATAACAGTTTTACCTATAACTATAGAGGAAACTACACTCCCGACTTGAACGAAGTTCCTGCTTCGTGGAGAGGAATTTACAAATGGTTGTTTGATACAGATAGACCTCATACAAATCCTTGGGAGTGTCTTGGCTTTAGTATTGAGCCTGCATGGTGGCAAGAAGTATACGGACCTGTTCCATATACCAGCGATAACTTATTATTATGGGACGACCTAAGACAAGGTATTGTAAGAGAGCCCGGTGTACCAGTAAGAAGATATCCTAAGTTTGCAAGACCTATTTTAGAAACAGGTGTGCCAGTAAACGATCAAGGAAATTTAATTAGTCCTATAGATTCTGAATTAGTTCAAGGATTTATTAGATATAACGACAGTGGTTATTTTGTATTTGGTGATCAAGCTATGGTTGAGGCTGCATGGCGCAGAAGCAGCTACTTACCGTTTGCCCTCATTCAAACTTGCTTGTTAATGCAACCAAATGCTGTGCTTGGTCGTTGTATTGATAGAAGTAGAATAGTTCGAAATTTAAATAACCAACTAATCTATTCTGAAACTGGTTTAAGAATTAGACTGAAAGATCTATTGATTCCCTCTACAGCAAATAGAAATAACAATAATAGAATTTATACTTGCGGCCTGATCAACTATATTGTTGATTATCTATCAAGTGAAAATACTGTTAGAATCGATCAATATGCAAATGAATTGCAAAGTCTAACAAATAAAATTTCAACTAAACTCGGAGCATTTACCAGCCAGGCAAAATATAAAATATTGCTCGACAGTAAAACTCCAAGCAGTTCGGGCGGTGTGTTTGTGCCTGAAGAAAATTATTTTGTTGATTTAAACGTTTCAAGTGCAGTTAAGAAGGTGACATATAGTGGTGTGATTATCACTAAATTTGCTGACGGATTTGAAATTAGAGGTTACAATTTTGATAATCCTTATTTTAACTATTTCGGATTTAGACAAGACGATCGAGAAATTAATGTTGGCGGCATAAGCGAAAGCTATATTAACTGGGCTCCTGGGCAGATTTATGTTGCAGGAAAACTGATTAAGGCTAACAATCAGTTTTATAGAGTAAAGAGTACACATACTTCCGGGGAAGTATTTGACGACAGCAATTTTGCTCGATTACCTCAATTGCCAGTCATGGGCGGCCGCGATGTAATGCTTCGAAAGTCTTTTGATTCGGAAGAGGTATTCACTCTTGCGTATGGAACTAAATTAACAACTGTTCAAGAAGTAGTAGATTTTATTCAAGGCTACGGTGCATATCTTGAGAGTCTTGGTTTTGTATTCGACGACTTTAATAACGAGCTTGGGTTGATAACCAATTGGGAAACATCTGTTAAAGAATTCTTGTTCTGGACTACACAAAATTGGAACGTGGGTGCTGTTATAAGTCTAAGTCCTTCTGCTGAAAAATTAATTTTTAGAAGTAGTAATTCCGTTGTAGGAGATATTACTGATCAGTTTTACGGATATAGTGTTTATAGAGTTGACGGACAAAAATTAGATCCAGAGTTTATAACAACGTTTAGGTCAAATGGTGAATTTACAATTGAACCTGAAAATACCAGCTATGGTATTTTTAGCGTTACACTACATCTATTACAAAAAGAACATATTGTTGTATTTGATGACGAAACTCTATTCAATGATACTATCTATGATCAGGAAGCAGGTTATAGACAAGAACGGGTTAAAGTTATTGGTTACGTTACCAGCAACTGGAATGGTAGTTTTGAGATTCCTGGATTTATCTATGACCAAGCAGTGATTAAACCGTGGGAGCCTTGGACTGACTATAGACTTGGTGACATCATTAAGCACAAAGAGTTTTACTATAGTGCAAGTAAATTTTTAATAGGAACTCTTGAGTTTGAAGATGAGAACTGGATTCTATTAGAAGAAAAACCTTCTCCTGAACTATTACCTAACTGGGATTATAAGGCAGAAACGTTTACTGACTTCTACGACCTTGACACCGATAACTTTGATGCAGGCCAGCAAAAAATTGCACAACACTTAATTGGTTATCAAAAGCGCCAGTACCTTGAAAACATTATTCAAAATGATGTAAGTCAATACAAGTTCTATCAAGGAATGATTATTGAAAAAGGTACACAAAACGTATTGAACAAACTGTTTGATGTACTAAGTGCCGACGGACAAGAAAGTTTAACCTTTGACGAAGAGTGGGCATTCCGTGTCGGTGAATACGGCGCAGTTGATACATTTAATGAAATTGAATTTGTTCTTAACGAGAGCAAGTTTAAAATAAATCCTCAACCTATCGAATTAGTAACAACTGTAGATCCAACTGTAAATGATTTTGTTTATAGACAAACGCCGTCAGACATTTATATTAAGCCTCTCGGGTATACTAATGATATATGGCCAACTGGAAACAAAACTGCATTCTTAAGAACACCCGGTTATGTTAAATTTGAGGATGTTAAGATTAGTGTTAATACTCTGTCTGATTTAGAATCTGTCGACATAACTGATTTTAAAGAAGGTGACTATGTTTGGTGCCCGTTTGAAAATCGTTCGTGGAACGTATACAGATTTAGTCAGTCAGAATTTGTTATTAGAAATGTTACATATTCAAACAAAGTTATTACATTTGTCTGTGATAAAACATTGACAATACCTGCAGGCAGTGTTATTGGTATTGAGGGAACTCAAAAATTAAACGGGTTCCATGTAGTTGACACTGTTAGTCTTAATAAGTTCACAGTTAAAAAAGAAATCCAAGGCTGGGAAGATTTTGCCGAGGCTGATACAGTTATTTCATACCTTATGACTCTATGCAGGGTTTCTAATATTGATAATGCTAACAGTATTATTCCTAAGAATATTAAGTTAAATGAATTATTATGGGTAGACAATGACGGAACTGACAAGTGGGCAGTTTATAAAAATCAGGGAGTCTTTAGAAAAGGCATAATTGCTAATTCTGATCCTAAAGTTAATTTAGCGTTCGGTAAATCGACAGCAATAGATGCTGCCGGAAATACTGCTGCAATTGCAACAACTGACGGAGTTACAGTTTTTACAAAAGGCAGTTCAGATAATGCTTGGAGTTCTTTTGAAATATTATCTCCGGGATCTGCAATAACACCTACAACCCAGTTTGGATCTACATTACGTATTTCCGACGACAGTGAGTGGTTAGCAATAGCAACTGCCAATGCAACAGCATTAGACGGAGTTACATTAAATGCAGGATGTGTGTCAATGTACAAAAAAGCACCGTCTGGTTCTTATAGATTTGTAACTACTCTAAGAAGTCCTGCTCCCGCAGTTAACGAACAGTTTGGCAGTAACATTACAATAGGTAAGAGATCAAACCCGGAAACTGTTTATACTGCACTGGCAGGAATATACGACGGTGACGGCGACGGAGCACTGTGGACAGTTAGGCGTGTAGGGTCTACATATAATCTATCTAACCCAATAAAGGGTGTTGGATATGCAATCGGTGATACAATTTTAATTTTAGGATCCAGCTTAGGCGGCATTAATGGCGCCAATGATTTGGTTATAACAATACGAAATATAAATCCTGCAACTGGATCAATTGAAGCGTTTACTTCAGTTGGAACAGGCCTTCCTGACACATATTTTATGGCTGTATCGGCCATCGGTTATAATACAGAACAAGGTCGTGTGTACACATATAAGTATGAATCGAGTAGCGAGGATGTAATTGCACCTTGGACTCATATAGGTCCTCTAACAACATCTACAGTGTCTGGTGATCTATTCGGATACGACACCGACATGTCTGGAACAGGCGGAAAATTAGTTGTATCAGCTCCTGCTGCAAATAGTAATTCTGGAAAAGTTTTTGTCTATTCTTATAATTCTACATTAGGAGTCTATCAACTTTCGCAGACAATTAATCGTCCAACTGACACAGACGACGAGCGTTTAGGAGAAAGTGTTGTTATATCAACAGATGGCAATTATATTGCTATCAGCGCACCAGTAGTTAACGTTGAGTCAAAAGCCGACGTTGGGCAAGTGTTTGTTTATAAGAGACCAAATAATTCTGTTACTGAACAGCATGTTCTTTATCAAGTTATTGACAGCCCAAGAAAAGAAGTTAACGAACGCTACGGTACAGATTTAGAATTCATGAATGACGGTGAGACCTTAGTTGTATTTTCTAAATTTGGAAATATAGAACAATTCTATGAATTTGATAATGGTACAACTACATTTGATAACAACAGTTTACGTGTAACAGATGTTAAGGTTAATGTCGGAAGAATAGATATTTTTGACAAATATAATACTAAATTTATCTATGGTGAAAGTTTAGAAAACACCAGTGTTCCTTTCTCTGGATATGGAGAAGAAATTTCAGTTGGTAGCAATGTTATTCTTGTGTCAGCAATTAATGAGGCGGATGCTGGAAAATCAAGATCTGGAAATGTTTACTCTTATGTAAAAACTTCCGGCAAGAAAAGCTGGGAACAACTGCAATATCAATTGCCTAAAGTTGACATTAAGAAAATCAAGAAGGCATTCTTGTACAACAAAGTTACAAATAAAATTCTAAAGTATTTAGATGTAATTGATCCAAATCAAGGCGACTTGCCGGGAGTTGCAGATCAAGAAGTCAAATACAAAACTTATTTTGATCCTGCAACTTACTCAGTTGGAACAGATCAAGTTATTGTAGATGAAGGAATGGCATGGACATCAAACCAAGTTGGTATGCTTTGGTGGGATCTTTCTAACGCTAAGTTCCTTGAAACACAAACAGGCGATGTTATCTATCGAACATCTGTATGGAACAGACTATACGATACAGCATCAGTTGATGTTTACGAATGGGTTGAAACTACATTACTTCCTTCTGCATGGAATAAGATAGCAGACACTGAAGCGGGAATAGCAAAGGGTGTAAGCGGAACATCTAAGTACGGCGATAATGTTTATAGTGTTAAAAAACGTTACGATGCAGTTAGCAAGACATTTAAAGAAACTTACTATTACTGGGTAAAGAATAAAAAAATTACTCCTAATATTGAAGGTAGAATTTTAAGTGCATACGATGTCAGTTTACTAATTGCTGATCCTGTTGGTTACGGATATAGCTGTATTGCCTTTACTGGTACTAACAGCTTTAGTTTAATCAACTGTGAAAAGTATCTCGAAGGTACTGACGTAGTTTTAAGTGTCCAGTATTGGCTTTCAGATTATAAAGAAAGTAACTATCACAGTCAATGGAAACTTTTAAGCACTAATAGAAATACAATTATTCCTTCAATAATTGAATTAAAGTGGTTCCATAGTTTAATAGGTAAAGATGATAATGATCGTGTAGTACCCGATATTAATCTTCCAGCAAAACAAAGATACGGTATTGAATTCCGTCCTCGACAAAGTATGTTTGTTAATAGAGTTGAAGCCTTAAAACAATTTATTGACAGAACTAACACAGCTTTAAAGAATATATTAATTGCCGATGATTATGATTTATCAGATTTAAATCTGTTTGATCCTACACCTTCGGCTATATCTGCAGACTGGGATATTTCAATTGACACCGATGCTGAACTAAGATTTGTTTCGACAGTTCTTGCACAAACAGCCAGTTTAACACCTATCATAGTGGATGGTAGAATTACGGGTCTTAATATTATAAAACCCGGTGCCGGATATGGAAAATTAGTTCCTTATAAACTTGACGGTAACGGAGATCCTATAAGTTGGTACGGACCTAATGTCACAATTAGTGGTTCAGGTGTTGGTGCAGTAATTAAGACTGTAATTAACAGTTCTGGTAGCATCATCGACTCTATTGTTTTAAATTCTGGAGAAGGTTACAACAATCAGACAACGACATCTGTTAGAGATTTCAGCGTGTTAGTTTTAAGCGATTCGTCAACAGTAGATACTTGGAGTGTCTATTCTTGGAATTTTGGTTCAAGAGATTGGTTAAGAATCAAGAGTCAGTCGTTTAATGTGACAAAATACTGGAAGTATGTTGACTGGTACGAAACAGGTTACAATCAGTTTATTAAGATTGATCACTTAGTTGAAAACACATATCAATTAGTTACTACCAGTATAGAGATTGGAGAAATAGCCAAAGTTAAAAACGTAGGCCGAGGCGGCTGGCTTCTCCTTGAGAAGTTTAACAATGCACAGACAATTGACTACACACAAAACTTTAAGGTAGTTGGTAGACAAAATGGCACTGTTGAATTTTTAGAAAATTTGTATAAGTTTGCAAATACTACACAGGGATTCGACGGACCGTTGTTTGACTCTGATGTGTTTGATAATAGTCCAACTACTGAAATTAAAATTATACTTACTGCATTAAGAGACAAGATTCTTGTTGACGAATTGCGTATAGAATATTTAAAACTGTTCTTTAGCAGTGTTCGTTATGCAATGTATGAGCAGACTTTCCTTGACTGGGCATTTAAAACCAGTTTTGTTAAGAGTATGCACAACGTAGGTGATTTAAAACAAAAAGTCACATATAACAGCGACAATCTTGAATTCTTTGAAGAATATATTAAAGAAGTAAAACCTTATAGAACTACTATAAGAGAGTATGTCAGTAATTATTCTAAGTTAGAAAATTCCGAAACTGCTGTTACAGATTTTGATTTGTTGCCAGTTATTAATGAGAATTTAGAAGTTAAACCGTTAACAGTGTTTTCTACTATAACTGGTCAAATTACTACCTCTTACAGTGAAATTAATCAATACCCTTGGAAGTTCTGGAAAGATAATCTTGGTTTTGAAATAACTTCATTACAAGTTATTGCCGCTGGCCGAGGATACATTACTCCGCCGGTAGTTGACATTATTGGTCCTCAATTGCCTGGCGGAATTCCTGCAGAAGCAAAAGCCTATATCGCCAATGGCATAGTCTATCGTGTAGATTTAACAAACCCCGGGTCTGGTTATATTAAAACTCCTCGTATAGTTATAAGAGGCGGTATTGATCCCGCAGAAGGAAGACCAGCTGCTGTAATTGCTTTCCTCGGTAACGGTGTAATTAGATCTAATTATATGAGAGTTAAATTTGATAGGTTATCAAAATCTTTACAAATTACAAATCTAAGACAAGTTGAAACGTTTACCGGCAATGGAACAAGAACAGAATGGAATTTAAGATGGAGCCCAGATATTGTAACTGGAAATTCTTATGTTACAGTTAACGGTATAGAGTTATTGAGAGATCAATATACTTTACGAGAAGTAGAATTAGGTAGAGCTCAGGCAACACCGCTTGGTTATACTCCATATTCGGGAAGGATATCTTTTACAAATCCTCCAGCTAATCGTGCAACAATTCGCGTTGAGTATAACAAAGATTTTAGACACCTATCTGCAACTGAAAGAATCAATTACTATTATAATCCCACAACCGGAATGTTGGGTAAAGATTTTGCTCAATTAATGAAAGGCATTGACTACGGTGGTGTACAAATTACTGGCCTTGATTTTGGTGTTAGTGTAGGCTGGGATGCGTTACCTTGGTTTAGTGAACCTTGGGATAGTGTTGATCCAACATTTGATGATTTTATTGTAACCATCGGCACAGTAACATACGAATTCCGTATGCCTTATGTACCAGAAGATGGACAAAACATTAACGTTTATGTGTCTCGTTATGTTGACGGAAATTATCAAGCTGCTGTTAGAGTTGACGACCCTAATTATGCAACAATCAATCAGACTAATGATAATGCACTAATGACTACTTTTGTCGGAGATGGCGAAGTAGATATTATTGTACTACCTACGACGTTGGCACTCAACTCAGACGACAGGGTAATTTTCCGTAAGGATACCAGTGACGGTAGTTATGCACCGAGAGATGATGAGTACGATACTCAGCTAACTGGCGGGGATCTTGCTTATTCTTCTGCAACTGGTATTGCCCCAGACGATATCATCCTTGACGGTGACGATTTAGTGTCGGCTAACACCAGCCATGCACCTGAAGAAGTGGTGCCGGGGCAAGTTATGGATACTGTTGCTATTAAAGTGTTCCACAGACCAAGCGGCGGCTGTCCAAACATTATGTTTGCAAATTATCTACTTGAATCAGGTAAAACTGATTATACTATAGGACAGTATTTCCCAAATAATAATTCTATTATTGTGAAACTTGGTAACACTGTATTAACTGAATCAACAGATTATAATATTAACTATCAATCTAATACTATTGAACTGTTGGGAACAATTGTTCCCGGAACAGTGTTAACTATTTTAAGTGTTGGATTTAATTCTGCAAATGTGTTGGATCTTGACTATTTTGTTTCTGATGGAACAACTATAGAATATATTACAAACGCAAGCTGGTTACCAACTGCTTCTGCTATTGTATTAGTCAACGGCGAAAATGTAAACTATGTATTGTTTGCGACTGATGACAGATATACAGGCATAGTTGGCCAGACTTGGAGATCAAGGATTGGAATTAGATTTGAAGATCCTCCTCCTGCAGACGCAATCATTAATTATGTAATTGATTCTGGAAATATTGAACAGAACGCAAGTATCATCAAGAAAGAAACTATTACATACGTTAATGGAATATCAACTTATGAGTTAGGCAATGCAGTTGGTGTTAACTCACCGCTGGATCAGAATGTGTTAGTTAAATCTGGAACAAATTATTTAAAACCAGCCAGCGCCAACTACTTTGTTCTGTCAAACAATAATCTTAATTATTCATTAACAGACTACAAGTATCAATCTGTAACAGTTAATTCTTCAGATATTGTAGTCTACAAGGATGCAGAGTTATTAACGTTTGGATCAGACTATTCGTTGGGATTTGATTATTCGTCTACTTCATACGCAATTGTTGAAAGTTCAATGATAGTTATTGGTGGCTCAGGTTATATAGTAGGGGATGTGTTAGATGCATCCGGCGGCAGCGTAGGCCCTTCGGGAGAAATTGCTAAATTCCAAGTTACTCGAATTACCAGTGCCGGTACTATTGAGGAACTTGAAATTCTAAATCCCGGATCGTACATTGCAGTTCCGACCTCGCCGTTTAACTTAATTGGTGGTCTTGGCTCTGGAGCCGCAGTAGAAGCTGAGTTTGAAATCTTAGAAGACCAACCTAATATCACAGTAAAATTAAGAGGTAGCGCATATACTGACGGTGCCAAATTAACTGTATTAGTAACTACTGAAGCAGACTATCTAATTAGTGCTGATAACTCTATTACTTTTAATACAGTGTTATCATTAACTACTACTCCAGTTGACATTATTAGTTTTTATAATCATAATGTTTTAGGAATAGAACGAACCATAGACACATTAATTCCAGCTACCGAGGTTGTTAGTGGAACAGCTGAATATTACGAGCTAAGTGAAAAACTTGGAGGTCATTTTAGACTTAGAAATTCAGCAGTTTCAGGAGACTTTGTATGGGTAATTAAAAATGGTCAATTGTTAATGAATAATGTTGACTATGTACTTGAAGAAGACTTTATAACTATTCGTTTAAAAGATTATTTATTTGACTCAGATACTATACAAATAGTGGCATTTACAAACACAGTAGTTCATGAAAGTTTTGCCTACATGCAATTTAAGGACATGTTAAATCGCGTTCATTATAAGAGACTTAACAGAGCTAAAACAACGTTACTGGACAAAGATTTATATCAGACAGATAAAGATATTCAAGTAGTTGATTCTTCTATTTTAGATACTCCTAACCCTTCTAAAAATATCCCTGGTATAATTGAAATCAACGGTGAACGTATTGAATACTTTACAAAGGTTGGAAACATACTTGGACAGTTACGCCGTGGCACATTAGGTACTGGCGTACCATATAACCACAGTAAAGACAGTCTTGTAATTAATATCGGCCTAAGTGAAACTATTCCATACAAGGACGAGTTTATCGTTACTTCTCATACATCTGATGGCATATCAGGAATAGTACCGTTACCCTACGTACCATCAAAGAATGACATGGAAGTCTTTGTTGGCGGGCTCCGTATGAAGAAAAATGCTTACAAAATATACGGAAAACTTGATGAGTCTGGTAATTTAATTGATCCCGATTATCCTGAAAGTCCAGCAGGGGATATTACATTACCTGCTGAATTTTCGATAACAGGTAGAGCAGAATTACAATTGACTGTGGTTCCTGAAATGGGGACAAAAGTTTCTGTAATTAAAAAGCAAGGAAAACTTTGGAACGATATGGGACAAAGATTAGCAAAATCTAACAATCAAATTGCTAATTTCCTAAAAGAAACTGACACCACATGGGTAGAAACTTACCTTGATAAATATGAAAATAGAGTACTTGGCGGTGACGGAAATCCTCTATCTGCAGGTGACGGCGAACCATTGGAATATTAAAATATGGCAACAATTAATGAATTAGAAAGTATCGTTAACCCAGCTGAAAGCTCAGTTGTTGTAGTAACCGATACTACATCTTCTAAAAAAATCACTATTTCCGATCTGCGAAATACAATGGTTCGAGTAGCATCGAGTTCAGTTGCCGGTGCAGTTAAAATTGGCAACGGACTAACTATCAACGGAGCAGGTGTACTTTCAGTATCAAATACTTCAGGATATACGCTTCCTCCTGCAACCGCAGCTTCTTTGGGCGGCGTTATTGTAGGCTATGGACTTTCCATCAATAATATGGGAGTTTTAAGTGTTACATCAACACAAGTTCCTGTAGCAAGTCCTTTTGTATCTGGTACAGTTAAAGTGGGAGCAGGACTAACAATGGAGGACGGTGTGTTAAACAACACCGTAACTCCGTATGTTTTGCCAGCAGCTACTCAAGCAGTTTTAGGTGGTATTAAAGTAGGCTTAGGATTGTCTATCAATGAGCATGTTTTATCTACAGAAGTTAAACCATATGCAATTGAAAGCAATCAAACAATCAATGACAATTATTCAGTACCAAATGGCAAAGTTTCATACAGTATAGGCCCAGTAACAATAGGCAGAACTGCAACAGTTGAAGTAGGTAGAGCTGGTTCTTGGACTATCTATACCCCAGGAGCAACGGAAAAATATGAACCCCCATTGCCTCCATCAGTTCCAATTCAGGAACAAGACACGCTAATTTCTGCTAATTATAGCATAGCCAACAATAAAATAGCGTCAAGCATCGGCCCCATAACAGTAGCAAGAGCTGCAACAGTTGAAGTAGCTCCATTAAGTACGTGGGTTATTTTTTAAATAAATACAATATCAGGAGTAATTTTAACATGGCAAATCTTAAACTTTTAGGAGCAGTTTCTGGCTATACCGAGCTTGCTGCGGCCGATAATGCTGTGCCTACAACCTTTGTGTTACCCGCATCAGACGGCACAACAGGGCAAGTTTTATCTACTAACGGAATGGGTGTATTACAATTTACAACCGTTCAATCTGGCGGTGGAGGTTATACCTTACCGACAGCATCTACGCAAACTTTAGGTGGTGTGCGTGTTGATGGATCAACAATTACAATTAACGGATCAGGAATTATTTCTTCCGCTGCAACTTATACATTACCGACGGCAACTGCACAGGTACTTGGTGGTGTTAAAGTAGGTAACGGATTAGACATTTCTAACGGTGTATTAAGTGTTTCAGGAACAGCATCGGCTGCTGAAGCAGACACTTTAAAAGTTGGTGCAGCATATCGTCAAGCAGCCATTGATGAAGCCAGCCAAGGCACTCCGTTTACTATTGCCTGTCGAGATCTTGACGGCAATTTAAACGCAGTATTTTTTCAAGGAACTGCTACAAGTTCTTTATTTGCTGACTTAGCTGAGAAATACTTAGCTGATCGCGAATACGAACCAGGCACAGTTCTCGAATTTGGCGGCGCTGCCGAAGTTACAGTTGCACAAGACGAAACAAGACGAGTAGCAGGTGTTGTATCTTCAAACCCTGGATTTATAATGAATAATGGCTTGACTGGCACACATGTGGCAGTTGTTGCTTTGCAAGGTCGAGTTCCTTGCAAAGTGCGTGGAGTTATACGTAAAGGAGACATGTTAGTCTCTGGCGGAGATGGCTATGCTCGTCCTGCACAATCTCCTGCTCTTGGCACAGTAATTGGTAAAGCTCTGGAAAATTTTGAAGGTGCTGCTGGTGTTATTGAAGTAGTAGTTGGTAGACTATAAGTAAAAGAGAATCTTATGCAAGGTAAAGATCTAACAGGCATTCACATAGAAGGGCATATTAAAATCTGGTATCCCGAGACTGGAGAAATTGCTATTAATAAACGCAATGCAATACACTACGAAAATATGAGTGTTGCTCTTGCAGACAGTATTGCAAATCAAGGCGGCGGGTTTATTAATGCAATGGCATTCGGCAACGGAGGAACCAGTGTTGATCCTACCGGCATTATAACTTATTTGACACCTAATTCAACAGGTACTAATGCAAGTTTGTATAACCAAACTTTTTCAAAAGTTATCAATGATAGAAATTCATCAAACCTTGATCCTGTTCGCAACAGAGTTGAAACACGACACGTAACTGGTAAAAATTATACCGATGTGTTTATTACCTGTTTACTTGATTATGGTGAACCTTCGGGACAAGAAGCATTTGATAATACCAGTAATAACGACAGTGATTTTGTTTTTGACGAGTTGGGTCTTTTATCTTATAGCACTTCTGGAAATCCAAGATTACTTACACATGTCATTTTTCACCCTGTACAAAAAAGTCTAAACAGATTAATTCAAATTGATTATACTGTAAGAATCCAAAGTCTAACTGGATTAAGTGAGGTTGCATAATGCCATATACAATCCCGTTTACAGATACTGCAACTAATCCTGATCCAATTACAGTGCCGGATCAGGCACTCAACAATTACGACACAAGTTTAACATTTGTTGGGAAAAATTTTCCAGGTTATGCTCAATCAATTGGTTCAAATTTTTTACACTTACTTGAAAATTTTGCAGGACCATCTGCACCCTCAAACCCAATAACAGGCCAAGTTTGGTATGATACTGGTACAAATTCTTCTCCTGCAAGACCTCAGTTAAAAGTTTATGATGGCACTAAATGGACAGAAGCAGGCAATCTCAAGAAGGGAACCTTACAGCCAAGTGCAGAAAATAGTGTGCTTGGAGACCTATGGGTAGACATTGCTAATCAGCAGTTATATCTATTTGCCGGTAGCGGTTGGATTTTAGTAGGCCCTCAATTTAGCGAAGGAAGTTTGTCTGGTCTTAAAGCTGAAACAGTTATTGACAGAGACACCAATACTTCGAAGACAATTTTAATTTTTTATACAAGCGATTTGCCTGTTGTTATTATCAGTAAAGATACGTTTGTTCCTAAAGTATCTATTATTGGTTTTGAAATTATTAGACAAGGTATTAATCTTTCAGGTTATGACTTTGATCTTGACGGAACAGTTTTAAACAAGTTTTGGGGCACAAGCGAAAAGGCCAATGCATTAGTTATTGGAAATTCTACTATTGCTGCTGCAAACTTTTTAAGAAGCGATGCAGTTAGTACAACCAATTACACTTTAAATATTCGAAACGGTGCCGGATTAGTTATCGGATCGTCTCTTGAAACATCTTTAACAACTTCGTCGTCCGGTGCAATTTTAAATCATAAAACGCCTGGCAGTCCTATTTTGTTTAAGACTACTGCCACAGGCGGTGCATCTAATACTGTTTTAACAATCACAGGTGATAATAGAGTTGGTATTAATAAAAGTCCAACACAAGCTCTTGATGTTAACGGCTCAATTCTTGGAACTGGATTTATAAGAACTACGAGTACAGTAGCATCAACTAATACAACAACAGGCGCATTGATCATAGCTGGCGGCGCCGGCATTTCAGGTTCAGTAAACGTTGGCGGAAATACTACAATAAGCGGCCACCTTACAGTGGGTAATCCGTCTACTCCTGGTATTTCTATTGCAACAAGTAATAACGAAACTCATGATATTGGTTCCTCTGGGACACGTTTTAGAAACATTTATGCTAAAGCAATTACGGCAGATACTTTTACAGGTAGTTTTAGTGGAGGACTAACTGGCAACGTTAATGGTTCTGCTGCACGATTAGCAAACACTTCGGCGTTTTCTTTAAGAGGCGATGTTACCAGTAACACAATTCCTTTTAATGGTTCTTCTTTAGTCGAAACAAAAAATATTTCTGCCGTTGCTCGAAATGCATCCGGTGTTGCCACAATTACTACGACTACTCCTCATACTTATGTAACAGGTTATATTGTATCAGTTACTTGTTCTAACACAACATTTGACACAATTAGTACAGCAATTAATGTTACAGGACCATCTACATTCACTTATCAAAGTTCGGGAGCAATAGTATCAACAGTTTCTGCGACAGGAACTATTACAGTTACTCCTGGCGGAAGTTTTACCACAGTTATTAGTGACAGTATTATTGCTGATAAAATTGAATTATCCACCTCGTCAGAAAATGATTACTTTCTTGTCTATCGATCTACAGCAAGTCCGACACTTAGAAAAATTAGAAAAGATACTTTGTTCTCAACAGCAGGTACAGTACCGGTCGGATCAATAATGCCTTACGCAGGAGATACTCCGCCTGCTGGTTACTTGTTCTGCGACGGCAGCGAACAAAGTAGAAGTGTTTACTCTGATTTGTTCACTATTCTTGGATTTAAATATAAGCCCGAAGGGCTACTTACTGGTTATCAGACATTTGCACTGCCGGATTTAAGAGGACGTTTTCCTCTTGGTAGAGACGATATGGACAACGACAATGAGGTGGTCCTTGAAATTACAGCATCGAACGCTTCACGAGCAGCTATAACAGCACTTGGTTCTATAACAACTACCTTTGTAGTTCAAAACAGTTTAACAGTAAATGGACCATTCCAAGCAGGTAAATCTCTTGAAGGAACAGGATTAGATACTACAAACGGCCCAATAATTATTTCTACTATTGCCAATAATGTACCTTCGGTGGGATACACTACAATTACTGTGACAATGGAACCACAAACAACAACCTATCCAGCAGCTACCGGTCTTTCATTGAGATCGCTTGGTGTAATTGACGGCGGCGGCGGCGCAGCCAGTAGGGTTCCAAGTGCAACTACTGTTGGCGTTGTCAGCGGTACAAATCAACAAACGCTGGCAGTTAGTCAATTGCCTGAGCACTTACATGATTTGAAAGATACTTCTAATAACCAGTATTATGCTCTAAGAGATAGTTCCGGCACTCCACCGGAGCCCGAAGTTTCAACTGGCAGTGTACACTTTACTTCCGGCAGAGGCCATTTCTTAGAAAATAGCGGAGGGATTAAAACTACAGGTTCTCTTGGTCAACCATTTAGTATTATGAACCCTTATCAAACAATTAACTATATTATTTTTACTGGTAGGATTTTATAATGACTTATAAGATTAATAAAACTGATGGTTCACTTTTAGTAGAAGTCATTGACAGTGCAATCGACACCTCGGCAACAGATTTAGCACTTATTGGTAAAAATGTTACAGGTTACGGCGAATATATTAACGAAAACTTTGTTAAGCTATTAGAAAATTTTGCCAGCACCAGTGAGCCTAATAACCCAATTACGGGACAGTTATGGTTTGATGTTAGTGAAAACAGATTAAAAGTCTACGATGGTATTAATTTTAGAATTGGTAGCGGACCTATAGTAAGCGGATCGGCCCCACTAACTCCCATCCAAGGTGATTTTTGGATTGACAGTGACGAAAATCAACTTTATTTTTACGACGGAACTGATCGTGTTCTTGCAGGCCCTATCTATAAAGACAGTCAAGGCATTTCAGGATTTGAAGTTGATACTATCGGTGACACTGATGGTAATTCCAGAGTAATTGTAAAACTTTGGGCAAGTCAAGTTTTAATGGGTATCTGGAGTAAGTACGATGAATTTACTCCTGCTTC
>JACCEB010816974.1_pt1 | contig 23685 bp, 38 predicted proteins | sample 7454761 | NCBI WGS metagenome assembly JACCEB01 (sample SAMN15323454, study PRJNA562643) | freshwater metagenome | isolation source: river surface water | place: USA:Blue River Watershed | collected 2017-08-18
CCTGCATTAAATCCTATCTCATAATCGCCATAATCTTCACTGGAGACGCTGATACCGTGTGTCTTGATTTGTTCAGCACATTCCCGGACAATCAATTCGGCGAACTTTTCCGCAAATGCCTTGAGTTCGGCATTGTATGATAGCTGCCGATTGATATCGGCCTCGGCCATTAACTTAGCCTTAACAGCAAGTTCTTGAATTCGTTCGTTCATACATTGTTCCTTCCTATACGACTGTATCCAAGTTTTGATTTAGTTTCTTTGTCCGTTTTATAACCTTTATACCACCATCTAGTGTCAAATGTCTCACCCGTCAATTCATAACGAAAGTCCGGATCATACACTATACAACCATCAGATTTGTGTACCGGTGCCCCATCACGGAAACAAAATATTACACCACGACACATACAGTATGATGCACCACGGTCAGTAAATATATTTCCGTTTACTGTACCAATGTATTTTACTACATTGCCTTTGTGCATTTCTTTCAATGCTTCGTGATAATCAATCATTTAGATAAACTTCGATAAAAGGTTCTTCTCCGGGGAAATAATGTACATCATACATTATTCCTCCAATATTATATTCAGCACACCAACTGTGCTGATTGTTGGTTTCACGAACAGGTTCAGTTAACTGTAGCATGAGCCAGACTCGGTTATGGTCCTCACCTTCAAGCCTACGCTTAGGAGGACCCATTATCGCCCTTAAAAAGCGAGCGGCCTCGTCGGGACTGTTAAAGAGTCTTGGATTCATTCTGTGACAGCACTACTGGTTCTTGTTTCTTGTCTGGAGAAATCGCTGCCGGTGGATTAAATCCCGTCCAGCTGTCTGGGGTGAAAATCTTAACAGGTTTCCAATACTTTTGTAAGATATAATTGATAGCCACGGCACCAATTACGATAACGACGAAGCCCATCATTAACAGAATACTTCCAGCTAAAAATGTAGCCGCTTGTTCGATGTTCATACTTTCTTTCTAAAATTGGTGCGTCCGGTGGGAATCGAACCCACGCATCCGGAGTTTTAGAGGCTCCTGCTGTTCCACTTAGCTACGGACGCAAACCTTTTACTGTTTTGGCAACATCAGCGCATTGAAGTTCGCAGGAACAACAATAGTCTGGACCTTACCATTCTTAATGCCTTCTGAAATATTAAGAGCGGCCTGTGCGTTCATGAATGCGATTGAACTTGCTGAGTTGTTAGCCAATGCGGCCATACGCTCTGCTTCTTTCTTAGCAGTTTGAACTTCGACTTCCTTCTGCTTGTATTCGTTTTTAGCACGAACCAATGCGTTGGCGCTTTCGACAACACTGTCAGCAGGAACAACGTTACGGATCAACACCTGGCTGATCGTGATAGTACCATCAAGTTTTTCTTCTGCGAGGTTGCGAGTGATTTCTTCCTGAACCATTCGTTCCATAGCCTCGCGATTATCTGCCATGTCCAGTGCTTCATACTTGCGAGCACTCTTATAGATAGCATTACGAGCGTTCTGTACGATGTAGTTATACATCACATAAGTGTCGCCTTTGAAGTCTGCGTGGAAGGCTTTGTTCTTGGTAGAGTACAATTCTGCTACCTGTTGAGGATTGATGTTATACACAACCACAGCATCAAAGTCTTTCATTGTTGAGTTGTCTTTGGCTACAGGAGTCATATCGTTTAGAGTAACGTTAACATCCTTAACTGGAAAAGTAAGAACATCGCCAATCAAGACCTGATTAAAGGAACCTGGAAGGAGTTCACCAGGTTGTACCTGTTTGTCAAATCCTACTCGAACACCCACCTCTCCGGTTTCGATACGAGTACAACCTGTTGCCAAAACTGCGGCAGCAAGGATAGAAAGAGTGAAAATGCGTTTCATTGTGTGTCCTTAAAAAATAATAACGATTGAAATCATCGCGGCTAATGCCAACGATGAGTATAGTATAGCATAACCTATAGTTTTAGTCAATGCCCATTTTTGCTTACCTGTCATCTCTCTAACCGTTTTAATGACAAATGCTGCCACGGCTGTAAGAAAAATGAATGTTAACAAGATTTTAATCATACTTCTAGACTCCTTGCTCGTTTATAATCAAACCAACCAATAACTTCTTTAGCTTCGCGATTAGATACCACCTTGCTAAGATGATCCGCCATGATACGCTTTAGATAAGGATAGACTGGGCTCGATGACACTTTGCTGTCCCAAGCACGAGTAGCGAATCCGTTAGCGTAATATATACGCTCATACTCTTTTTCCATCGATGTTTTCATCTCAGGAGTCGCCCAGATACCAAAATGTTCCATAGCCATACAAAGAGACATAGTGTGTGTCATAACAACGCCATTCCAATAACAGATGTATTCATCCAATTTAGGCAAATACAATAACACAGGTTTTGGGTCTAATAGACTCCATGAATGTTCAGAACGCATTTTGATAGTCCTCTGTTTCTGATCCAAACTGCCATTTGGCGTTAGGATTGTTTTGGATAGCAGCCAATGTGCCGTCAACTGGGCGATAACCATATGCCCAATATTTGGTTAATCTTTTAAGAGCATCTGGCTGTAAAGGCATCTTGAATCGTAGATTTCGTTCGCGGATATCGCGAGCAGTCGAAGTACCCATGATCCATTCATTACCAGCAGTACCAATTTCACAGACAGTGATATCAAAATTGTCGATCACTTCTTGTAGACTGCCGAAATATCTACGTGTGATCACTTGTATAGTCCAATTATTGCTGTAATCTTTCTTGGTCCAATAATTTAAAGTCACAGCGTTTTCGCTTTCGAACTTTACAGAAAACCGGCCATAGCTCTTGATCCTATCAATGACTTCTGCTGCCTGTTTAGCATTGGCACAGAAGATATCGATGTCGTTTTCACCCACAGGCTGTCCTTGATACCAACGCAGACAAGCACCACCAGCGATCCAAGGACCGTGCTTGATATCGGGCCAGATGAGGTTTAATGGTTCGCTGTCGGCTTTGTGTACCGTAGGAAAATCAATGACCTTGATATCCTTGTCGTAGTTTACAGGAGTAGTCTCTACTGTAGAGAAAATATCTTGAAAAATTAAATCACTCATTATTTTTCGCTACTCTTAATAGTATCAAACAATCCGGCTTTGTCTTTCTTGTATTTCTCCCAAGCACTCTTTGTACCGTCCCAGATCAACCATTTGGTCATGAAACCAAATACTACTGCCATAGGCACAGCACTGAGGTATGCTACATACGGAGGCTCTGCTACCAGAGCGGCTCCGAAAAAGAAACTGCTTACAATAAAGGCTTTTTGCCAAAATTCAAACTTGGCCCATTGCCAACTTATAAATCCCAAAATATCTTTAATCATTTTCTTGCTCCTTGGTTAATTCACACATCAAAAGAAAGTGTTCGTAGGCTTTGCGTACACTTTCGTGTTTCATAAGTTTATCTGCTTCTTCCTGCATAGCATTAACGCCTGCTTCGGCAGCATCTCTAGCCGAACCGTGAGTAAACATGAAACGAAAGTCTTCTGGAATAGTTTCAATAAACTTCTTCCATTTCTTTTGTGTGGCTTCATCGATCTCTCTGTTCATAGGACGCAGTTCGGTGGCTTCTTGTATCTTGCGTGTGATAGCATCTTCAGCATAACGGCCGGCAGCAATCATTGGAGCCAGGGCCGGATCGATCCTATAACGACGACTACCACCCCCAGGGTACACAGAAACGAGATGATCACCTTTAGGAAAGCTGTCCAAAAGTTCATTATCATATTCACTCACAGGCACATACCTGCGCCCTTGTTTTTTGTAGAAAATCTGTTTCATACTTCAACTCCAAAACATTTTTTTAACAAAACTGAAAACGATCATAAAGATTGAGAAGTAAGCAGCCGCACCTACCATTAATAGATATACGACTGCCCACCAACCTGCTCGATCACCTTCGCTCATACTTCAATGATCTTGTTAGGATCCCAACCAGTGAACTCGTAACCGTCGTAGCCTCTAGGGTTACAGACAACACGACATTCTCCAATTTGATAATCAAATGGATGATGCGTATGCCCGTGTGTCCACAGTTTGATCTGCGGATTGTCTAACATGATTTCGCTAAGGTCACTGTGATAAGCACCATTCATGATATGATCATGCCGGTATTGCTCATGACAGCTTTGGAATGAAGGACTGTGATGCCCAACAACCACACAGCGTCGATCTTTGTGTTCACTGACAATATGTTTGATATATTCCACAGTTAGTTTATGACGTTCGCAGGTATCCGCAGGCTTTAACTTGCGATAGCCAGCTTGATCATTAACAGTGGCGCGATAGTCGTTCATCATATCTCGAACCGCATGTAGGGTCAACGGATCAAACTTGTTCATGTCAGTCCACAGCGTACCACCGACAAATACCACATCGTCAATGATCTTCATGTCACGCTCTAAGAAGTAGACATTATCATGAACAGCACAGGCCGCACGAAGTTCGTCGAGTCCAGCAAAGAACTTGCCGTCACTGTAAAACTCGTGATTACCAGCAACATAGACAACGTGAGGAAACTGAAACGAGCAACGTTTCAAGAAATCACGGAAACGGATTCCGTACTCACTCTCAGGCTTATTGACCTTGCTGGCAACCATTATGTCGCCACTCAGGATCAGCACATCCGCACCCATTTGATTTTGGATGTTGATGTCAGCGAATTCTAGATGGAGGTCTGATACTAATTGGATTTTCATAGTATTATTATATACTCAGTTAATTATTCTGTCAACCGTATTATTTTACCATAAATACTACAACAAGGAACAATTTCACTAATGATAGAAATTACTTTTTTACAAGGGCTGTTGATCACCCTTTTACTCACACACATCACCATCGTCAGCGTTACGCTGTATCTACACAGATCACAGGCACATCGAGGAGTGGAATTTCATCCTGCCCTTAGCCACTTCTTTCGTTTTTGGGTTTGGTTAACTACAGGAATGACTACCAAAGCATGGGTAGCTGTACATCGTAAACATCATCAAAGCACTGATCAAGAAGGTGATCCGCACAGTCCACACATATTTGGTATTTGGAAGCTGTTATTTGGTGGCTGGAGTTTATATCACGAAGCGACCAAAGATCCCGCATTTGTAATAAAGTACGGCACAGGCACACCTAAAGATAGGCTAGAATTATTTTACACTAGGCATCACCGGGCAGGATTCATTCTAATGCTGATCATAGATCTTGTTCTTTTTGGCCTTCCCGGTATTTTAATTTGGGGCATCCAGATGATATGGATTCCCTTTTGGGCTGCGGGTTTTATCAATGGTATTGGACACTGGTGGGGATATCGAAACGGCAACACCGATGATCACAGTCGTAATGTTTCGCCTGTTGGAATTCTTATCGGTGGAGAAGAACTACACAATAACCATCACTTAGATCCTGCTAATCCTAGATTCAAACGTCGTTGGTTTGAATTAGACATTGGATGGTTCTATATCAAAGTCTTAGAAAAACTAAGGCTTGCAAAGATTAGATACACGCCACCCGTTTAAACTAGATCCCACCCAATCTTTCCACTCATCCTGTTTACCTATTAGGTAAGCAGGCATGTAGTGCCATTGGAGCATTAGCCAAACATTAAAGTCAAACAGGTCGTTATATGGCTTCCATAAATCATACATACAGTATTTAATCTTATATAATTAATTACATGCCTAGATTATACATCGTTGGAGACAGCTTCACAGCCGCAGAAAAGCAGGCCAGAGACCAAGAAAAGACCTGGTGGTACCAACTGGCACAAAAATTAGGCTGTAATGGCTTTACTAATTTTTCCGCTATCGGTTCGGCCCAAGAACATGCCTGGTACATGTTACAGGTACAGTTACCTGAAATAAAATCTGATGATTATCTGTTGATTGTGGCCACACATCCTGCTAGAAGGTGGTGGGTCGTTGATGATCCAACGCTGGGCAAAGTGGAATTCTTAAACGATGCTCCCCACGTCGATCCTGCCGTGGCTAAGACTGCTGCCTTATGGGAAAGATATGTACAACGTCCGCAACTGGACAGCATAGCGGTCCTACAACGATTAGGTTGGCTATCTGCTATCGCACATAGTAGATCCTGGAGACCACCTTTAGTGATCTTCGGTTTTGATCAAATGGTCCCTGGCTATGACGAATTCGCAAATATAAAATTTTCTAAAGGTAGCCTTACGGAAAATATAGCCACAGCTGAAGTACCCGGCGGGCACACTAACAATGCCTATAACAATCTCATACAGGGAGTTGATCCTAGATACAATCATCTCTGTCTAAGGAATCACGAAGCGTTACTGAACAAAGTCTATAACACTTTTGCCAAAGATCAAGAATTGGATCTTACCACGGGTTTCGATCTAGGAATCCTAACAGAACAGTCTTTACAAGATCCAGAATTCATAAGCAAAGAACTAGATGCTGTAAAAGTAGATCAAAGAAAATCTACTATCAAGACACGTAATATACTATCAATGTTCCAGATGAGTAAATTTGGGTGATAAAAAAACCCGCCTTAGCGGGTTTTTTGTTACAGCTCAGGATCTTCTGGTGGCACAGGCATTGGTTTACCTAGTGAACTCATCATTGGCTGAGCTGATGGGCCAAAGGAACTTGAAGCTCCAAAGGCACCTGCCGGAGTCGCTCCCGGTGTTGGCATAGCTGGTCTGTTAAAACTTAGATTAGCACCTCCAAAGCTGGCGTTAGCACTGAATCCACCGCTAGGAGGAGTTGTGCTAGGACTTGGTGATACAGTTGGTGCTTTGTTGGCAGAGTCTAGAGCTTTGGCTCTAAGATCTTTGTCGTTACCTGCTAACATAATGCCAGACAGCGTACCAGTTAGGAACGTTGCGATAGGAATGATCAATTCAAAAAACTTTTGATCGATAGGACTTATGGCATTTAATGGTTGTGTTACGAATATAATAGAATACAAAACAACAAAAACAATACCTGTCAAAGTTAATGCTAGACAGATACCAATGAAGAATTTTAATCGAGCCATCAGTTGCTCTTCGGTATAGATAAAGACTTCTCCTGTATCCTTATCTTCTCTCTTTATGCTTTTAAGTAGTTCCATTATTTGCATCCTTTATTGTCTACGGGTGGTGATACAAGAGGTTTCGCTGCTGCTATTTCTCCGTCTTTAGGCGGACCCAATCTAGGATCTCTCTGCCCTTTAAAAATATGTTCTGGACAGGTTCTAGTTACATCACAAGTAGGTAGTTTACACATCTCCTTGTCCCAATTCTTAGGATCTTGACAAGGATAACGGAAAGTGTCACCTCCAATGCAAGCTAAAAGCAATGGTAAAGCCAGCAAGAGAGCCAACCATTTTATCATCTTTCTATCGTTCATATCGCTCCTTTCGCTCCAGATATTACATAATGTTATTTAACAAAAAAGCCCGAAAATATCTCGGGCTTTAATTTGTTGATAATATGCTATTATTATTTGCCTGATAGTGGATTATCCAATGCTTTCTGAATCTTTGAATCAATTTCTTTACGTAGCACACGCAGGTCTTGATCTGTTTCGCGAGATAACTGCTTACCATCACGCTCTACTTGTTCAACAACCTTTTCAAGTCTGCGAATGTCCTGCTTTAGATCGTTCTTGATGTCTTGTGTGTATTGTACAGACTTTTCACTGTTCTGCATCGTGATTTCCATCTTCTTGTTTAGTTCAGATAAGTCTGGAGCAACGTATTCAGCGATACGTTTTTTCATACTTGTGTAATCCTTATAAACTTCAAAGCAGCCGTATAGTCCACCAAGCACAGACGAAACAATAGTAGCAGCCACCATCAGTTTGGCAGGTGTAAATTCGTAACCACCGATGCTAATAACTGTGTCTTTACTAGCATATTTTTTTGCTGCTGCTTCAAGTTCATCGACTTTAGCATTTACATCTTTAATTTCTTCTCCCATCTCCCTCCTCCTTAGTTAGACAGTGGGTTGTCTAACGCTTTTTTAATTTTATCATCAACTTCTTTTCTAATAGAACGTAGTTCAGATTGTGTTTCTTTCTGATTACGTGTCATTTCTTGGTTGACTTCTTTGATAGTCTGATCACTATACCTTCTAACTTCTTTGAGTGTAGTATCAGAATCTTTCTTGATATCCTTAACTGTGGTATCCACTTCTTTCTTTACATCTTTGACTGTGTTGTCGATATCTCTAATTGCCGTAGCATTTTTTCTTTCCAGGCCTTCGACTACACCTTCTACCCTACGGATATCATTTTTAAGATCGTTCTTGATATCCTGTGTATATTCTACCATCTTAGTGGTGTTAGCATCAGTGACTTCTAATTTTTTATAAATCTCAGTCAGGTCTGGTGACACGTATTCTGCTATTTTTTTCTTCATACCCATATAGTCTTTATAGACTTCAAAGCAGCCATATAGTCCACCTAGAGTAGACGATACAATAGTAGCAGCCACCATTAACTTAGCAGGAGTAAATTCATAACCCCCGATGCTGATGACAGTGTTAGCACTGGCATATTTTTTTGCAGCATCTTCTAACTTGTCAACTTGTTTGTTTAAATCTTTGATTTCTTCGGACATTTTATTTGTTCCTTTCATAATGATCCGCGTTTCATTTGATTGACCACTTGCCTCATCTTAATCAATTCTGAAGCAGTTGGTCCCCTTTTTTCTGGCAGAGGTATTTTTAATTCTTGTTGTTTTTCCTCTTTGTAATACCAGACACCTACTGAAACTAACACTAAAACTTCTAGTAGATAAAAAATCATAAACGATTCAAATAATAAACTTGTTTCCATGTTCATTTACTCAATTGATACTGTTGCTCGACCATATCCGAATGTAACTTGTCAGATCCAGTCATAAATCTTCTTCCGCTAGGATTGTCAATGTTACGTTGTCCGCGATAAATTTCGAACGGTCTATATCCACGACCGTCTTGTAACATAACTTTACCATATGCGTCAAACCCTGGTGTGAATCCCATGGCTTGTATTACTACATTCTGAACAGCGATCTGCTGCTCAAAGTTTGCTGCGTCACCCATTTTTCCTGCTAGTTGCTTTCCTTCTTCGACGGCCTTGGCTTTGGCTGCGGCTTCTCTTTTTTCTTGTATTTCTTCACGAGCAGTTTTCTTTTCTTCTTTCTTTTCTCCGCCTTCTGCTTTAGCTGTCTGTGAAGGACCATCTTGTTTCTGCTCTTTCTGTTCTTTTTGTTCTTTCTTTTCTTCGGCCTTAGCTGGAGCTGCGGCTGCTTTTGTAGCAGGCTCAGGCGGAGGTGATGCTTTAGCTGTTAGCTGTACAGGTGCTGCTGGTGCCGCGGCAGAGTTAGCAGTGGTAGTAGGGCTGCTGATAGCTTTATCAACGTTGCTGTCACCTGTCTTCGAAACTGTAGTAGATACTGTACCATCAGATGATATAGATGCTGTTGCTTCGGTTTTGCTCACAGTGCCTCCACTGGTAGTTCCTCCAGTAGATGATCCGCCCGACGCAGATGTAGTACTGTAACCAGGACACATGGTGTTAGACTGTGGATTAGATCCACAAGACGCAAGTGTAGTGGTATAGCTTGGACAGTATGAATAGGTCAATTGATTATTAGAACAGGCGTTACTAGCGGCAGTATAACCAGTACATAGAGTGTTGCTTAACGGATTAGTTGAGCAGGTTGTCTGTGCTGCGGAATACCCAGGACAATAACTAGCGTATAGAGAGTTAGAAGAACATTGTGTTGACGCTGACGAATATCCCGGGCAGTAGCTGGCATATAGTGGATTTATAGAACACTGTGTTGTAGCTGTCTGATAATTTTGACAGCTTGATGAATATAGTGGACTAATTGAACATTGTTGTTCTAAATATGCGGTTTCGTAGCCGGGACATTGTGTGGCATATAACGGGTTGATTGAGCACTGATAATTTAAATAGGCAGCAGCATATCCTGGACAGGCAGGATTGTATAATTGATTAGCTGTACATTGTTGTGTAAAATATGCCTGGGCATAACCTGGGCACTGTGCGTCATACAACGGATTAGCAGAACATTGTTGTGTGAATATTGCTTGAGCATAACCAGGACATTGTGGGCTAGTCAACGGATTTGTGTTACAAATATCTGGTGTAAAATTAAAACCGAGATATGGTGTGGCACTTGCTATGCCCGTGGTCCATGTGTTGATCGTAGCATTGCCTAGAGTAGAAATATCGCGACTTGTATTTCCTAAAAGAATTTCCCTTCTAAAACTACCGCTGATATTTTGACCACTATGTGAATTAGTGTCATAGGCTATCTGTTGTCCTGAACTGTTAGTTACATTCATACTGCCGCCGACCATGCTATCTGCCCAACCAGTACAAAATATTCCTAAAAATGTGCTGTTACAATATTGATTACCGATCGAGTAATCGTAACCCCACGTAGCACTATGAACACGAACACCCGAGTTACCAAACCCTAGTGCTTGATTGATAGCAAATGATGTCCCATATATCGAAGTTAGATCGCCTGTGCTCCACATGTTAGCATCGTTGAACCCGGCACATGACGGAGAATATCTTGGATTAGCCGCACAGGGATCTACGGTATAATTTGCGGCCAACGAAACATTGCGAACCTGTGGCCCATAATAGCCTGCCCAGAATCCCGCATCTCTACTTACAAACTGAATACCTAGACTTCCAGAATTTTGTAAACTCAGCGGCGAGTCGAGCAGTTGTGTGCCTGTAAATCTCGTCCACTCAAATTGTGTATTATAGTATTGATCAGACTGTTTGATAATCTGACCAAGATTGTTCGTCATAAATGATGTAGCATATATGTCATCGGTGCCACCCTGACCGCCTGTACCATTCTTATTACGAAGGTCGTAACCCCAGTTCCAGCCGTTGATCTGGATGCCTGTTCCAGATAATGCTGTGTTGATACCTATGACCTGATGAACCGCAGTCTGACCATACGAGAAATGTATGGTGTTTGTAGCAGGATCATACAAAGGAGCAGGACCACCAGTACAACAGTCATTAGGATGAGTTCCAACATTAACGTTGTTCCAAGTCCCGCCTATTAGGTTTGGAGTAGTTGCTACTGTCTGAGCATTAGAGTAAGAGAATGAGCAGAAGGATAGCACCACCAATGCCCCAACGTGTTTTGCTATCCGTTTCAGTAGTCTGCTCATTTGTTACTTTGGGTCTACTGACCCTTTCTTTTCTTCTCTTAGATCAACTGTTGGCGGTTTTACAGCATAATATCCAACATTGTCTTTCTTTTGATTATCGATGACACCACGTGCTTGCCATTCCGATTTAGCCTGTTCTCCGATCTTACCGTCAACTGGACAAGGTGTTCCAGCAGCTAACATAGCTGCGAACACACGTTCGTCTTGGCATAATGTAGCAACAGCCGCTACTTTCATACCCATGTCGTATAAGTTCTTTGAAAGTTTGATTCTTTCGCAATTCATATCTCGCATCGTACCACCCATGGAGATACCAAGAATTTGCGTTTGGACTGCTCCACTTGCTGCTACTGCACAAACATCATTATTGATAGTTGTAATAGCTGGTGCTACAGCAGTTGGTGGAGGTGATTTAATAGTTGTTGTGGAGTTTGAATCCACGGTACTGCGTGAAGTAGAATCAGTCACGATTGGATCTGCTGACGCAGACGCTGCCATCGCAACCAATGCCACGGTTAGTAATACTTTTTTCATTTTATTCGCTCCCGGTAACCCGTATTAATATTTACTGTCTGCTGAAACAAAATTAACCGGATACATAATGATTTAGGTTAAATACATTACTATGAGATTCTTTGAATTTAATCAACCAATAAAAGAAGGCGGCGATTCTAAAAGCACTCAGTTTAACTCTGAAGTGGGTTTATTAGCCGCAATGTGTGGGGTAGATCCTACTACCTTTGATCCGAAAAATCCTGCCCCTAGTTTTGCTAACAGTTCCTATACAGTAGGTAATAGTACCCTTGCTAACATTCAAGCACAGGCAGATAATTACAATCCTACAAAGTTCAACAAGTGGGTCACTAGTGTAGGACCTAAAGTCGCTAAATTAATTCTAGCAGAGTTAACTAAACTAAAAATGCCAGCACCGACTGAGTTATCATGGGTAGGTGGTCAGAATCAATCGAGCGTAGCTGATGTTAAATTCGTAAATCATCCAGTAGACGGTATCAGTGTCAAGGAAGCAGGAGCTCCTACATTGGCCAACCTAACAGCAAAATCTTTAGGTCTAGATGGTGCGGATCCTGATGTTTTCCGTCAACACGCCCCAGCCGAGTGGGATGCTGTTAAACAATATGTTTTTAAGAAGGTGATTGAAATTGCCAAAGCTCAACCAGGCAAAGCATTTTCACCTATCAAATCTAAGTATAGCATCACTTATATGGAAGGCGAAATTCCACAAGGTGCTAAACGTTTAAAAGTTCCTAAAGTTCCAGAACAACCGCCTGCTATAGAACCTACTTCAGAAGATGTAACCAGCAGTGGTTATTTTGTTATCAACTTCGGAGACGGTATAGTCAACGAGCCCGAAGAACGCATCATGACAGACTTGCCAAAGAACTCGGCATGGCAACGTGTGTTCGGAGATTACTTTCAAGGGTATTGGAATAAAGATACCGACCTTAAACAATTAGGCGAACGCCTGTTTATTAAAATCGGAAAAGATTTTGTAGCTAAAATTAAGCTAGGTCTGGCACAGGCTGCTAATTTACAAAGTGCTGTAAAAATGGGGAACAAGAGTTATTTCTATGCGACCCCGAAAGCAGTATTCTATGTTCCATCAGTGACCAGTACTCAAGGTTTAGCACTAATCGACCTAAAATACACCGCACCTAAAGGAACGAATCAAAATTTCTTGGCGACCATCGGATATCCCGGACAAACTCCAGCTAGTGTACTAATCTATATTCGATACGCTAATGGTATTTTCCAAACTAATCCCACTGTAAGAGTACAACGACTCACTAACCCCGAAGGACTAGGTTGGATTAAATTATAATTCGGGAAATAAGCAGTCCTGGATAAAGACCTTAACATCTTCTTCATCAAGACCTAGACTAGTCATAACCCGCGGAGTATGCGGGTTTTGTTTTTGATTCTGTGCGTAAAAATTCTGTTCGAATGTGGTATCAGCAACTGTGTTATTAGTTTCACCTACGGTTTCTAAGTAATGGTTTACCAATATGTGTGCCAATGATTCTATCTGATTGAGTTCTTCATCTTTTTGTACATTGCCCGCAGCGACCATATGTGGGCTGAAAATACGCTGTGCCCAGTCAGGCAATTCACGCTTGCGGATCCATTCATATCTACTGACTTCTTCGGCAAAGTACTTGATCATAGGATGTTCTCTATCAGTAGTAGGACTGTAGTCAATAAAACAGCCAGTGATTTTATTCTTACCAGCTATTACATCAAAGCCGAATATAGGTGCCGGGTTATGGATGTGAGGGAATACACAGCAGTGCATCATCCAGAGGCCCTTTGTGGATCGGGCATCGACTACATCGATATGGGCTCTACGATAATTTCCGCTAGACCAAACCCTATTAACCCAACCCGGCTGATTGAATCGATCCATTCCTGGTTCAAAAATCTCTACACCAGTCTCTGAAAATAATCTTTCTAACCTTTGTTGGATATCAACTAGTTTGTACCAAACTTGACTCATTGAGTTCCTTCATTATAGCTATGGCATGATCGAAGGCTACATTGGCTTCATCGCCTAGATCGTCTGTGAGCAGCTGTCTTATCTTACCGATAAGTTCGTCTCTATTTCTAAATTCATAGAACTTGCCGCTTCCAGGTACTTTCTTAGCGATCATTTGTCCGCCATAAAGATCGCCCATGTGTCTAACATATAAGTGAGCCATTAATAGAGGATGTCTTGATTCGTCTTCAAACAGATCGTGGAGATATTGAGTATAGTTTTGTGTCGCCGGTAGGATTTTGATATTTGCTGTGACATCGAGTTCTTTGAAATCTTCAAATATATTCAAAGCTCGACCTAGACCTGCGAGTTCTTGTATAAGACCCGCTTTGGCACAATAGTATTCTAGTTTTCCATATACCTCTAACATCTGTGCCAGATATAGAGCATACATCTCTTTGCTGATATTTCCACTTAGTAACAGTTTAGCGAATTCTGTACGTTCAGCATCGTGGTGCTTTTCTTTAGTAAGTTCTTTGAGACTCATTCAATACTCCTGAAAAATATACGCAGATATTTATTGTTCTGCGTATACCAGGAAAAATTATTCTTCTTCAACTCGGATCTGTAAAGGAAAGCCGTTTTCTTGTGCGATGCGACTAGACTCTACACCTTTGTTTTCTGCGATTTCATAGGTATAGACACCAACTACGGCAGCACCAGTTTCGTGTATCTCTAAGGTGATATCACGGGACCTAGCTTCGTCGTGTTTAAAGATGTTAACCAAAAGATCCATTACAAATTCCATAGGTGTATGGTCGTCATTTAGAAAGACAACTTTCCACATTTTTGGAGGTTGTAATTCGATTTTGATTTTACTTTCTATTTTGATATCAGTATCTGCCATTTTATGCTCCGTTAAGGGGGAGTCGCCTCCCCCTGAGTATATACTATTACTTAACCTCAATCACTTCGATTTGGCGTGGTAATAGAGCGTCCGGAACCTTTCTTTCGATCTGGACTAGCAATAGACCGTTTTTAATTTCAGCCTTTACTATTTCCATGTGTTCTGCGAGCGTAAATCTACGTTCGAAGTCGCGGAAAGCAAGCCCTCGATGTAGATACTCTGGAGCAGGATCTTGTGAAACTGTCTTTTGTCCGCGGATCGTCAATTGATCGCCTTCTACCTCTACAGCAACTTCGCTCTTTTCAAAGCCTGCTACTGCTACAACGATATCATATAGATTTTCGGAAACCTTTTCGATATTGTAAGGTGGGTAGTTGTTAGTCAATTGATTCGCGAAACGTGTTTCGAACGTATCAAATAACTGATCAAAACCGATAAGTGCTCTGTTAAGAGCATTAGTGTCAAAACGTGTTAAATTTCCATTCATTTTATTTCTCCTTTTTAAGCAAGAATGTATCGAGGCCTCACCTGAGCACCTCTTGTGAGAGTTTAGGTTGTTTGCTTAAACTCCGCATCGATCACATCATCCTGAGCAGGTGTTTCTGTCTGCTTTTTGGCTTCTGCGATCTTTTGACTAGCCACGATTAAATCGCTGGTCTTTTGTGTGATAGCGTCTTTGTCATCGCCAGTCAATTCAGTCCGAAGAGCTGCGATAGCATCTTCGATTTCTTTTTTGTCTGTGTCTGTGAGCGTGGTTTCTTTTAGATCATTTTCTACACTGTTGATCATTGATTCGCCTTGATTCTTAGCATCAATTAACTCACGTGCTTTCTTATCTGCTTCGGCATTAGCTTCTGCGTCGCGGATCATCTGTTCAATCTGCTCTTTGCTTAGGCCGCTGTCGCTCTTGATAGTGATCTTATTTTCTTTACCTGTGCCTTTGTCTTTGGCTGAGATGTTCATGATACCGTTGGCATCGATGTCAAATGTAACTTCAATCTGTGGCATACCCCTACGTGCGGGTGCGATGCCTTCTAGATTAAATTCTCCCAGGATCTTGTTATATTGGAACAGCTCACGTTCGCCCTGTCCGACTTTGATAGTCACAGCAGGTTGATTGTCTTCAGCTGTGCTGAATACCTGGCTGGCCTTTGTAGGAATAGTAGTGTTCTTCTGTACAAGTTTAGTAAACACACCGCCCATTGTTTCGATACCTAAACTCAATGGTGTAACGTCTAGCAATAGGACGTCAGTGCGATCACCTGCTAGCACACTACCCTGGATGGCAGCACCGACAGCCACGGCTTCGTCTGGATTAACGTCTTTGCGTGGAGCCTTACCGAACAGACGTTCAACTTCTTCTTGTACCTTAGGCATACGTGTCTGACCACCGACTAAGATCACTTCGTCGATGTCAGCGGCTGTAATTCCTGCATCCTTCATGGCAATACGGCATGGCTCTAGACTGCGTTGGATTAGCTCATCGACTAGTCCTTCTAGTTTAGCTTTGGTTAATTTTACCACAAGGTGTTTAGGTCCACTGGCATCAGCGGTGATGTATGGTAGATTGACTTCAGTTTGATTACTGCTAGACAGCTCAATTTTAGCTTTCTCGGCAGCATCTTTTAATCGTTGTAGAGCCAGCATATCTTTGGTTAGATCGATCCCCTGTTCTTTCTTGAACTCATCTACCAAGAAGTCCATGATACGTTGGTCAAAATCCTCACCACCCAAGAATGTGTCCCCGTTGGTACTTAGAACTTCGATTTGTTTGTCCCCGTCGACGTTCGCGATTTCAATGATCGATACATCGAAAGTACCTCCACCAAGGTCGTAAACAGCAATCTTCCTGTCAGCTTTATCAGTTTTATCAACGCCATACGCAAGAGCAGCCGCAGTAGGTTCGTTAATAATACGGAGTACTTCCAAGCCTGCGATCTTACCAGCGTCCTTTGTAGCCTGTCTTTGGCTGTCATTAAAGTATGCGGGAACTGTGATAACCGCTTGAGTAACTGTTTCACCTAGATAATCCTCTGCGGTCTTTTTCATCTTACGTAGAACTTCAGCACTGACCTGCGGTGGTGCTAGTTCTTTATCCTGTGCTCGGATCCATGCGTCTCCATTTGAAGATTCGAAAATCTCATAGGGCATTAGATCTAAGTCTTTTTGTACTGCCTTTTCGGTAAATTTACGACCAATCAAACGCTTAGACGCATAGATCGTATTTTTGGGATTTGTAACTGCCTGTCGTTTAGCTGAAGCACCCACTAAGACTTCGTCGTTAGCATAGGCGACAATACTAGGTGTGGTTCTAGCACCTTCAGAATTTTCAATTACTTTGGAATTTCCTGCCTCGATGATAGCCACGCACGAATTGGTGGTTCCGAGGTCAATACCGATGACTTTGCTCATATTTTATCTCCTTTAATTAAGCAAGATTTAAGTGTTGGGCAACTGCCCGTTTGTAAGACCCGAAGCATCTTACAAAAATATTTATCTCTGATTAGCGAAGGGGGCGAACATTTTACCGTCTATAGAGCTAGCAGAGCGTAGCTTGGTAAACACATTTTGTACGCCTACAGCCTGATTCCACGCATCTTCTAGAGCATGATGCTTTAGCACGGGCGGACGACGTGGATCTATACCTATATCAAAGATAGTACGAGTATCCCGCACTTCCCAGAAACTCCAGGGAATTGCTTTACCAATTTTGCGGAAAATATTTTCGCAGATGATCACATCAAACCCTGAACCGTGGCTCCAAACTCGTTTAGCGCCCCAGCAGAACTTATACAGCTGATTCATAGCATCTACAATATCAATTCTTCCGTCGGGATTAAACGCTTCATCTTGAGCTTCTTTGCTCTGATTAGCCCACCAATCTACTGTGGCAGTGGATACAGTACAGCCTAGTCGATCACAGCTATCAACATCTACTTTTACGTAGAATTTTTCCATAGCTGGTTCTTCCAGTTCAGATCCGAACGGATCAAACTTTACGGCACCGATGGTTAATATTGTTGCTGAGGGAAGAACGTCAAGCGTCTCTAGGTCGATCATAATATCTGTATTCATAGTACTATTATACTTTCTATTATTTCAATCGTCAATGGTTTAAAAAAGTTTTGGTGGTAATTGTTGATCTTTTATTTTTTTCTTCCAGCGAGCACGGGCAGCTGATTTAGCTTTCTTACGTGCTTCGGATGGTTTTGTGTAATGTTCTCTTTCGCGAAGAGTTTCTAACAGTTTAGAATCACTGATCTTGTTCTTAAATTTCCTAAGGGCTTTCTCGATATGTTCACCCTCTTTGACTATAACTGTGACACCTCTACAGATTCGATTATCGTATTGATTTCTCATAGGTTGCGATTGTATTCTCCAAAAGTTCGTAGCATTGATTTACATCTAAAATGCTGTTATTATTAATTATGTCTAGATCACGCAAATGACCAAAATAGTAGCTGTTTATTTGGGCACTGAAATAGCCAGTGAGTTCTCCAGGCAGGTTATCAACATCATAAATGATTAATTGACTTTTATTCTTCTTATCTATTAACCATTTCATATCGTTGCCAGGTGCCCACATATAAAGTACTGTGTTAGGAATCTTGGGCAACTGTGTTAATGCTGACGAGATTAAATTAGTTTTATCGTGAGATATTCCTACTAATAAAATCCTTAATCCGTCAGTATCAATATCGTCGGGCGGTGTGATTAAAAGCAGTTTGTTACCGATCATATTTTCTTTAGTATTTCTGTGATTGTTTCAAGATCAGAGTTTTCTAAATCTTCTGGTTTGATTAATCTAGATCTCAATTGGATGATCAAATTGATGACCCTTTGATATTCGCTGTCATCGACTTCTGGAAATTCGTAGCTGTCGATGACTTCGTTTGAGAGGAACGTGTATAATTGATTAACGAGATCGTATCTTGGATCTTCGTGTGTGATGCTTTTAAAACTTTTTCAGATAGTAGATTCATTCTGTTCAGAATTTTGTCTATAATCTATTTCAGCGGTTTCTGAACCTGCTCCGGTCCCAATTTCTCCAGATAGGTCAGATCCTTTTTTTTTAGATCTTCGTTAGGTTCGATCACTTCGGTTAGATCTGGTTTCAGTCTCTCTTCGACTACGACATCATTATAGCTCTGTGCGACTTCTTCATCTGTGAGTATCTCAGTGTTGTAGTAGGGTTCAGACATCCAGGGCAGTTCGCTGATAGAACCGTGATCGAACAATCTGCGTTGGCGTTTCAGACTATCATGTGGATGTTCAGACTTCCATGCTTTCATCGCTTCTTTTTCCAAGCGATCAGCAGAGTCCATCATCTCATCATCTTCTTTTTCTATTTCATTTTTGGCCGCACGTTCAGCTTCCTCGATCATCTTGTTCCATTCTTCTAGAGCAGATGTATCATCTTGTTTAGGCTCTGGTTCGGGCTTACTGAATGAAAAGCCTTTCACGGCTTTGACCATATTAGACAATCTCAGTTTAGATTCACTTTCAGCGACCGGTTCTGTCTGGGTCACTGCGGCATCAGGATTAGGATTCTTCAAAGGAAATGGCCAAAACTTGATAGTGTTAGCATCATCTAGTATTTCTTTAGGCTGTTCTTGCTTGTCCCAGAAGCGAGCACGTTCTTTGATTTTATCAAACCAATCATTGACTTCGGTATCTTCGGGCTCGGTGTTTCGCTGACCTCGAGTCCATTGATAGGTCATCTGACTGCCTAACAACAATAAAACAGCCAATGGATCGAAGACGATAACGATGATCATGATGACCCATGTTACTGCCTTTTCTAAAATATTAGCATCTGGATTATCACCATAAATTAATTTGGCAATGTATTTTATTGGACCAACCTCTGCTTCCACCTTACGTACTTCAGCGGCGATGGGTGCCCTTTCCTCGCTAAGTTGACTAATTGTTTTCTGTTCGGTGGCAATCTCAGAAAGTAATCTAGTGCGTTCTTTGGCCTGTGATCTACGGAGCGCAACTGCCTTGTCCGCACCTTTTTCATCTTGACTTCGACCCATAACTTGGTCCACAGCCTCATCCATTTGTTTGAGTGCTTTGCGGTTAGCATCTATATTTCCTTTTGCTGTTGCTATCTTTTCATCGTAGATGGCTATCTTACTTTGAACATCACCACTGACAATATTTTGGTCCAAGTGGGCTTTACTTAAGAAGCCGAATATGCCCATCGAAGTGATCAGCATCAGGACCACTACCGCGATAGACATGTAGATTTTCATGAATCTTGGAATCGATTCCCAATAGGCTTTGAGCCAACTGGCCGCTACTAGTTTGGCTACTTCCAGTGTAGTACCCATGACCACTACTGGCCAAAATGCCGCGGCAAAGATAGAAGTTAACCCTATGACGCTGTAATAAATTGCTACAGCGGATAGGGTTATACCTGTTAGAAATAGTAATAGGGCAAATATCATAGAGTATTATTTATTCTAAAGTATACCAGGACCACTGTTCATTCCGATAGGTATGACAAGCAGCCAGTGTTAAAGATTCCTTCCTTCCAAACGCATATACCACAGTCGTTACATGTTTACAGTAGCCTGTGCCTCTAGGTTCTATGGCCTGTACCTTTACATAGCCGTGGATACCGTCGTGTTGCCATTTGACTTTTTCTCCCACTTCGCCATAGAACAATGCGTGCATCTGAGCGATAGAATAATATTCCATCTGCTCTTCGCTTAACTTCTTCCCCCAACCGAAACTGATAGTGGGTGCTAGGGTAATACCTTCTCTGTAAAGAAGTTTGGGTGGTTCACTTGACGACTGTGCTAAACAGAACGTTGGTATCACCATCATTATCTTTACAAAGAACCACTTTACGTGGGACATAGTTTTGTCCTTTCTTTACGACAAATTCAGCATAATCACAATTTTTAGCAAGTCCTGCTCGCACATCGACTAGCTTCCCTACTACATCGTCACTACATTTGATAACTGTATCGCTGTTAACAGTATCGCCATTTTGTTTATTAATGGTCTGATATGTATGACAATATTGAGTACCGCTGTCGGCTACCTTAGGAGCCGAGGAACAGCCGGCTAAGGCGAATGCGATAACGAACAGAACTACAATAATCATCCAAAGACGACTTTTGAGTTTATAGGCATCCATTATTGTGCCTTTGCTTCTGCCATCAATTGCTCAAAGGTAGTCTTCTTCATTTCAAGGCGAACATAGGTATAATGGCGCCCGTTCATAGTGAAGTGGCCTTTTTCAGTTTTCACATGCTTACGGATAGCTGTATCTGTAACCTTGTAGCTGATCAAAGTACGAGTAGTTTTCTTGTCATCTTTGATATCGATTACAGTTTCTGAATTAACCTTACCGTTGATGCGTTTGGCAAAGTTATTCATTGCGATTGCGTCCATCTGTTCCTCTGCGGCCTGAGCATAAACTGACTCACCTGCGCCACAGGCATAGACGTAATCTTCTTTCCACCAGAACCAACCTTTAACACCTTCTTGAGCACAGTCTTGATACCAACTGGGCTGGGCGTAGGTTTTGCGATCTGGAATTTCTTTCATTGACGAACAGCCTGTGATAGCCGCTGCCAAAATGCCTACTGCGATTGCCTTTTTCATAATTGCCTTTCTGTGTGTGAGTAACGACAATATAAATTATAGCACCGTAGCCAACCAAAGTCAACTACGGTGATTACCAATTTATTTGAAAAAGATCAGTGCCATCATCGCGGCTTGGACGACGAATCCAAACCCGATAGTGACTAGATTGAGTATATCCTTTTGAACTGCGGCCTTGACAAACATCATAGCGAGACCTGTCCAAACTAACAGTACCAAATCAACTCCTGGGAGCCGATCAGTTAGACCTGCCATCACTGCTAGTAGACTGGGAATAGTCGCGGCATGTAACACCAATACCGCGATCCAGCCCAATGCTTCAGCAGAAATGTGGCTTAGTTTTTCGTTAAAGAAATTCTTTACCGATTCGAGATTGAATGTCCAATCTTTATTTTCTATCATGATTATCCTCGAGACCTTTCTCTATAAAAAATGTGGTTACCAATTTGACCAATTTTATCAAGTGACCATTTTGGATTCACGTAGTTGGCATGATAATACAACGCATCTTTTAGAACACTTAATCTAAAGTTTTCTAGAAGAACCTTCTTCGCTACTTCGTAGCTTTCCTTGTATGCGGTCGGATTGACTGGGCGTGTTTTATGGGCTGATTCGCAGTACCATGAGAATTGGCATACTACCTTGTCCATAACAACGCTCTTTTGATAAATGACTCCGCAGATATCTTTGGGGAAACTTGGGTGAGCTACCCTGTTTAGTGTTACCTGTGCTACAGCTACTTTGCCTTCGAAGTTTTCATATCCAGCTTCTCTGTAGATATTCATTGCCAGGCAATCGAGCTGTCGCTCACGTGTTTTGATTGAAATCACTTCTTGGCTATAATAACCATTCTGTGCTTTTAGGGTTGTGAATTTATTAGCAGTGATCATCTGAACTAGATAAACGACTGCGATAAATCCTGCCACATAGGCAAGTAGTCTTAATGACTTTTCCATACTGTATCTCCTTTCATTTGGTGTGAACAAAACATCATTCACATTACATTAAGGGAGTAAACTTCACGAGGCTCTTGAAAGAACCCTGGGTTCGTGTAGTTGTCTCCATTGGACGCATGACCTCATAACTCATGTGCCTTTGGAGCCTTGACCGCCCGAATCTCACGGGTTTCTCATAGGCCAAGACTCGCGGATTGATTACTTTGGTTTCCATTTCATCAACCTACTATCTTAGTTTCTTTGCGAAACGTATTTTTATATAGCATATATCTCATATTATAGCACAGAAATAGGCGATTATCGACGCATTTTGGCGATATCTATAGCTTCTTCATCCGAAAAAATCGGAACCGCATTACTTTTGTGCATAGTGCCAATACCTTTGATCATAGTACCTGTATAAATTTTATCAGGTGTTTTCAAACATGGTGCCATATTGGTAGGATCCAAACTGGGAATTTTTGGACCAGTGTCTCTACGATATGGTTCAGATTTTTCAGCAACATACGTAGGCAAAGAAAGAGCTCGACTCTTTTTCTTTTTCTCTACTTTGATGTTGTGTCGATTGAGCAGATCCTGCCAAGAATCAGCAAGTTCTCTAGCCTTTCTAGCATGTTCTGCCGAAGCAAATTTCTTTTTACCTTTTTTCTTGCCTGTGGTACTGAGCCACGGGCCTTCTAAGTGCATGGTCATAACTGATACTCAAAAAGATTACCGAAATGATTGGAATTTTTAGCAACTGTCTCGATCTTACGCATGACATAGTCAGGGATTCTAAAGCGATAAGAACCGCAACTGTCGGTAATTTCAAAATTACCCCAACTTGTACCCTTTACATAAGGAGGATGATATCCATTGATTTCATTCTGGGCTATTTTTTCCCTACCAGCTTCGTATGCTTCACGAATTCGATCCTGTATAAAGTCATCGGACAGATCATAGACCTGTTCTTCTGTTACAACACTACCTAAATCGCTGTACTTGACACGATATTGCCTTTGAAACTTTTCTTTGATCGGGCTTTGATCGTACGGTGTCGAAATAATCTCACTGATACGCATAGAGCCTACCGTATGTGGACTAGATGATTCGATTTTGCGTGACTTTACTTCAACGCCATATTCAGCTAAATCGGGTCCAGGACCCGAATTGATCTTATAGCCATTTTCGGATAATTGGTCTTCGACCCATTTACCAACGTTACCAGAGTTCTGACGCATTGGAATTTCTGTACCTACAGCTATACCTTTTTTAATTTTGGTTACATTCATATGTTCTCCAAATCTATTACTGATACAATAGTATAACATCTTTGTAAAAAAGGTCAAGAAAAAACCCGCCGAAGCGGGTTTTTGGAGTAACGCTATGTATTATCTGTTCATGACATACATAGTGATCTCAAAGCCGTAACGCATTTCAACTGCTTCTGGTTTGGTCCACATAATGTTTCTCCTTTACTAATAAAACACACTATTGCCTTAGTATGTATCATTATTATAAAGCAAAAACACCAAGAAAGTCA
>JACCEB010217700.1_pt1 | contig 23680 bp, 21 predicted proteins | sample 7454761 | NCBI WGS metagenome assembly JACCEB01 (sample SAMN15323454, study PRJNA562643) | freshwater metagenome | isolation source: river surface water | place: USA:Blue River Watershed | collected 2017-08-18
CCAGCGTTTGGCCAAAGCCGCAGAGTAGCCGGGTGAGCCCATGCCATTGGCGTGCCGCAGTGGTTCAAACTCGCCGGTTAAGTGCGTTTGCATCCATTCACGAATGCTTTCACGAAAGCGGCGGTCTTCAATCGATTCGATGGCGTTCATGGCTTGCTTCACTCGGCCGTGTCATAAAGGGCTGCAACACTTTCAAGCCACTCAGAGACGGGCCCTAAGCGTTGGCTAGAAGCTTGTGCGCGGCGCAGATAAAAGTGGGGGTCGTATTCCCACGTGAATCCAACACCCCCATGCAGTTGCAAATTTTCGCGTGCACAAAACTGAGCGGCTTCTGTGGCCGTGACGCGCGCTTGGGCAGCGCTCACCAAGAGGCCAGCAGCATCGTCTTGTGTGTCTGCTAAGCACGCTGCACCATACACAGCCGATCGAGCACTTTCAACTTCAACCAACATCTGGGCACATCGATGTTTGATGGCTTGAAAGCTGGCAATGGGGCGGCCAAATTGTTGACGCTCCAAAACATAAGCCAAGGCCATGTCCAAACAGGCTTGCGCAACACCCACTTGTTCGGCGGCCAATCCGATGGCGGCCAAATACTTGATGCGGGTCAACAACGCTTCTGCTGCTTGGCCTCGAGCCAGGCATTGGTTTTCTGAAACATTGACACCATTCGCTTGAACCTGCGCCAAGCAGCGTGTGGTGTCCAAGGTTTCAAGTGATGTAATTTGCAAACCCGGGATGTGAGTGTCCAGAGCGAACAGCAAAGTTTCACCTGTCGGTGTTTGGGCAGGCAACACAATCACTTGTGCCATTTGGGCTGAGCCAACCGATGGCCAAGTGCCATCAAGATGCCACCCTGTTGAATGAACACGGGCAGTACCGGTTTGCCTACTGAGCGCCATAGAAGCAACCGCTTTTTCAGTGGCAATTTGGGTGAGCCAATGTTCGGCCAAGGGGTGAGGCAACAGAGACTTCAGTGCTGTGGCAGACAAAACAGCGGTGTCAAAAAATGGCACGCAAGCCAAGCGCCTGCCCAGTTGTTCTTGCAACAAACACACACTGACCCAATCCAAGTCCAAGCCACCCACAGATTCGGGCAAGTGCACACCGCACCAACCCAAATCGGCCATGGCCGACCACAAGGCATTGTCCATGTGAGCCTTCGATTGGGTGTGCGCCCTGACTTGCGTCATGGCGCTGGCCTTGGCTAAAAAGGTCTCAGCGCTTTCAACAATCTGTTGTTGTTCTGGGGTGAGTTGCAATTCCATCATTCGGCCATGGGACGTCTGTCTTTCCAAGGTGCAGCCTCTTCAAGTTGGCTGGCCAATGCAAACAAGGTGTCTTCATCGCCGTAGCGACCTGCAAACTGAGCACCGATGGGCATGTTCTGTGAATTCCAGTGCAGTGGAACCGACATGGCAGGGTGACCACTCATGTTGAACAGCGCAGTAAAGGGCGATGCCATCATGGCCACCTTGACAAAATCTTCGTAGGGTTGGTTCAGTGTCATCTCGCCTATCAGGGGCGCCGGTGCTGCTGTTACAGGGGCCAAGATGCAGTCGTATTCTTCGAAAAATAAATCAATGGCTCGGCTGGCTTGGTCAAAAGCCAATCGGGCTTTGAAGACTTGCAGTGCCGTGAACTGTTTCGCCAATTGCAAGCTGCGCCAATTGAGCGCTTCAAATTCGTCTTCGCGTGCGTCGCGGCCCACTGCGACTTCGCGGGCTTGCACTTGGGTCAGCATGCCGGTGGCAGTGGCAACACCCATGCCGCCAAACAAGTCGCCCACTGCCAATGCGGGTTGCGCCATCTCAACATGGTGTCCCAATGATTCGCAGAGCTTGGCCGTTTTTTGTACGGCTTCCAAACAGTCTGGGTGAACAGGTGCACCAAAGGGGTTGTTCAGCATCAGGGCAATTTTCAAAGGCCGAACTTTTTGATGGCCATCCAAAATGGCGTGCGGAAGGTGATTGCGCGATCCAAATTCTGGACCCTGCGTGAGCTTCATCATCAAAGCACTGTCACGCACACTTCGGCTAATGACGTGCTGGCAGGAGAGCCCCATCCAACCTTCCAAGGCTTTTGGGCCCATGGGGATTCGGCCACGGCTGGGTTTAAATCCAAACAAACCACAGTGTGATGCCGGAATGCGAATGGAACCGCCACCATCACTGGCGTGTGCCACGGGCAAGATGCCCGCTGCCACAGCCGCTGCGGCACCCCCGGAGGAGCCGCCCGCGCTGTAGCGAACATTCCAAGGGTTGAGGGTGTTGCCAAAGAGTTTGGATTCGGTGGTGGCTGTCTGCCCAAATTCGGGAGAGCTGGTTTTGGCAAAAATATTCAGGCCTGCTGCCTGATAGCGCTGAACCAAAGTGGAGTCATGGTCGGCCACTGCATCTTTGAAAAATGCACAACCGTGGGTGGTGATGGTGCCGTGCAGCGCAACCCCCAAATCTTTGAGTGCAAATGGCACACCCCATAAAGGCGCCTTCTCTGTTTCAGTTGCTCTTTGAGCCTGGGTGAATTGAGAAAGTTGAGAGGCTTTGTCATGGGCCATGTCATGGTGAAACATCACGATGGCATTGATGTTGGCACGGGCCTCTGCTCTGGCTTGGGTTGCAGCCAAAACTTCGAGTGGTGTGACTTGGCCCGTTCGCAGCAGCGCGGCCATTTCGGTGGCATCCCACCCTTCAAATTCTGGCAAGGGCAGGGAGCTCATTTCAGGTGCCCCAAACTTTTTGGGCAGGCGTTGCTTGGCTGATCAGTTGGTCGATGATGGGGCCCAATTCTTCGGGATGCCAGCGCGCACCTTTGTCGATGGTGGCGTCTGTTCGCCAGCCATCGCACATGGAAATTCTGCCGCCTTGTGACTCAAACAATTTGCCCGTAATGTGCGACGACTCAGGGCTGCCTAACCACACCACCAAGGGCGCCACATTGTCGGGTGCCCAAGCATCAAAGCTGCCATCTGCTGGCGCTTTGACCACGTCGGGCATGGCGCTTTCGGTCATGGAGGTGCGAGCGGCAGGTGCCAAGCCATTGACCGTCACGCCGTAGCGCGCCATCTCTGCAGCTTGCACCAAGGTGAGTGATGCAATGCCACCTTTGGCTGCCGAATAATTGGACTGGCCAATCGAGCCTTGCAAGCCAGCGCCAGAACTGGTGTTGATAATTCTGGCATCAACTTTGTTGCCTGCTTTGGCCGCGTCGCGCCAACGGCGACCCAAAATATTGGCCAAGCAGAAATGGCCTTTTAGGTGCACCTTCATGACCATGTCCCAGTCTTCTTCACTGAGGCTGATGAACATGCGATCACGCAAAATGCCAGCGTTGTTGACCAACACATGAACTTCGCCAAATGCCGCCACCGCCGCATCCACAATGCTTTGTGCGCCCGCCATGCTGGTAATGTCGCCTTGATTGGCCAAGGCTTGCCCGCCTGCCGCAGTCACTTCGGCTGCCACTTGCGTTGCAGCTTCAATGCGAATGTCATTGACCACCACATTGGCACCAGCTTGGCCAAAGGCCAAGGCGTAGGCGCGTCCTAAGCCGCCCCCAGCGCCCGTGATGATGACGGTTCTGTTTTCACAAATGCGCATAAATCAAAGTCTCTCAATGATGGTGACGTTGGCTTGACCGCCACCTTCACACATGGTTTGCAAGCCGAAGCGTTTTTGGGTTCTTTCAAGTTCATGCAACAAAGTAGTCATGAGCTTGACACCGGACGCACCCAAAGGATGGCCGAGGGCAATGGCACCGCCATTGACGTTGGTGCGTTCGTGCGGAAAGTGTGTTTCTTTGAGCCATGCCATGGCCACTGAGGCAAAGGCTTCATTGATTTCAACCAAATCGATGTCTTCGATTTTCATGCCTGCTTTTTTGAGTGCATGCGCGGTGGCTGGAATGGGGGCTGTTAAATGCCAGATGGGATCGTCTGCCAAAACACTCAGATGGTGAATGCGCGCGCGAGGTGTCAAATTGTATTTTTTGAGCGCAGCCTCTGAGACCACCAAAATAGCGGCTGCGGCATCGCAAGTGGAGCTTGAAACAGCGGCTGTGATTTTGGGATAGGTTGGGTCGACAGGTTGCAGCGTTGCCAATTTTTCCAGGGTGCTGGCGCGTGCAGTTTCATCCATGGCAAAGCTGCCGTAGGGCAAAATTTCGCGCTCAAAACGACCTTCCGCCATGGCGCGCAAGGCGCGGTCATGACTTTCTTTGGCAAACACTTCCATGTCTTCACGGCTGATCTGCCAATGATCGGCAATTCTTTGTGCGGCATAAAACTGATTGACTGGCGCATTGCCAAATCGGGCCTGCCAGCCTTGGCTTTCTGCAAATGGCGTACTAAAACCCAAGGGCTGACCTGCCAGCATGGCGGAGCCAATGGGAATACGGCTCATGGTTTGCACGCCGCCCGCCAATACCACGTCTTGTGTGCCGCTCATGACGGCTTGTGCAGCAAAGTGAACGGCCTGTTGTGAGGAACCGCATTGGCGATCAATGGTGGTGCCGGGTACGTTCAAAGGCATGCCGGCTGCCAACCAAGAAGTTCTAGCGATATCGCCTGCCAAGGCACCAATGGTGTCGACACATCCAAAGATGACATCGTCGTATTCAGCTGCTGGAATGGCGTTGCGTTCAACAATGCCCTTAATGACATGGGCACCTAAATCGGCGCCGTGCACTTGCGCCAATGCGCCATTGCGTTTGCCTGTGGGTGAACGCAATGCGTCAACGATGAAAGCTTCTGCCATGAGGGATCCGTCTTAAAGAGATGTGTTGAAAGTTGCACCTGGACCCATGAGCGAATCGTTGCTCATCAGGGCATCGGCAAGGCGTTGTTTGTGGAAGCTGCGATCGCCCCATGCGGCGTCCAATACCCAGGCGCGTTTCATGAACATTTGCAAATCGACTTCCCACGTGTAGCCCATGGCGCCATGCACTTGGATGGCTTTGCGTGCAGCAAACCAGCCCGCATCGGCGCAAGCAATTTTGGCGTGAGAAATTCGCACAGAACGCTGAGCTTCCGATTGACTCAATGCATTGGCTGCACGATACAACACGGGTTTTGCAAATTCAATTTTGGTGACGATGTCGGCCAGTTGATGCTTCACCGCTTGGAAGGAGCCAATGGGTTTGCCAAATTGTTTGCGTTGCGCAGCATAGTCCACCGTCAGGTCCAGCATGCGCTGTGCCAAGCCTAAAAGTTGGGCCGACACACCGAGCGCACCTCGGTCCAACAAGTCGTTGGCCAAAGCTTGTCCAGCAGCGCTGTCAGCAATGCGGCTGGCATCTGAAGGCTGCCAAGTGATGGTGGCCAAGCGTCTAGAGGCATCAATGCTGGGGCAGGCAACTGCAGTGATCTGGTCGGGCGTTAAGGCATGCCATTCTGTTCCGGTGGCGGTAGGGTGCGCAAGCAACAACAGGTCAGCCAAATGGGCATCTGCCACCCATGGGTTAACGGGGTGACCCAATGCAATGCGCACCGAACCATCTGCAATCAAGGGCAACCATTTGATTCGAACCGGATGATTCTCGGGCAAGCCTGACAACAAACCTGTTGCCAAATAAGCGGTATCGGACAGTGAGTCTGGAATGCCAAAGTAGCCCAGTTCTTGGTTCATCAAGGACCAGTCGACATCGCCCAGACCTAAGCCACCAGCAGACTCAGGCACCGACAAAGCGGTAATGCCTTGTTCTGCCAATTTGCTGCGAAGCTCTGTAGAGCGGCCTGCATCGGTTTGCCAAATGGCGCGGAGTTTTTCGGGTGCAGCTTCCACCATTAAAAAACGGCTGATGGAATCGCGTAAGGCGTGCTGGTCTTCGTTGAAAGTGAAATTCATGATCAGCCCCGTTAGTTTTTAGGCAAACCAAGCAAGCGCTCGGCAATGATGTTGCGTTGAATTTCGTTGCTGCCTGCGTAGATAGAACCTGCTTGTGCAAACAAAAAGCCTTCTAGCCATTCATGCGATTCGGGGTCTTCGCAGAGTTCAGCACGGGGTCCCAAAATACGCATGGCAGTCTCGTGCATTTCCAAATCCAGTTCTGACCAAAAGATTTTGTTGGTACTGGCTTCGGCGCCAACGCGCATGCCTTGCTGGACTTTGCCCACGGTGTGATACGACGCCAAGTTGTAGGCTTCAGACCCCATCCAAGCGCGCATCACGGCTTCGCGAATAGATGGGTCGCGATCGGCAGAGACTTGGTGCTTGCGATAAAGCTGCATGAGTTTTTGTGCAGTCCGCTGATAGCGAGCAGGTGAGCGCAGCAGCAAGCCACGCTCAAAGCCGGCTGTGGCCATGGCCACGTTCCAGCCTTGACCCTCTTCGCCCAGCAGGTTGTCTGCTGACACGCGAACGTCGTCAAAGAAAATTTCTGCAAAAGCTTGTTTGCCGTTCAATGCTTGAATGGGGCGAATGGTCAGGCCCGGTGCATCAAGGGGCACCAGCAAATAGCTCAAACCGTGGTGCCTAGAGGAAGTAGGGTCACTCCTGAACAAGCCAAACAACCAGTTGGCAAAGATAGCGCGGGTAGACCAGGTTTTTTGGCCATTTAAAACATAGTGATCGCCATCGCGAATGGCTTTGCTGCTGATGGCAGCCATGTCAGAGCCAGCATTGGGCTCGCTCCAACCCTGCGCCCACATGTCGTCGCAACGCGCCATGCGCGGTAAAAACTTGGCCTTTTGTGCAGCAGTGCCAAACTCCATCAAGGTAGGGCCTAGCAAAAGAATGCCGTTTTGATTGACGCGGAATGGGGCGTCAGCCTTCGCGTATTCCTCTTCAAAAATAAGCCACTGAATAAGGTCGCAACCACGACCCCCCAAGTCTTTGGGCCAAGTCACACTGCTCCAACCGCCATCTGCCAAAGTGGCTTCCCACTGTCGGTGTTGTTCGAAGCCTTCTTTGGTGTCGTGGCTTGCAAAAGTCTCGCGCGGTACGTGAGTTTGCAGCCAGTCGCGCACTTCAGCGCGAAAGGCGTTTTGTTCGCTTGTGTAATTAAGTTGCATCAGTACCTCCTTGGCATTCAAAACGTGGCATCACGTTTTTCGACAAATGCCTGACGGGTTTCATTGGAATCTGGGCTCATGTAGGCTTGCAAAGTGAAGCCTTGCTCCCAGCGGTATTTGTCTTCGAGATTGCCATCTTCAATGCCGGTAAGGGCTTCTTTGGCAATGCGAATCATGGCAGGGCTCTTGGCTGCAATTTTGGCGGCAATGGCCAAAGCCGTATCGCGCAATTCAGCACGCGGCACCACGCGTTCAATGGCGCCCAAACGGGCTGCTTCGGTAGCGCCAATCATCTCGCCTGTGAAAAACAAGTAGCGCGTTTTTTGCACGCCAAACATGCGCTGCATGTGGGCTGCACCGCCCATGGCGCCGCGGTCAACCTCTGGTAAGCCAAAACTGGCGTCGTCTGCGGCAATCACAATGTCGGCTGCACCGCAAATGCCAATGCCACCGCCCAACACAAAACCATGAACAGCCGCAATGACGGGGACTTTGTTGAGGTGAACTGCCTTGAAGGTGGCATAGTTGCCCGCGTTGACGTCGACAATCAATTTGTCGTTGCTGGCCAATTCTTTGATGTCAACACCGGCACAAAAGCCACGGCCTTCTGCGCGAATCACGATGACGCGAACTTCAGGCTTTTGACCCTGCGCTTCTATTTCTTTGGCAAGGCCATACCAGCCTGCAGCGTTCAAGGCATTGACGGGCGGGCGGTTGATCACAATTTCGGCAACGCCGTTGTCATGCAACTCAGTGAAAAATTGTTGGGTCATGCGGGTCGCTCCTTAAGCGTCTTGGCCACTGAATTGCTTGATCGCCAATTGCCTGTCTTGGGCTTGGCGCATGATGCCTTGAATGACGGTCTCACAAGAATCAAGTTGATTGATCAAAGCGGCCACTTGGCCAGACGACATGACGCCTTCAGCAGGTTTGCCATCGGTCATGGATCGTTGTAACAACATGGGCGCATTGGCCGCCATGACGTTTTGTGCAGTACTGCCAGGGTCTTCTCTGAAACCCTTCCACAAAATGGCCAGGGCTTGTTGCGTGGTCATGCCGGTTTGTGATTTCCATTGCAAGGCCAATTGGACGGCAATGCGCAAACGTTTGAAGGGTGATGATTTCTCGAGCATTTGCAAATACTCGTTGGGAATCATGCGTTGGGGCATGCCATCGACCAAGTAGGAGATCTGAATTTTTTCTGCGTCTTTGGCTTGAAGATAGCGATCTAAAGTGGCCGAAGGAATGCCAGAGTCGCTGGTCATCAAGAAGCGAGTGCCCATGGCAATGCCTTGCGCGCCATAGGCCAGCGCCGCCAGCAAGCCGCGGCCATCGTAGAAACCGCCGGCCGCAATGACCGGAACTTTGACCGCATCCACCACTTGGGGAATTAAGACCGTGGAGGGCACTGAGCCTGTGTGTCCGCCGCCCTCGCCACCTTGAACGGTGATGGCATTGGCACCCATTTCGATGGCTTTTTGCGCATGCTTCAAAGCGCCTACGGTGGGCATGCACACAATGCCCGCATCACGGAGTCGACCAATGACTTTTTTGTCGGGACCGCGGCCATAACTGACGGCCCGGACTTTGTGTTCGATGGCCAAGTCAAGCAACTGATTGGCGTTGGTTTGGAACATGTGAAAGTTCAAACCAAAAGGCTTGTTGCCTGTGAGTTCTTTGACCCGAATGATTTCGGCTTCAACTTCATCGGCTGGAATGGTTGCGCCTGCCAAAAAACCAAAGCCACCCGCATTGGTGGTGGCTGCAACCAAGGAAGAACCGGCCACCCAGCCCATGGCTGTTTGAATGACCGGATATTGGCACCCTAAAAGATCACACAGGGGTGTTCGCAATGCATGCGATGAACTCATTCTTTGGCGTCCTTTTTGTTGGCTTGCGCCATGGTTTTGGCATCGTGCCCGCCCAGTTGGCCCGCGCCCAGCACTTGGCTGTGTGCGTGTGCAAAGTGGTGATAACCAAAAGCCACATCCATGGTGGTGCGAAGGCCTTGCAGTTCTTCGACGCGATTGATCACGGTTTTCGTCAGGGCCAAGCCCATGCGCGGTTGCTTGGCAATGCGTGCTGCAATGTCGTATGTTTGAGTTTCAAGTTCATCGCGCGGCACCACGCGATTGACCATGCCCATCATGTAAGCCCTGTCGGCTTTCATGCGCTCGCCTAAAAATAAAAATTCTTTGGCAATGCGGGGATTGAGTTCGTGGGCGTGCGCAAAATATTCAACCCCAGGAATACCCATGCGAACCACGGGGTCCTGGAAAAACGCATCGTCACTGGCAATGATCAAGTCGCAGACCCAAGCCAGCATCAAGCCACCCGCCACACAGGCACCTTGCACCATGGCGATGGTGGGTTTGGGAATGTCGTGCCAGCGGCGGCACATGCCCAAATAAACTTCTTGCTCACGCGCAAACAGTTGTTCGGCGCCAGGCTTGTTGGTGTGGTCCCACCACAATGTTTGGCGGTCAAAGGGTTTGTTAATGTCTCTGCCTGGTGAGCCAATGTCATGACCCGCGCTGAAATGTTTGCCAGCACCGCGAAGAATAATGACTTTGACCGTGTCGTCGTCAACGGCACGCCTGAAGCACGCGTCCAAGGCGTAGGTCATTTGTGAGTTTTGGACATTGTGAAAATCAGGCCGATTCATGGTGAGCGTGGCCACACCGTCTGCCACCGCATACAAAACGGGTTCTTGGGTTTCGTAGACAGCCTTGTCTTCGCGCTGAACAAATTGATCGCCGGGGTCGGAATGCGTCATGGTGTTTATCCCAGTGCGGTGGCTCTTAAATTGTGCGGATCGAGTTTGGCCAACAAGGCCAATTGTTCTGCGCTTGGATCTGGCGTGACTGCAACGTGGGCAGGCACATGCAATTCAAAGCCCGTGGCCTCTTGAACTTGTGCAAGGCTTATACCAGGATGCAAAGATCGAACCTGCATTTGGTGTTGGGGGCCGCCAAAGTCGAGAATGGCCAAGTTGGTCAACACCCAGCGAACATCGATTTCGTTCAAGTCCCAGCCTTTGGCCAAGCGTGCAGGGTTGTAACCAGCAGACGCCACCATGTCGACTTCACCACCCACAAAAACTTTGGTGCTGTGGTTGGGCACAAAAAATGAATTGGCGTGGTTGATGGAGTTGCCTGGAAAACCGCGCACACCCAACATCATGGATTTGGGTTTTTGGTAGTCCGTGCCAATCATCGAAATATTGGCTTGTCCAAACTTGTCAATTTGGGTGGGGCCTACCATGGCGTGACGTTTGCCACTCCAAACATTGTCAAAAATGCGTGCAAAACCCATCCAGCTTTCGCGCTTCATGACGTAGTCGCCACGCGGTCCAACGGGCACTGGCTCTTGCATGAGCCAGGCTTCTGAATCGGTCATCATCAGATCACGGTTGTGGGTCAGCATGCACAAAGAGGCGGCCAGTCTAGGCACGATACCGATGCCGGTGGCCAAGACCTCGCCGTCGTCTTTCCATGCCGCAGACGCAGCGCAAATGATGCGATCAACCAAAGAAATTTCACTCATGGTGTGCCTCCTTAAAACACAGGAAGGGGCAACTTGTGAACAGCTTCTAGGCCACCGACAAGTTCAAGGTATTGGGCTTCTGAACAATGGACATATTGCGATGCATATTGTTCCCAGCCACCCGGTTCTTTGGCGCTGGCCACGTAGGTTTTGAAGTGTTTCACATCAAAACCATACAAGGGCGCACACGATGTTGGGTGCGCACCGCCCGGCTGATGAACCACGCCTGTGGTTTGAGCGCGTTCCCACAAGACATAACGCGCTTCTTCTGGATTTTCAAAAAAGCTGCTGTCGACCAATTCATCGCAGCTGACAAAACATTGTTTGGCAGCACGCGCATAAAACTCATCCATGTAAACGTCGGGCCCTTTAATTTGACAAACACCGCGAGCATCGGCGCGGTCAACGTGAATCAAGGATACGTCCAAAGGCAATGCTGGCATGGCCACCCATTGCTTGTCATCGTACGGAGAATCGATCAATTTGAGTTGAGGATTGCGTTTGAGAACATCCGTGCCCAAGCCCACACGGGTTGGTATGAAGGGCGAACGCATGGCCGCCGCTTTTAAGCCGAGCAGCATCATGCCTTCGTCAATTTCCATGACTTCGATGGCGCCGCTTTGACGCGCTTGTCGAAAGTAGGGCTCAAGGGGAATGAAGTCCAAAGACACAAAAGCGAAGATGAGTTTTTTGACTTTGCCCGCAGCACACAGCATGCCGACATCGGCACCGCCGTAAGACACCACGGTTAAATCTTTGACAGGGCTGCGCAACAGCTCGCGCACCAGTGCCATGGGTTTGCGGCGTGGACCCCATCCGCCAATGCCAATGGTCATGCCATCTTTAATGTGGGCCACCACTTGGGCCGCACTGGTTTGCTTGTTTGCCATGGAACTCAATCTTTCTTGTCGGCCAGCACTTGTTGTGACACGCTAAAGTCGTGTCCCCACAGACTGACGCGTGTGAACTCATGCGCCACGTGCTCTGACCAATCGACAACAGCGCCACCAAAGCCATACTCAATGTCGAAGTTGGAGGGGCTGCGCATGTAAAAGGAAATCATCTTGTCGTTGGTGTGTTGACCCAAGGTGGCTGTTTGTTGAACCTTGTGCGCCAACATGCGATCAAGCGCGCGGCCAACTTCGGGCATGCTTTCAACTTCGACCATGACGTGCACACAACCGCTGGGCACTGGGAAGCCGGCCAAGGCCAGGCTGTGGTGGCGGCCGTTGTTGCAATGGAAAAAGTGAATGGGCAGGCTTGGACCCTCTGGGCCTGCCGGCTGGAAATTGAACAGATCAGACAATTCAAAACCCATGATCTCGGTGCAAAACTTCACGGTTTCATCAAACGCAGGCGCTGGCAAAACGGTATGCCCCATGCCAATGTTGCCAGTCACAAAGCCCGACACGCCCATGGGCGATGCGAAGTGTGCAAAGTCCGACTTGAAGCCCCAAATGAGTTCGTGGCGATTGCCTGAGGGGTCTTTGAATTGTGCAACTTGCTGCGCACAACGGAGTTGGCAAAGCTTGGCGTCGCCCATTTGAAAATCGACGTTGGCATTCTTCAAAACCTGCAATGCTTCGTCAAAGTCTGCTTGTTGGCTGACTTCCCAACCAGAAACCAAGTAAGCGTCATTGGCGCCCGATTGAATGGCAAAGCGAAACTGACGATCGTCCATGCGTACATAAATGCCGCCATCGGGGGCGGTGCTGGTCATCATGCCCAAGACCTCTTGTGCATAGGTTTTCCAACGGTTCAGGTCTGTGGTTTCGGCCACCACATAGGCCAGTCCAGCAATTTTCATCATGATCGTTTACCCAGCTTTCTTCAGTTTGCGTTGCATGATGAGATTCTGTTGAACCAGAGGCTCAACAGCATCGTCCGTTGAGACTAAACATTTGACTTGCTGAGCCAAGGCAACCCCTCTAAAGAAGGGGTTTTTTCAGGCGGTGTGGGGTGCGTAGCTGGTGTAGCCTGCCGCGCCGGGGGTGTAAAGTGTTTTGCGGTCAAAGCGTGTCAAGGGGTGACCGTTTTGAAGGCGCTGAACAAAATCGGGGTTGCCAATGAAATGTCGCGCATAAGACAGGGCTGAATTTTCAAACGAGGCCAGCGCTTCTTCAGAATTTTCAGGTCCAAAGCCGTCGTTCAAAATAAGTCGATCGCCAAAGTGCGTACGGGCCATTTCAAAGGCATTGATTTCAGCCAAAGGCGCGCGCATCACGTGCAAGTAAGCCAAGCCCAGTTGGGCTGCTTGCTGCATCAACTCGATGTGCGTTTGAGCCGAATTTTCATCGCTGGTGTCGTTGTAGGTGTTGCCAGGATTGACGCGTAAACCCACGCGGCCAGCGCCAATGGCTTGGCCCATTTCGCGCAAACATTCAATGGCAAAACGCGCGCGATGTGCAGCGTTGCCGCCATATTCGTCAGTGCGCAAATTGGTACCAGAGCACAAGAACTGCATGGGCAAATAGCCGCTGGTGCAATGCAACTCAACGCCGTCAAATCCTGCCAAGCGGGCATTGCGTGCTGCTTGGGCATGTTCTTGCACAATGGCTTTGACTTCATGCGTTTCAAGCGCGCGCGGCATGTCGTAGGGCTGCATGCCCACATTGTCTGTGACCACTTCACCAGCCGCCAGCAAGGCGCTGGGGGCAACTGTTTCGGTGCCGGGTGCTTTGATGTGATGACTGCCAATGCGACCGCCGTGCATGATTTGCAAAACAATCAAGCCACCTTTGGCATGCACCGCTTCGGTTACTTTTTGCCAACCCTTAATTTGTTCGGGCGTAGCGATGCCAGGTTGCCGGCAATAGGCCTGGCCTGTGGCGCTAGGCCAAGTGCCTTCGGCCACAATGAGCCCTGCATCGCCACGCTGGCCATAGTAGTCGGCCATCAAGTCGTTGGGCACACCGTCTGCATTGGCACGGTTGCGCGTCATGGGGGCCATGACAATTCGATTTTTCAGTTTTAAATCGCCCAGCACCAAGGGTTGGAAAAGTTGGGGCATCTATCGAACTCTCATTTTGGGGGCTGGTGTGCCGCGGCGCATGGTGCGCAAAAAATGTTCTAGGGGGGCTGGTGCTGCCACTTCGGGCAGCTGGTCTTTGTCAGGACGTTTGGCCCAGAACTCGCTCCAGCTGGGAAATAAATCGTGAAAGGTACCGTTGTAGGGCTCGCGGCCAGGCCAGCGCATTTTCATGTCGCCAATGGGGGGCTTGTTGAGGTCGGTGGCATACCAATAGCAGGGCAGTCGACGGCGGAAAAACCATTGTTGGTCAATTCTTTCGTAATCATCCCAGTACAGCATTTGCATGATGACCCACTCGGCACCGCACTCATGTTCATTTTTTGAATAAACCAAGCCAGTGGCATGGTTGGCATCTTCAAACTCAATGAGGTGTTGACCCAAATGATGTGATGTGCCGGTGAACTGGTCGCGCAGCGTTTGGTCTTGCCATGCCTTGAAATGTGCCCGTCCCACCTTGTCTTTGCCAACGCGAATGTCGGGTGCAAAAAGATTGACGTGTGCATCCATGTCGCGCATGTCCAAGGACAAAGAGTATTTGCCCGCCAATTGACGAATGGCTTCAATGGACTCGAGACGGTCGATGCGTTCTTCTAAGGTGGAGGGCCAAGACATACAGACTTTCTAAATTCTCAAAGCGCAGTGACCAATACCGCAGAGCGGCCGCCATCAACAGGCAAGGCTGCACCGGTGATGTAACTGGCTTCGTCGCTGGCCAAAAATAAAATGGCGTTGGCCAATTCTTCGGGTTGTCCCACACGTCCCATAGGGATCAGTTTCTCGGTGTTTTGACGCGCGGTGGCATCGGACAACATGCCAGCAGTGGCAGGTGTTTCAACCACTGCGGGAATGACCACATTGACACGAATGCCGCTGGCAGCGCCTTCGGCCGCAGCCGCTCTCGAAAAGTTGATGATGGCAGCCTTGGCAGCGGAATAGCCTGCCATCCAAGCGGTACCCAAGACGCCGCAAATGGAAGACAAATTGATGATGGAACCCCCATGAGGCTTCATCCATTTCATGGCTTCACGGGTGCCCCAAAAGGTGCCATCGACGGAGGTTGAAAAATTGCTGTGCCAGTCGGCTGTGGAGGTCGATTCAAGCGCCCCCCAGCTGTAGGCCATGGCGTTGTTCACCAAAATGTCCAGCTTGCCATGGCGCTTCACAACATCTTCAAGGGCCGCACAAAAAGCCGCCTCTTGGCTCACATCGAGTTGAACGGCTTCGGCTTGACCGCCGGCTTGCTTGATTTTTTGAACCACTTCGTTGAGGGGTTCGGCACGTCGGCCACAAATCACGACTGTGGCACCCTCTTGGGCAAAGCGAATGGCTGTGGCCGCACCAATGCCGGTACCAGCGCCCGTGATGAACGCCACTTTGTTTTGAAGTCTTCCGTGTGTCATGTGATGAATCCTTAGAGAAACGCGCTACCGCCATTGACGGCCACATTTTGGCCCGTCACAAAGCCACTGTCGTCGCTGGCCAAGAACAGAGCAACAGCGGCAATGTCTTCAGGCTCAGCCATGCGACCCATGGGCACACCTTTGATGATGGCATCGGTCCACTCTTGGGGAATGCTTTGCATCATGGGCGTGTTGGTTGGGCCAGGCACCAAGGTGTTGACGCGAATGCCTTGTGAGGCCAGTTCTTTGGCCATGCTGCGCGTTAAGCCCATGAGCGCCGCTTTGGAAGCGCAGTAGTGCGCAGGGCCATCGCCAGAGGCCGCCGCTGTGCTGGCCACATTGATAATGGCGCCGCGCGTACCGGCCTTTTGCATGGCACGAACGGTTTGTCTGGCGCAATAAAACGCACCATTTAAATTGACATTGAGAACGCGCGCCCAAGTCTCGTCGGGAATGTCGGCAAAGGCATCGACAGAACCAATGCCAGCATTGTTGACCAGCACATCGACGCGGCCAAACTTGGCAACGACTTCATCGACCAAAGCCGCAACAGCGGCACTGTCGGCCACATTCAGGCTGCGAGCGATGCTTTGTCCGGGGTGATTTTTAAGTGTTTCTTCAGCAGCGGCCAAATTGATGTCGAGTGCCACCACAATGGCGCCTTCTGCTGCAAAACGTTGTGCAATGGCACGCCCCATGCCTTGACCTGCGCCAGTGACCAGCGCTACTTTTTGATTGAGTCTCATCCTCAGCTCCTTGTTGATGGCTCAAGCATAGGCAAGCCGAGAATTTCAACCATCGTCCAATAAGACTAATTGAGGGCTGCCAGCCCCCTAGTTTAAAACTGCGTAGGTCGGCTGGAAGCGTCGATGCCGCCATCGACATAGAGCTGTGCGCCATGCACAAAACTGGCCGCAGGGCTGAGCAGAAATGCCACAACACTGGCAACTTCACTGGGCTCAGCGCGGCGAGCGATGGGGCCTAAGAAGTTTTTGATGGACTCGCTAAAACGAGCGTCTTGCAGGCCGGCTTGAAGCAGGGGCGTTTCGGTAGCGCCAGGGGCCACTGAGTTCAGGCGAACACCAGCGCGTCCCCAAGCAACGGCGCGCTGCCGAATTGCCACTGTCAATGCATTTTTGGAGCCTGCATAGGCCAAATTGCCACCTCTGTCGCCAGCGCCCATGACAATTTGACTCACAGCCTGCTCGTCCATGGCTGTAAAGGCCGCGGCCATGGGGTTTTTGTCCCAAGGCATCATGGCAGAAGCGACTGAAGAGATGACCACCGCCGATGGATTGCTTCCTTTTTGCAATGCTGGGAGCAAGCCATCGAGTAATTCAACAGCGCCAAAAAAATTGACCGATGTGACCAAGGATGCGGGCTGAGTTTGCGCACCCAAGCCAGCACAAAGCACCAGATGGTCGATTTTGTGACCGCAGCGCTCGAGCGCCGCTTGGATGACGGCTTGACGCCCCGCGGCTGTGGAGAGGTCACCCACGATGTCTGCATTCTTGAGGTCAATGCCAATGACGGTGTGTCCTGCTGCAATCAATGCTTCGCGGGTTGCCGCGCCAATGCCAGAGGCCGATCCTGTCATTAAAGTGGTGGTCATGCTCACTCCTGAAAATTAAATGGGTGACCCCACGTCCAGACGCAGGGATGGAAACTGTAGGGTACTTTGTCTCATTTGGTGTCAAAAGTCAGCGTCCGAATGGACGATGTCATTTTGTCGATTGCTCTCAGAATAGGATCGGTAGACCTTTTGTATTTGGAGTCCCATGAGCAATCCTTATCAGCCGCTGCTTCAACCTGGCCGCATTGGTCAATTGGAAATTCGCAACAGAATCATCATGTCCCCCATGGGCTCCAATTTTGCGGAAACCGATGGCACTTGCGGCGAGCGCATTCAAGCCTACTATGAAGAGCGGGCCAAAGGCGGCGCTGGTTTGCTCACTATGGGTGTTTGCTCTGTGGCGTTTCCGCATGGCACAGGCGAGCCTTACCAAGTGGGTGTCTCGCGCGACGACTTCATTCCTGGTTTGTCCCAAGTGGCCGCTAGGGTTCACAAGCACGGCGCCAAAATTGCCATGCAATTGCAGCACGGCGGTAAAACAGCGGCTCTGGACCGTGCTCAGGGTCGTGAGTTGTGGGTGCCCTCCATTCCCAAGATGGTCAAAAACGACATGATGTCGGCCATCACGCAAGACGAACTCAAAACATTCATTGGCATTGGCCCCCACCCAGTCCGTATTCGGGTCATGGACCATGCCGATATTGCACAGATGGTGGAATATTTTGCTGCCGCTGCCATGCGAGCTAAACAAGCAGGCTTTGATGCCGTGGAATTGCATGGCGCGCACACCTACATTTTGGCGGGCTTTTTGTCGGCTTATTCCAATCAGCGCGAAGACGAATATGGCGGCCCTTTAGAAAACCGTGCCCGTTTGTTGTTAGACACTTTGCGCGCAGTCAAGGCCCGTGTCGGTGCCGATTTTCCGGTGTGGGTCCGACTCGATGGCGAGGAGTTGCACACGCCAGGCGGCATCACTTTGGCCGATGCCATGGCCACTGCAAAAATGTGTGAAGCTGCTGGTGCAGACGCCATCAGTGTGTCGGCCTATGCCACGCTCACCAGCGGAGTAGTTTTCACGGAAGCGCCTATTCCACAACAACCTGGCGCCTACATGTCCAACGCGGCTGCCATCAAAGGCGTTCTGAATATTCCCGTCATTACTGCAGGCCGCATCGAACCCGATGTGGCTGCCAAAGCCATTGCCCAAGGTCAATTTGATTTTGTGGCCATGGCTCGCAAAATGTTGGCCGATCCTGAAATTCCAATCAAGCTCATTCAAAACCGGCCGCAAGACATCCGACCCTGCATTTATTGCTATGCCTGTGTCAGCGAAATTTTTGTCAATCGCCGTGTTAAATGTGCTGTCAACGCGCAGACAGGTCATGAGTTTGAACACCCCATCACGCCAGTCACTACTCCCAAACATGTGGTTGTAGTGGGCGGTGGGCCTGCCGGCATGGAGGCTGCCCGTGTGGCGGCGCTGCGCGGACACAAGGTCACTTTGTTAGAGCGCAGTGATCGCCTAGGCGGCACCCTGTTTTTTGCAGGACTGGCCTATCCTGAAAACGGCAAGCTCCTCGATTACTTGGTCGCCCAAGTCAAAAACTTGCCAATTGATGTGAAATTGTCAGCCCAAGTTTCTAAAGACCATGTGGCCGCCTTAAAACCCGATGCCATCGTGGTCGCTACAGGTGCAAAACGTCAAGCCCCAGCCATCAAAGGTGCAGACCAACAGCATGTCTGGAGTGGCGACGAACTTCGCCGTCTCATGACTGGCGACCGCGCCGATGAAGTGGCCAAGGCCAAATTGAGCTTGGCCGAGCGCGCCATGTTCAAGGCGGGTGGCATGCTCAAAGTTACCGACAGCGCAGAGGCATTGCAAAGCCTGTCCAAGCTTTGGATGCCATTGGGCAAAAAAGTGGTCATCGTCGGCGGTGGTTTGGTTGGCCTTGAGCTGGCTGAATTTTTATTGGCGCGTGGACGCGAGGTTACCGTGCTGGAGCCCTCAGACAAAGCTGGACGCGAGTTGGCCATTGTGCGTCGCTGGCGCGTATTGGATGTGGTGAAGTCTCATGGCCATTTGCACTTGAAAGCGCAAGTCCAAGAAATCACATCAAGCCATGTGAACTGGCAAGATGCAGAGGGAGCAACACATCAAACGCCTGCCAACTCAGTGGTCTTGGCCATTGGTGCAGAAGCTGACGATACAGTCGCTTTGCAATTGGCCGATTGCGGTGTGCCTTTGCATCGCATTGGCGATTGTGCGGGGGTGAATTACATTGAAGGCGCTATGCACGAGGGCCATCGGGCAGGGCGTACGGTTTAACAGTTGATAGATTAAAAAAAGGGCGTGTTCATTGCTGAACACGCCCTTTTTGCTTCAAGTGTCAATCACCATTTGAGTGCGGCAGATACGCCCACCATGCGGGGTTGGTTGAAGTAAGCCTGCGTCAAATTGCCAAAGCCGGGTCCAAAATCAATGAAGTTTTCAATGTGATTGGTATTGGTCAGATTTCGGCCCCATAGTGAAAATTGCATCTTGCCCGCAGATGTTTTGATGTCATTCAAAATCAGACGGCCATTCAACATGCCATTGGATTGGACGCGCGTGTTGCCAGCAACAGCCGCACCGGGGTTGTAATTGGCGCCACTGGATTGGAGCTGGAACGGGTAGGTGTAAAAAGCGTCAGTGAAGGCATAGTCGCTTTGCAAACGCAAAGGTCCCCAAGCGGTTTGGGCCATCAACCAATCGATGCTCAAAGAGAGTGAGTTTTTAGGCGCGTGAACAAATGCCCGGTTGTTGGCAACATTGACACCTGCATCGATGAACTCATCGTATTTACCCGACAAGTAGCCGTAGCTTGCTTGAAGACGAAGTGCACTGGTAGGTGCATACGAGACTTCCATTTCAAAGCCACTGGTGGTTGCTTTGCCCGCATTTCGAATGACTGAAGCCGCTGCGCCAGTTGCTGTAAAAATTGACAATTGCAGGTCATCAATTTTGTTGAGGAACAGTGCAGTGTTCAATTGGCCTCGACCATTGGCAAAGTTGGTTTTCATGCCCAACTCATAAGTTTTTTGTTTTTCGGGTCTGAAAGGTGTCTTGACTTCAGCAATATTGGCGGCTGTGGATGAACCTAGGTCACCGTGTTCGCCATTGAAGCCACCACTCTTAAAGCCTTCTGCATATTTAGCGTACAAATTGGTGCTTGGGTCTAATTTGTAAGCGGCGACCAATAGCGGACTGGTGGCTGTGAATGTGCCTTCACCATGGGTGCCTACTGGAATGAGAGGGTTGAATGGCGCACCTGGTGCAAAGCTGAAGGCAATGTCACGGTCAATGGTTTTTGTCTCACTGGTAGAACGAATGCCACCTGTCACTGTCCATTTGTCTGTCAATGCATAGTCTGCTTGTCCAAACAGCGCGCGCGAACGCGTGGTAAATCCGTAATTGGAATCGGCATTGAAAGTACCGCCAAAGTATTGTTGCGGATTCTTAGTGGTGCCTTCGTCGCCAAAGAAATATGCGCCAGCCACATAGTTGACCTTGCCAGCGTTGCCAATCAATTGGAACTCTTGCGACCATTGCTTGTAATTTGATTTACGTTCTGTGTGAGCAAAGGGCAATGGTGAGCCATCCAAGTCCATGCCATTGTCCCATTGCATGCTTCTGGTTGACGAAATAGATTTCAATGTTTGTTGGCTGTTTAATTTCCACTCGGCAGTAACAGAGTGGCCTTTAACAGTCGATTTTTCTTGCTCCGGGCCGTCAACACTGGCTACCAACTGGCGCGTTTTGAATACATAGGGCACCAAGGGTGGAATGTCGGCACGGTAGAGCTGAGAATGCATAGAAGTTGAATCAACTTTGCTGGAATCAAAGCGATAGTCAACTTGAAAGTCTCGTGAAAAATCCAAGTTAACAGCAACCCTTGATTGGTTCTGATTGGTACCATTCAATGAACTCACACTACTGCCTGGCGTGGTCTTGATCAAGCCATCGCGGTCTTCGCTTCTAAGGCCTAAAGACACACTGGCAATGCCTGCTTTGGGTAGATCGATAGCGGCTTTGGTAATGCGCTCGTTGTAACTTCCGATGCTGGTCGAAATATCGCCGCCATATTCACCAGAAGGTTTGCGTGTGATGAAGTTGACTGCGCCAGACATGCTGTTGCGGCCATAGAGCGTACCTTGAGGGCCACGCAAAACTTCAACCCTTTCAAGGTCGACCATTTTGAAAACAGAGCCCTGGCTCTTACCAAGATACACGCCATCGACATACATGCCGACAGAGGTATCCCAAAATAGAGCTGGGTTGATGGTGACGCCACCACGAATGGCAATTTGAGATGCTGTGTTGTTGCCGGGGGTATTTGAAATACTCAAGTTGGGTGCAATGGATGCAATGTCTGCAATGCTTCCAATGTTTCGACTTTCTAGCTGGCTGCCTGAAATGGCTGAAATGGCAATCGGCACATCTTGCAAACGTTGCGCGCGTTTTTGTGCTGTCACCATCACCTCGTCCAATTTTGGCTCGTTGCTGTCTTGCGCATGCAGCATGGACGATGCCATCAAAGCAATGCAGGCAGGCAATGCGCGCATCGTGAAATGACTTGATCGTTTGATCTTGGAATTTTTCATGAAAGTCTCCTAGAGTTGAAGTCGTCGTTTAAGGCTTCTTCAATGTAGGACTGGCATGACTTGGTGTCTTACTCCATACAGACGAGATGTTTCAAAATGGCACAAATAATGTCTTGACTTGAATCAATTGAAGTCAATTTCTTGAGTTAGAAGTTCGGCGCTTCCACGCCACCATCAACGCCCAAAATTTTGCCTGTGATCCAAGATGAAGCAGGCGATACCAAGAAGAGTGCAGATGCTGCAATGTCTTCAGGTTGACCCATGCGGCCCATGGGTGTGCTGGACAACATTCGCTCAGTTCGTTCTGGTGTCAAGAATGGCGCAAGCGCTTCCGTCATGATGGTGCCGGGCTCAATGGCGTTGATGCGAATGGCGGGTCCAAAGTCTTGGGCCAAATTGCGCGTCATTTGATTGAGTGCTGCTTTGGCTGCGCCATAGGCACTGAAATGCTTTTGCGCATAGCGTGCGGCCACTGAAGAAATATTGACCACTGCGCCGCCGCCCGCTTCGCGCATGGCCTTGGCAGTTTTTTGAATCATCAAGTAGGCGGGTGTGACGTTCCAAGCCAATACTGCGCTGAAGTCGGTGCCGCCCATTTTGAGTGGGCTGTTGGGGCCAGCGCCGCCTGCGTTGTTAATTAGGATTGTGATTTTGCCCAGGGTCTTTAGCGTTTCGGCAACCAAGGTGTCCATGGTGGCTTCTTGGGAAATGTCACCTGCCACCACAATGGCTCGGCGGCCCATGGCTCTAATTTCTGCAGCTACTTTTTCTAAGTCGGCTTGAGTTCTAGCCGTCAGAGCCACATCGGCACCTGCTTGCGCCAGTGTCAGTGCGCACGCGCGGCCAATGCCCTTGCCGGCACCGGTCACGATGGCCACTTGACCATTCAAGGAAAACAGCGAAGATGTGGAAAGGTTGGCGGCAACTTGTGTCATAACGGTTACACCTTGTCAGTGAATGATCGATGCCAGATACTCGGCCCAAATCAAAGCTTTGTAATGACGCAAATGGACGATGTCTTGGTCATTGCGGCTAAATTATCCTGACTTTCAACGCTACGCGCTAACTCGATGGACAACTATGAAGCCTGCCCAATTTTTTCTTACTCAGCAACTCACACCCGGTTTGATCAATGGTTTGATCAACGGCTTGATTGCGTGGTCAATGCATCGCCATACTGCGGCACTGGGCTTGTGGACTCAGGGTGCCTACGCCATTGACTTGATGGCCACAGGCTTCTTGTTGCCAGCCATCAGTTGGCTCATATTGAGGCCTCTTTTGGGCCGGCAATTGCGTCAAGGCACTGCACCGCAATTGGAAGCCTTGCCGCCTCCCAAGTTGTTGAAATTCATGCCCAGAGGTTTATGGACGGGCACTTTGGTCATTGGCCTCATGGGCATGACTTTGGTGGGAGGTGTTTGCGTCGTCTTGCTTCAAATGTTGGGCAGCCCCGACATTGTGGGCAGCGACTACGCCTGGTTCAAAGGCCTTTTTGGTTTGTTGCTGACGCTAATTCTGCAGCCCACCATGGTGTATGCCGCCATCGACCATGCCCACAGCTTGGTCGATGACGCTTCAGGTGCTTAAGTTGCTCAAGACGCTCAAGGCGCTCAAGGCGTAATAGCGCCTCGAATCATTTGGGCAAATTGCTCGCTGTAAGGCGGCAGCATGCCCCATTCGCGTCGTGGGTCATGACCGCCAGCGCTGTAAACACTGCGCGCATGGCTAAACTCTAAAAAGCCTTCATGGCCATGGTAATGACCCATGCCAGATGCCCCAACACCACCAAAAGGTGCATCGTGCAATGCGGGGTGCATCACTACATCGTTGAGTGACACACCGCCAGAGAGCGTGTGGTCTAAAACCCAAGCCTGCTCTGAGCTGTCAGTGCCAAAATAATAAAGCGCAAGAGGGCGTTCGCCAGCATTGATCTCAGCCACGGCTTGCTTCAAAGTTTGGTAGGTTCGAATCACCAAGGCAGGACCAAAAATTTCATACTTGGCAATCTCACTGTCGGCGCTTGGATTAACCACCATGCGAAGTGGCAGACGACGATGGGCGGCATTGTCATCGCCGGCCACCACAATCCTTGCGCCCTTGGCATCGGCATCTTTCACATAAGACGAAACGCGGTCAAGGTGCCTGTCATTCACAATGGGTGTGACGTCGATGTTGTCGGCAGTGGTTGGAAAGAGACCTTGATATACAGTTTGAATTTCAGTCAGCAACGTTTCTAATTCTGTTTCATGAACCCAGACCACATCGGGTGAAACGCACAGCTGACCTGAGTTGGCACCTTTGCCCACCGCAATGCGTTCAGCCGCATTGGCAATGTTGGCGCCGGTGCCAATGATGACCGGTGATTTACCGCCCAATTCCAATGTGACGGGCACCAGATTTTCGGAGGCAGCCTTCATGATGAGTTTGCCAACACTGGTAGCGCCCGTAAAGACCAAGTGGTTCCATGCTTGTTTGGAAAA
>JACCEB010117177.1_pt1 | contig 23625 bp, 17 predicted proteins | sample 7454761 | NCBI WGS metagenome assembly JACCEB01 (sample SAMN15323454, study PRJNA562643) | freshwater metagenome | isolation source: river surface water | place: USA:Blue River Watershed | collected 2017-08-18
GTAAGGCAGTCTGGATACGACGGCTCTACTATAACTGGCCAAACTTCATTGTCAATTTCAAATGGAGCATTCGCCAAAGGAGCAGGCCAATTAATTCTTACCACTACAAATGCATTAGACAATGATAGAAAATATGTATTAGTTCCAGCAGTAAATAATCAATATGCATTAGGTAATCCAAGTTATAGATTCAAAGCTGGATACATTTCAGAAATTTTATTTAACGACGGCACAACACAAACAACTGCACCAGAGACCAATACTCTAGTAGCAACAAAGGTATATACAAATAAACGAGCAACTGCATTAGCAATTGCATTAGGTGGTTAAAGAGAAAAAATATGGCAAAAATTCAAATACGAGAATATAGTTTTAAACCGGGTCTTTCATATCTAAGTAATTCGAGACCAAATGCATATGATTTAATATTAGCAAATAAAACATATCTTAAAAAAGAAGTCATTGCATTTTTAAATGCACAAGTTACTGATTCAACTAAATGCGCACGAGATTTAGGCTATATTATTGATGGATTAAGTTACGATGTAGCATTAGGAACAAATTATAATTCATTGTTTATTGGATTAACAGAGTATAATTCTTTAGAAATTACAAATACTGTTATTAGACAAATTGAAAGAACTGAAACTAGAATTTTAGCACTATCTGCCGTTTCTTCAGATGCCACAGCTACATCAAGGGTCGCTGCTTATTACAACGAAGTAATTGATATAGCTCAAAACGGTAGAAATAATGCTGATGCATTATCTGTAACCAATCCTTCAAACGCAACAGCCAGTAGAATAGCAGCTAAAAATAGATTAATTGCCAATAAGAATTTCCTTGCTGCCGAAGTTAATGCATGGGTAGGTTTACAATATCCCAGTCACGACCACGATGTTGCAAAATGTACTAGAGATGTAAAGTACGCAATTGATGCAATGATTTATGATATTCTGTATGGCGGAAATAGTGCTACGTACGATCAAGCAAAATTTTTCTTTTATTTTGATAATGAAAATAGTCCAGGGATTGATCCTACTCATAGAGCTCAAACTTATCAAGCATATTTAAGACTACGGACCATTGTTTCTCAAGTTGTGCTTGGAACACTAGTAACTAAGACAACGACCGGCACTACACCTAATAATCTAACTCAAGATACTACTGGATCAAATGCTGATGCCGGTGACGCTGCGGTTTTACAAGCTCTGGTCGACATTACTGCAAACGTTGTTAATGCTGTAAACAAAGCAGCCGCAGATGCATATCTTGCAACAATAACTAAAACATTCCCAGACGTTACTTGGGCCGCCGCAGGCATTCAATCAGCTAAAACAGCAATTGATTCAAATAAAAATACAATTATTGCAGATGTGAATGCATTCGCTAGCTATGTTTTCAATACAGAAAAATGTGAAAGAGATACAGGATATGTTATAGATGCGTATCTTTTTGATTTAAGATACACCGGTAATGAAGAAACCAGACGAGTTGCTTCAAAATATTGGGTAGGAGAAGTTCCTCAAATTGACGGTAACAGAATTGTTGAAATTGAAGCACATTTATTTTTAAGAGATGTAATTAATACCTATATACTTACCAATACCGCAGCACCGTCATACCAAGCGGTAGTTTCTCAGTCAATTATTCCTGCAAAAGTTTCAGAAGCAACTACTACTACTCGAGTTACAGAATTAGCTGGTTTGTTAACAAGTGTTATTGAATTTGGTTTAAGCGTGTTACCAGCAGAAGTTACAGGTGTCGGAAGACTAAAATTTCCAAAAAAATACGAACAAAATCAAATTCTTTTAATTACTAACACCACAAGAAACGAAATTATTTACGATTTTAGTGATCCAACAGCTGGTGCAGTTAGAGAATTTATTCGAGACGAATCTGATATATTTCCACGATTATTAGAATGGGCTCAAGGATATACACAGCTAACCTTATACTATAATACAAGTACCCATGCAACCACAGATTCAATTCAGATTTTTGTAGATGAAAACGAGTTAAGAACTAGACCATATCAGTTTGGTACTGATGCAATGGAACGTATGAGAATGGCAGCTCCGCAAGCCATGCTCGATGCTGACTTTGAATATGGATTGCAACCAACTAAATGGCAAGCAATTGCAACTACTAGAGGGTATCCTTCTACATACGAAATTCCCGGAAGTGATATTCTTGTAACTAGTGTAACTACTAATGCATCGTCTGGTACAAACAGCATTGGTCCAAGTATTATTACTGTCAACACAGTTAGTCCGCACTTCTTATCTATTGGAACTCCTTTCAGTATTAAAGCATTGGCTAGCTCCGTAACTGGTTTTAGTCGTGCAGAAGGAACTTTTTTAGTTAATACTACACCATCACCAATATCTTTTACCTATTTTAGTAAATCAAGAGTTGGAACAACTGATGGAGAGGTGTTATCTACATCGTATACACAATTACGTGTAGCTGGTTTTTATACTGGTGCAAACATTGGTGGGCCATCCTTTAGTGTGGTGTCTCAAGGTAATAGTGGTACAATGACGGTACTGCTTAATTATGTTGCAGGAGAAAACACAATAGCGTTCAGCGGAAATGCTCCAGCGGTTGGGGATCCTATAGTAAGTGTTTCTTCAAACTTTAATGCAACTTCTAGTGGAACAACATTAACAGTATCACAATTAAATTCTGGTCGATTAGGTATTGGTCAAAGAATAACCGGAGGATCGATTCCGGCTAATACATTTATTGTAAATCAACGATTTGGTGCAACTGGTGATTTTGACGTTTCAATTACCGCTACCGGAACATCGGGTACAAATACGTTAACAGTTGCGTCTAGTTCAGGAATTATTGTAGGCCAACTTTTATCAGGAAATGGTGCGTTACTGACAGGAACTGTTATAGGCACTACTGTTACTAATGTGTCTGGAACAACGATTACTCTTAGTCAAAATTTAACCGGAAATATTAGCACCACTGTTTATTTCTATACAATTGGCGGTACAGGGTCATATACTACTAATCAAGCAGCTAATTTACTTACTCAGGCAACTGTTTCTGGATCTTCTTTTACTATTGGTACCCAAGTATCTGCGGTAAGAGGATCAGGGGGAACAGTAGTTACTGCATATGCGGCAAATAATGTTGAAATTGGTCAAACACAATTTACTTTAATTGACGGAACTGGAGTTCAACCAGGTCATTTAATTGATAACGGATCAGGAAGAGCAATGGAAGTAAGCTCTGTTGCAGGAAACATAGTATCTTTTCTTTCAGGTAGAACCACAAGATTAGTTGGATCAAACGGTTCTTATTCTAATCTATCCGGGACATCTATAGTCAGTAATGGTTCCGGCGCATTAATTAATTTAATTACTAATGTTTCTAATCAATATACATTAAATCCGTCATATCCTTTTGTGTTCGACGGGGAAAATTACAGCGTAAACGATACATTAAAAATTTCTGGCGATCAGGTAGGAATTTACACAGATACCAAACTTCTAGCTAAGTTTAATATTCCCGAAGGAAGAACCTTTGGATCAACGCTTGATGCTGCAAATATTGTAAATGGATCAGTACCATTTCAAATTACTGGAAGTTTTAGTTTTGATGTTAAAAAGTTTGGCAGAACTTCATTAAATTTGGAAAATAATTTAGCTGTTAGTACCGGCGCAGCAGAATTTGTCAAATACGGTCAGTCTAGTGACTATAACACAACAGGACCATTTTGTTTTGAAATTCAAATATATCCAAGAGGATTTAGATCTACTGCAGGTTCTAAAACATTTATTGTTGATAGAAGAGAAACATCTAATACCGAACCCGGATGGTATATCTATATCAACGAAAATGGTTATCTAGTTTTTGGTGACGGCGCGGCTGGCGATGTAATAACAGGATCAACCGCAGTAACATTAAATGATTGGAGTCATGTAGCAATTACCCGTGGCGCAGGAGAATTGAAATTATGGCTTAACGGAGTCCAACAAGGTTCAACAGTTATCGATAATAATAACTATCTATTCAGCAGCCCTATTATGATAGGAGCAGATTGGAATTCTGAAAACGCATATGATGGTTATATCGATGAAGCAAGATTAAGGGTAGCATCTACAAGAACGGCTGCATTTAGCCCGCCAACTGTGGAATTTGCAGCAGATTCATATGGAACTACTCCTGCAAATGATATTACATTTAGGGTGGCAACAATTTCATCGGGCGGTGCTATTGCAACTATTAGTAATATTACAGGAACACCACCAGTGTTAGGCGGTAACTTTTATATACACGCCGCCACAGCGCCAGTTCAGATTCCTATTGGATCAGGTGCAACTTTTAATGTCAGTAGATCAAACGGTAATTATACAAGTATTTCCATCAGTCAATCTGGTAGCAATTATCTAGTTAGTAATTTTATAAGAATTAGCGAAAGTTTATTAGATGGAGGCGGTGACCCTGAAAGAAATTTAATTTTAGCGGTCACTGGAATTAATGCCGGCGGTGCAATTACTTCAGTAAGTGCAATATCTGGAACTGCAAGATCATTAGGAGACCCTATTGCGTTCTTGTCAAGTATCGATATCAGTGATAATTTACCAGCAACATTAGTTGCAGGAAGAACAATGACATTTAGTGCTATTGCTAAAATTGCAGTTACTTTCCCTAATGCACATGGATTAACTCCTGGAGCATCTATATCAGTTAATATGACTAGTGCAGGAACCAATCATTCTCTTTGTAGCGGTCCATTCTTTGTAGAAGAAGTACCAAGTAAAAATGTTTTAAGATACGCTGCAAGATCTTCAGGAGTTGTTGCAACTTCTCCGCCGTTGGTAGGAATAGTATATCCACGAACAGATGCATTCTTCCTTCATAGGCCATTTGACGGGGGAGTATTGTTGAGTACAGGAACTCCTAGTCATGGTGCTCAAGCAATTCGTATGAGTAAAAAATACATTCGCTATCAATCAGGTAAAGGTGCTATGTATACCACTGGTGCTCTTTTTGCGCCAAGCTATGATGTAAGAAGTATTACAGCCGAAGCCACTGCGGTTAATAGTTTAATTACTATAACCATTGATGACAATGATCATGGATTGCAAATTAAATCCGATATAAGAATCAGCGGTGTTATTACTACGGGTTACAACGGAGACTATCAAGTAGTTGAAATTGTTGACGAGCGTGTGTTTAGAGTGAGAGCATTAACACAATTAGGAAGTACCACTGCGGAAATTGGTGCTCAATGTCAAATGGCTCACACTGGCTGGCACGGAGCATATGTAAGAGCAGGGGCGTTTGATGATCAAAATGGTATTTTCTTTGAATACAACGGCGACGAAATGGCCGTAGTTCGTCGTTCTAGTACATTCCAGCTTGCTGGTACTGTCTCTATTTCAGTTGATTCAAATTTAGTAACCGGTTCTAATACCAGATTTAGAGATCAACTACAAGAAGGTGATAGAATTATTATCAGAGGCATGACTCATTTAGTCACTGATGTAGTTAGTCAAACACAAATGACTGTAAATCCAGATTTTAGAGGTGTTGTTAATGTAACCAATGCTAAAATTTGTTTAATTCAAGATTATAGAATTACCCAATCTGAATGGAACCTAGATAAGTGTGATGGTACTGGACCTAGTGGTTACATTCTTGATGTTACTAAAATGCAAATGATTGGTCTACAATATTCTTGGTATGGTGCAGGTTTTATTGATTGGATGTTCCGTGGTCCAAATGGAGATTATGTATTTGCTCACAGACTAAAAGGTAACAATCTAAATACTGAAGCTTATATGCGTACAGGTAATTTACCTGTTAGGTACGAAGTTATTAATGAAGGTGCAAGATCTAAATTAGCTTCAACAATAACATCTACTGACACAACACTAATAGTAAGAGATGGCAAATTCTTTCCGGATTCTGGAACTGTCTATTGCGAAAATGAATTAATATCATATACTTCTAAGAGCGGAAATGCGCTAGGCGGATTAACTAGAGCAACGTCTTATGTAAATTTTTCAGCAGGTGCACAAAGAACATTTACCGCCGGTACTGCATCGTCCCATCCAATTAATTCCGGAGTAGTATTAGTTTCAACCACAGCCAGTCCTCTAATTAGCCACTGGGGTAGTGCATATATTATGGATGGTAGATTTGATACTGATCGAGGTTATATCTTTAACTATCAGGTTACTAATCTTTCTGTTACAAATATTAAAACTACTGCATTTGCAATTAGATTAGCACCCAGCGTTTCAAATGCTATTACTGGAGATTTAGGAGAAAGAGAATTACTAAACAGAGCACAATTACTTTTAAATTCTCTTGAAATTGTTGGAGGTCAACCTGGTTCTGCTGATTCGTTCATTATTGAAGGAGTATTGAATCCTTTGAACTATCCAACAAATCCAGCAGATGCTCAATGGTTTGGATTAACATCTACTGCACAAGGTGGTCAACCATCATTTGCACAGGTTGTAAACGGTAGCGGAATTACATTCGTTGGTGCATCACAAGTTACCGCTACTCCAACTCAAACATGGGAAAACAGTCAAAATAGACGTACTACTGCGGTATTTACTAGCGCCGACGTAACTAATGTTCGTTTGGGTTTTGTGGTAACTGCTACTGTAGCAGGCTTACAAGCAGGTACTGTGGTGCAGGCTATTGCCGTTAATAGTCCCGGTAATAATCAAACTACTATTACCATTTCAAAACCTGCTACTGCTACAGTAACCGGAGTAATTACTTTTACAGCCCCAGTTTATGCACAGCCAGGAGAACAGGTTTTTGCGTTCGCTGCTCCACAGGGTGTTCGTGAAGTGTTAGATTTAAGTGAACTTAAAGAATTAACAAGTACTGCCATTGGCGGAAGAGGAACTTTTCCTAATGGTCCAGACGTTTTGGCTATTAATGTGTATACTACAGGTACCGCTGCTGTTACTGCTAACTTGATTCTACGTTGGGGTGAAGCGCAAGCTTAAGGAGCAAGTCGTTCTAACTGTTGTCTAAGCTCATTTAATTTTAAAGAGTCCTGTCGTTGAGATGACAGGACTTTTTTTACGTCATCAAATACAATATTTTCAAGTTTGATATCAATTTTATTAACAAGATTTTTATAATCTCGCAATAACGATTGTGCAATTACCCGTTCTTGTGCGTCAATAATATTATCAATATATCCTTGATATCTTGCAATATCAGAATGATAAGAATTTAATTCACTGATTTTTAAACTCATAACCTTGACTCATTATTAGTACTGTATCTATTTTTGTTCTAATTAACGGATTAGTAATAGTTAATTTTAATCCCGTATGCAAATTTTTTGGTATGTCTTCTAAATTACACCAACATATTGTTTGAACTTCGGTAGTTAAAAATTCTTCTTCAACTAAACAAATGTAAGTTCCGTATTCAAATCCTTTGTCCTCACTGAGATATAATTCAATTGGTAAGAGTTTACCTTGAGATTTTTTATAACGCTCTATTAATTCTTGGCCACTTTCAAAAATGTTCTTACCTTTTTCAAAAGTAGGAACAGTCCATTTTAAATTTTCATGGATTAATAAAAATCGTTTTGTTGATGTACAAAGAAATAAAATACCTGCACGTTTTTGCATCAAGTACTTATTAGAGATCCATTCTAAAACGCCAGTAACCTGAACGATATTCTCCTTCAAAACTCTTTAACCATTGTTCACCATCCCAACGATATTGAATGCCTGTTTTCAAATTTTGAGTATATATAGGCAGTGTATTATTTGGATTGCTAGCATCAAAAACTACTTGCCATCCTGTGCCAGTATATTCAATAATATCATTTGCCCCTGCTTGAAATTGTTCCCAAGCGAATACGCCTGCTTTTAACTGTCCAGAAGTTGGATTATTATCTTGTTCAGCATCGTAGGTTCTATTTTCAGTAGTAATATCGTCTAATATTAGATATCTGTTGCCGGCTACAATATTATTGGCTTTGGGATTAAATTTTATAGGATCAATGATAGCATCAATAGTTGTACGACCACTTATAATTGTGTTAGAAGGTTTTTCGTCAATCGTAACCAATAGATACGTTGAATCAATTTCGTTAACTACAAACGTTCCCCTAATTTCATATCCGTTTGGTTGTAAGAAATATATTTGACTAATTCCAGGACGATACCCTTCATATTGTTCAAGAATAGTATTCCAATCTATTCTTTTGCCTAGTTTTGCTGGAGCACCGTTTTCTAATGTTTGAACAGCTTCGCCCGGACTTAGTACACTCAAATTATAATCATTGGCTTGACCGTTATTGCTTTTTAGCAATAATACACCAAAACTTCCAGGAGTGTTGTTATATTTTAATGGAGGAACTCCATTATAGACAAGATCGTTTATATTACCTACATCACCATGCACATTAAAAATATTCATAATAATGTTTTTAACAACACCAAGACGTTTAACTTTAGCAGGCGGTGTAATATAAATTGGCATCTCACATTCTATACTACAAATATCAATTTCAGATTCTGTTCCTTGCGGAATAGTTCTTGAGCTAAAAACTAAATTTTTTAAATCAACAACACTTAGACTGGTCCAATCAATATAGTTGTCTGTAGTTTGTATTTCTAGACTAGGATTAAATAACACTAATATTTGTTCTATTAATTGTAATTTTTGATCAGTATTACTGGTCCATATATCGGCTTTCATTGTAAGTTTAAACGGGGTAGGCATTAATCTTTCAACAGTATAACCTCCCCCCTGGCCGCCTTGATATATTGGTTCTCCAAAATTGTCAAATTGATTATAACTGCGTTCGCGCACACTTAACTTACTGACAAAACTTGCGTCAGAAATTCTAGTAGTATCTAATTCTAAACCACTGATATAGCAACTAATCCTTGGAACAGTTGGTAATTTATTTTCGCTGTTTTCTTTGATAATAGCAGCTACTGATCTAGATAGATCACCGTACATAACAGGAACATGACGAAGTTCACCGTCGCCCGCCTGATATTTAAAACCAATGAAGATCCGCATGAACTGAGTTACGTATCTTCTTATTTGTCCGTCATAGAAAAAATCCATTAGTTATCTGCCTTTGGTCGTAGTGCTTTACTTAAACTTTGTTTTTCATCAATAGTTTTTCCGTTGATGTTATCTGTTTTTGTATTATTAATAAAGCCAGCTTTTTGTGTGTTTCTAATATTGTAACCTTCAAACCTATCACCAGATTGAGTATCTGTAGGTCCAAGATTACTCATAGTTGTTCTTGACACGTCTTCAACTCTTACCCAATATTTGCTGTTATATCTAAACAATCTATTAGGAGTATAATCTGTTCTAAGATGATATTGTCCTTCCTGCGCATTAATTGGAAATGCTAATCCGCTGGTAAACGGAGCACCATTTGGTGCTGAGTCTTGTCCTAGCAGATATCCATCATAGCCTAATTTTTCAGCGGATTTTAACACCATACTAATATCTATTTGACTGTTAGATGCAGCAACAGTGTCGGCATCAACAGTTACTAATTCTGGTTTGCCTTCGTTGTTTACCTGCACGGTATAGAATGCACTGGTATCGTATCCGCTCAGCGGCGCATCAGCTTCCGCTTGATCAAGAACCGCTTGCGTAATCTGCATTTCTCTTTCATAGGTGCTCATAACATCACGCAGTGTTTGATTAGTGCCTTCTCCTGCAACACCATCTAAAATATCTTTAAATTCTTGACTGTCAACTAGAGGTTTACATTTAGCACGATATAGATGCGGATACCATGTAGCACTAAAACCTTCTGCTGCGCGAGTAACATCTTCAATTACATAGAATCTTTTAAGAGCAAAACTTAAATCATTCAATGCAAAGTCATCTTTTAAATGCGGCAATTCTATAACATCACCGCTAATTATTTTTCTGCCTAATTTTTCAACAGTATCATTAATATGAAAAGTTATAAAAATTGTATCGTTTTGTAAAAATAAACCAAATTGACTTAGATTAAAATCTAAATCCTGTATGCTATAATGACCGCGCAAGATATAAACATCTGGGTCATATTTACGATCTCTGTTTTCTAAGAATAATAGATCTTGTATTTGTGTTTCCGCAGGTCCGCCCTGATATTCTGGGGTAGTTGGAGTATTTTCTAGCGCAGGTGTTGATTTTGGACCCACGTATTTGTGTACAAAAACGTCAGTGCCGCCCACCTGGAACATTTCCCAGATATTTTTATCTATAAATTTGTAATCGTTGCCTTTTTCAGGACGATAAAGTGAAAGTCTTGGCATAGTAGTATATTTACCGCTGTAATAAATACTAGCATGAGCCAAATTAATCCTGATAGACAAGCTGTTTACGACTACTGCAAAGCCATGCTGGGCGATGGTATGATTGACGTAGAACTGGATCCTATCCATTATGAAACAGCATTAAACAGAGCCCTAGCAACATTTCGTCAACGTAGCGATAATGCGGTTGAAGAAAGTATGATATTTTTGACCACAGAAATTGATCAAAATGAATACATACTGCCCAAAGAAATTCAACAAGTTCGTCAAATTTTTAGACGATCAGTTGGTTCTAGATCAGGCGGCGGAACAGGTGGTACAGTATTTGAACCATTTAATTTAGCCTATACAAATACATATCTATTAAGTTCAACTAACATGGGCGGATTAGCAACCTATGAACTGTTTTCAGGATATCAAGAAATGGTTGGTAGAATGTTTGGCGCATTTATTAATTTTCACTGGATTCCTCAAAGTAGAAAACTAGTACTACAACAGCGTCCTAGAAATAATGAAGAAATTATGCTTTGGTGTTATAATACCAGACCAGATAGTTCTATTATTAACGACACCTATGCTAGTCAATGGATTAAAGATTACAGTCTAGCAAACTGTAAAATGATGCTAGGTCAAGCCAGAGAAAAATTTGCACAAATTGCAGGCCCTGCTGGCGGAACTAGTCTTAACGGTACCACATTAAAAACTGAAGCTCAAACAGAGATGGACAAACTTGTTGACGATTTGATGAAATTAGTCCCAGGTGGTCACGGCTATACATTTATTATTGGTTGATTTTTAAGTCTGTATAAATTATAATACTCTTATCTAGGAGATATTATGATCATAGGAATCTGCGGTTTCATTGGCAGCGGCAAAGACACAGTTGCTGACTATCTAGTTAATTTTCACGGGTTTAGACGAGAAAGTTTTGCATCTACACTAAAAGACGCAGTATCCTCAGTATTTGGTTGGGATCGTACACTTTTAGAAGGTCGTACTAAACAAGCTCGCGAATGGCGTGAACAAGTAGATCCTTGGTGGGCAGAACGTCTAAATATACCTACACTTACTCCTCGCTGGGTGCTTCAATATTGGGGCACAGAAGTATGTCGCAAAGGATTCCACGACGATATTTGGATTGCTAGCTTAGAAAATAAGCTACGTAATAGCAAAGACAGTGTAGTAATTAGTGACTGTCGTTTTCCTAATGAAATTCAAAGTATACGTAATGCTGGTGGAAAGATTATTTGGGTCAAACGTGGAGAAATGCCCGAATGGTACGAATGGGCATTAAGTGTAAATCGTGGTGAATATGGAAATTTAACATGGGCTGGCAGCAAACACAGATTAGAAAAAGCAGGGATACATGCCAGCGAAACTGCTTGGGTAGGAACTAAATTTGATCACGAGTTGGAAAATAATTCAACCATTGATGAATTATATACCAAAGTTAGAAATCTGGTACAAGATCCCCTTGACGCCAACGAACGCCCTCTTTATGTAGGACTCTCTGACAGTTTGCACATACAGTCTTAAGATTGGTTGGACGACAGTTGTTTAAATTTTCATCTATATGATAAACATCAAACTGTTCTGTATGTTTACTAGTATATCCGCACTTATCGCATTTGGATAATTTCTTATAACCAGCTCTATACCATCGAGGTATGGTATCTTCGTTCCCATATAAACAGGTTTCGCACTTACTTCTATAGTAAGTTTTACCATTTTTATGATAATTAACTGCTGCGGGCCTTAAACCACACTTACATAAGGGTCTCATAAAAATATTTACCCTTTTTGGTCCCTTTTCTTCTGGCTGTAAGCTACTGTTTTTTCAAAATGGCAATAAATATATTAGAGTATTTAATACCGGGAGATTTATCAGATGGCAACATTAAATTCACCAGGCGCATCAGTAACAGTCATTGACGAAAGTTTCTATACGCCAGCAGAGCCAGGTACAGTTCCACTTATTGTGGTGGCTACCGGACAGAATAAAACAAATGGCGCAGGCACAGGTACAGCCGTTGCGACCACAAAAGCAAATGCAGGTAAGGCATTCAAAGTTACCAGTCAAAGAGATCTAGTTGATAATTATGGTGTTCCTTTCTTTGAAAAGACAGTTAGTGGAACACCAATACACGGATCTGAAAGAAACGAATACGGTCTTTTAGCAGCGTATAGCTTATTAGGTGTATCAAATGCCGCTTTTATTGTAAGAGCAGACATTGACTTAACTCAGCTCGCTGGTAGCACAACAGCCCCGGGAGCGAATCCAGACAACGGCGATTGGTGGTTAGACACTGCCAACACCGCCTGGGGAATTTTTGAATGGAACGGAAATGCAGCTAGTACCACTGGTGGTCAAAAGTTTGCATCAAAAACTCCAATTGTATTAACATCAGATGATGCAATTAATGTTGAAAATAGCGGAGCATATGGTCGTGCTCCTAAATCAAGTGTAGGAGTTCCTGGTGACTATGCTGTAGTTGCAGAAATGAACGAAACATATGCGGCAGATAAAGAATCTGTAAAGATTTTTTACAAGAGAGATACAACTTTGTTAGGAGGCGATGCTTGGGTATTAGTTGGTTCTCCTGCATGGTCTGCTAGTCACGCTACTGTAAAAGGTACAGTAACAAGTCCATCAATTACTGCTGGTCAAACATTTTTAATTAACGGTGTAACTGTAACAGCTACCGGTACTGACGCAACATCGTTAGTTCAAGCAATTAATGCTCTTGCTATCAACGGTGTAATTGCAGCAAAGAGTTTTGATAGAGTATACCTATATACAGATGCAACCAATGATGATAATGTTGGTGATTCTGCATTATCTAACGCAATTGTTATTGCTAGTGGCGGCGGTAATTCTGGAACTATTCTAGCTGATGTTGGGTTTGTAGCAGGAACATATTATGGTCCTCAGCTACAAATGAGTCCTCACACACAGGTTCCTGAGTTTAGATCAGATGATACATATCCTCGTCCTAGTGGCAGTGTGTGGGTTAAGACTACAGAGCCAAACATTGGATCTCGTTGGAGATTAAAACAGTGGAGCAGTGCAACTAATTTATGGACTGCTAAAGAATCGCCGTTGTATGCAACTACACATGCAGCTATATATAATCTAGACAGAGCAGGCGGCGGAGTAAATATTCCGGCTGACACCGCTTTTGTTCAATATAATTCAACAGAAGATTTTGGTTACGATAATACTCCACAAACAGCAACCTTCCGTGTATGGAAAAGAAAAGTAACCGGTCAAACTAGAGTAGTTTCTGCTCCGGTTGCAGCAAACACATTCCTTGCAGGAACAAATACATTCACCATTCGCGAAATGATCAAAGGACAGTTAGCGTTAGATACTGCTAAAACTGTTACATTTACGGCAACAGCAGGTGCAACTGATTCAGATAGATTTGCTACAGCGATCAACGCATTGGGCTTAACACAAGTTGAAGCTAGTGTAACTAGCTCAAATGAAGTTGTCATTGTTCATAAAACTGGCGGAGATATTAGATTAACCGATGGAACAAATACTCCATTACAGAAAATTTTTACAGCATTTAATCAGTCAGCACTAACAGGTACAGCTAATCTTTATTCACTAGTAGGAATTGGAACTGGTGGTACTTTTCTAGCAAGTAACTGGTTACCATTGTTTAACGCATCAAACGATTTTAAAGCTAAAAGATCCGCTCCATTAAACGAGCCAGCAGATGGGCAGCTATGGTATAATCCTAGTTTTAGCGATGTAGACATTATGGTACATAATGGTACGACATGGAAAGGTTACAAAACAGTATTTCCAAATACTGATCCAGCAGGACCAATTGTTGCTGCTTCAAAACCAACAACACAAAGCGACGGCACCGCACTGGTAGATAATGATTTGTGGATTAGTACAGCAGATACTGAAAATTTCCCAACAATCTATAGATATAATAACAATACCAAAGAATGGGCGTTAGTTGATAAGGCTGATGATCAATCAGAAGAAGGTGTTGTTTTTGCTGATGCACGTTATGGATCAAGTGGTGTTACAGGTAATACTGCGGCAAGTATCGTAACTCTATTAACGAACGATTTTGTTGATCCAGATTGTGTAGATCCAGCAAATTATCCAAGAGGCATCTTATTATACAATACAAGACGCAGCAGCGGTAATGTTAAGAAATATAGAAATAACTATATTGACACAACTAAAGACAACACACGTTATTTGGGTCAGTCTATGGCCAGTTATGCAACTGACCGCTGGGTAACCGCAAGCGGTAATCAAGAAGACGGCAGCGGTACGTTTGGTCGTATTGCACAACGTCAAGTGGTTATCCAAGCACTTAAGGCAGCAGTTGATACAAGTCAAGAAATTCGTGACGAAGAACGTCGTAACTTTAACTTAATTGCTTGCCCAGGGTATCCTGAATTATTGAGCAATTTGGTTAATCTAAACTTAGATCGAGGTGTAACATCTTTTGTTGTTGGCGATAGCCCATTAAGATTAACAGCAGATGCATCTAGCCTAACTAACTGGGGAACTAATGCAAATGGCGCATTAGATAATGGCGATAAAGGTCTAGTAAGTTATGACGAATATAGTGCTGTTTGGTATCCAAATGGATTTACTACTGATCTAAGCGGAACAAATGCAGTTGTTCCAGCAAGTCATATGATGTTAAGAACTATTGCACTAAGCGATCAAGTTTCTTATCCATGGTTTGCACCAGCAGGTACACGTCGTGGCGGTATTACAAATGCAACAGCAGTTGGTTACATTGATCGAGCAACTGGAGAATTCCAACAGGTCGCGTTAAATGAAGGTCAACGCGATACACTGTATGATATCAAAGTCAATCCGATTGCATTCTTTAATGGAGTCGGACATGTTGCATACGGTCAAAAAACTCGTGCAAGAAATGCAAGTGCATTAGACAGAATTAATGTAGCACGTTTAGTAGTATACCTACGTAGTCAATTAAGCAAGTTAGCCCGTCCATATGTATTTGAACCAAACGATAAAATTACTCGTGATGAAGTCAAACAAGCATGTGACAGCTTACTACTTGAACTAGTAGGTTTGAGAGCAATCTATGACTTCGCAGTTGTGTGTGATGAAACCAACAACACTCCAACTAGAATTGATAGAAATGAGCTTTATGTAGATATTGCAATTGAACCAGTGAAGGCCATTGAGTTTATCTACATTCCATTACGTATCAAGAATACAGGGGAGATTTAATAAATGGCAATTACCTCATTAAACAAGTACACAGTACCGTTAGCTAGTAATCAATCTAGCTCAACACAGGGTCTGTTAATGCCGAAACTCAAATATCGCTTTAGAGTGATACTACAAGGATTTGGCGCAACTGGTTCTATTTCAACAGAACTAACCAAACAGGTAATGGACATTACTAGACCAAAAGTTAGCTTTGAAGAAATGGAGATTCCTGTATACAATTCTAAAGTTTATCTAGCAGGAAAGTATACATGGGAATCTATGACACTAACTTTAAGAGATGATGCTAGTGGTAATGTTCAGCGTCTAGTTGGCGAGCAAATTCAGAAACAATTTGACTTCATGGAACAGGCCGCAGCACGCTCTGGTATCGACTATAAGTTCACAACTAAAATTGAGATCTTAGACGGCGGTAACGGTGCAAGTGCTCCAGTAGCTTTAGAAACATTTGAAGTATACGGATGTTTTGTTCAAAATGCTGATTATGGCGAAATGAATTATGCTACTAACGAGCCCGCAACAGTAGCATTAACTATTAGATTTGATAATGCGGTACAATACAAAGGCGGTCAGATCGACGGTATTGGTCGTGCAATTGGTCAGCGTATTGCTGCTGGCGCTGGAAGTACTGGCGGTGGTGCAGCAACAGTTGGTTAATTAATATTGCAGTAAAAATAAAAGCCCAGAGTTATTTCTGGGCTTTTTTATTCAATAAATAAATGTATGGCAAATAAATTTACAAGATTTCTTACTGGTATAGTAAATGGAGCAACAAATCCAAAAGGTCAAATGGCCAACTGGAGACACGCTACTCGTATCTTTGTTGACAATAATTATGCACTGGCACCTAGAACCAAATTTATGTTCTTTGTGCAGTTTGATATTAGCAACAAAGCATCCGGCGCAACAGCATTTAATGCTAGACACAGTGGAGAGGTAGGATTATTGGTAAAAACTGCAGATTTACCAAAGTATAATTTTGATCAAGTTGTTAAAAATCAATATAACAGAAAAAAGATTTTATATAAACAAATTAATTATGACCCTGTAACCATTACATTACATGATGATAATACCGGTGTAGTAAACGCTATGTGGGCATTGTATTATGGAACATATATTGCTGATAGATTAGCACCAACCGCTGCATATACCGCTGATCATTATCGTCCAGCAGCACAGGACATAGCGAATTATAGTTATGGTATGGATAATCAATATTTTGAACCATTTTTTAACAGTATAACTATCTATACCATGAGTCGTCGACGATATAACGGATATACGTTAATTAATCCTAGGATCACGAATTGGTCTCATGGTAACTTATCCTATGCTGAGGGAGGTACTGCAGAAAGCCAGATGACCTTATCGTATGAAGCGGTTCAGTATAGTAGTGGTCAAGTATTTCAAGGTAGTCCAGACGGATTTGCTAATCCGGCCTATTATGATCTAGTACCTAGTCCATTAAGTGTAGCAGGTGGTGGTGTTAGCAATTTGTTTGGCGACGGTGGTGTATTAGCAGGTATGGAATCAGTCTTTGGAGATGTGTCTAAAGGAAATATATTTCAGAAAAAAGGCGGATTTCTAAACACTGCTATCGCTGCAATTAATACTGCAAAAAATTTGAGCAATCTAACTAAAGAAGGATTGGCTCAAGAATTTGCAAATGTTTTAGCAACACCGGGAGGGTTTGATGCTGTGGTCAATACCGTAGGTGGAGTGGTTGGAACTGTTTTTCCTAAAAACAGCGGAACTACTCCGAGTGGAACCGAAGGCGTTGCGCAACCAAGAGTAATAGCTACAGCAGCATTTACTGGTGCACCTGTAACCGCACCACCAGGACAATAATATGCCAACAAATTTACCACCAAGAGAAATTACCGACACGGGTCAAGCTACAAAATTATTTTTTGATAGTTACGGTCGTGCACCTTTAGAATTTAATGCAAATGAAGTTGGTGCTGCACAGGCATTTTTTGAAGAAAAAGGTTTTGATATTGATGCTGCTGCATTAACTTCTGCTGTACTTTTAAAACAAGCTAAAATTGATAATGTAAATGTTTTTGAAATTTTAGACACATTAAAAGGATTGACTAATCTTCAATTAAGTTCTGTTGTTGCTGAAATTATTAATAACAATAGACCAGCAACTTCTACATTAGGATACAGAGCGGTAAAGGTCCTTAACGAATCTGTTAACAGAAATATCATACCTTAATATGTCATCTAGATTTGCACAAGGTCGTTTTGAAATGAAAAACCCCGACAAATATCTTGGGAAGAAAACACCTTTAGCACGTAGCAGTTGGGAATTTGTTTTTATGAAAATGCTAGACGAACATCCTAGCGTAGAACATTGGGCCAGCGAAAGTATACAAATTCCGTATAGAGATCCACTAACTGGAAAGTATACAATTTATGTTCCGGATTTTTTTATTCAATATTCTGATAAAAACGGAAAAAAACATGCAGAAGTAGTTGAGGTAAAACCTCAAAGCCAAACACTTAGAGAGCATACTGGTAAAAGTCAATATAATCAGGCACAATATATTAAAAATTTAGCTAAATGGGAAGCTGCGGTAGCTTGGTGTAAACAAAAAGGAATAAAATTTAGAGTAGTAAATGAAGGCGATATTTTCCATCAAGGTAAAAAACGTAGATAAGTATTGATATGACTAAGAAACTTGAAGATCTATTTAATTTACCAGAAAAGAAAGACGAAAAATTTGTTCCTTCTTTGCCAACCGAACACGAGCAGGTAAAAGACCTTGATCGTAGTTATAAAGAAGTTGAGGAAATAACTAAAACACTTCCTGAAATTAAAGAGTTAGAAAATCTTGACGAAAAAGAATTAGATGATCTAGCACAAAAAGCAGAGCAAGCCTATGACGATTTAATGGATTTAGGTATGAATGTAGAAGTAAGATATGCCAGCCGCATATTTGAAGTAGCAGGTACAATGATGGGACATGCAATCACTGCTAAATCTAACAAAATTGAAAAGAAATTAAAAGCTATAGATTTACAGCTTAAAAAGTACAAGATAGATAAAGATACACCAAGTCCAGAAAATGATGTATTAAATGGACAGGGTTTTATTATAACAGATAGAAACGAGTTGATGAAAAAACTCAGCCAAAAGGAATAAATATACGTATGAAAACTTTTAAAGAATATTTGTCTGAAAGCAAAAAAATGTGGTCCTTTAGGATCAAAGTTGCGGGTGAGCTGCCCAAAAGCTTTCAGTCAACAGTAAAAGATCGTCTCCAAAAATTTGGCTGCACACGATTTGAAAAAACAGCTCAAACTCCAATACAAAAAAACGCTATTGATTTTCCACAACTAGAAAATATTGAGGTTTCAATGTTTGAAGTGGAAACAGCATATCCGGTAACTCCTCCAGAAATTGCTGGTATTATCAAAGCCTGTGATTTAATTAAAGAGGAATATGTATTGGTAAGATATACAACCGAAGAACTAGAACAAACAGTTGCTGGGGAAGAATCGGGAAAATCTTTGTTAGCAGATCCTAACTACACTGAAATGTCTAAGATCAAACACAAAGATTATTTTGGAGACGATTTCAATAAATCATTTTTAAAAGATTTAGAAAAAACAGCCAAAGCACGTAAAAAAGAATTGGGACACGACAAAGGTAAACCTGATGTTTTAGGATCAGCTCCCAAAGCCAAAGAAGATAAAGCTGGTGCAAAAAGCGCCATGGGGAGTTAATATGAACTTTAACGAATTATATAGAAAAATTGCAGACCTAGATAAACCAGTTGGGGAAGAATGCGGCATGCCATCGTCAATGCCAAGTATGCCCTCAGCTAACGAACCACCACCTAGCATGAGTGTAAATTTAAATGCTCAGGGAATGGATAATATTTCAAATTTAATGAAATTAATTTCTAAGGTTAATCCAGACGTTGCTGGACCAAAAGTTGATGCTATGGTAGCTCCTTTACAGATTGCTGCACCTGATTCGATAAATGATAAAGAATTAGATGATATTGATACAGACGATAACAAATTAGACATTGATGTTGACGGCGATAGTCAACCAGATATTGCTTTAAAGAAGGGCGAAGCATACAGCAATCAACCTAATGAAGAATATGCAGACATTGACGATATCACCGTAAATGCCGGTGGCGGTATGAATGGTCCAAAGCATCCAAAAGATTTAAGAGTTAAGGATCCATCTCCGTACGAAAATGAAGCTTACGAAAACGAACCTGACGAAAAATACGATGACCATTTAAGAATTATCAAACACCTAGCAGGTGGAATGAACAAAGAAAAAACTATGGTTAAACGCAGTTACAAACAAGGCGATAACCCTATGGCCATGCCAGAGAGCGAAGATCCGTTAGCAGCTATTAAAAATGATCTACGAGCTCGTTTACAAGAATATAAAAATCAGTAATAAGGATTGACCCCATGAGCAAAAGTCTCGACGGGGTCTTAATCAAAAAGGCCCATAAACCCCAAAGATACACTCTCGAAGAGATTAAACATCTTGAAGCCTGTATGGATCCTGTTACGGGCCCATTGTATTTTTGTAAAAATTTTTTAAAAATACAACACCCAGTTCGCGGTGCTATTGATTTTGTTCCCTACGAATATCAAGAAAGATTAATCGAAGCATATCATAATAACAAGCAGTGTATTGCTATGCTACCTCGTCAGATGGGTAAAACTACCTGTGCCACAGGTTATCTATTATGGTACACTATGTTTGTGCCAGAAGCACAGGTCCTAATCGCTGCTCACAAATATGAAGGTGCGCAGGATATTATGAACCGTTATCGTTACGGTTATGAAAACTTGCCAGACTTTATTCGTGCAGGTGTTTATTCATATAACAGAAATACTATTGAATATGATAACGGTGCTCGTATACAAGCAACGACAACCACTGAAAACACAGGTCGTGGTAAATCTCTATCCTTAATTTATTGTGATGAGTTTGCATTCGTACAACCCCCAGAAAAAGCCAAAGAATTCTGGACTGCATTATCCCCCACACTGTCTACAGGCGGTAAATGTATCATTACATCAACACCAAACTCAGACGAGGATCAGTTCGCTCTAATTTGGACCGAAGCTAATAAAAAGTTTGATGAGTATGGCAACGAAAGTAAGTTAGGTACTAACGGTTTCTACAGCTATTTTGCACATTGGTCAGAGCATCCAGATCGCGACGAAGAATGGGCAAAAATTGAACGTGCTAAAATTGGTGATGAACGTTTCCGTAGAGAATTTGATTGCGAATTCTTGATCTTTGACGAAACCCTAATCAACGCAGTACGTCTTGCAGAATTAAAAGGAGTTGACCCTATTATGACCATGGGTCAGACTCGTTGGTATAAAGATATCAATCCTAATGCAACATATCTTGTTGCTCTTGATCCTAGTCTAGGAACAGGTGGTGATTACGGTGCCATTCAAGTATTTGAAATGCCTACAATGGAACAAGTAGCAGAATGGAGACACAACTTAACTCCTATTCAACAACAGGTCAAACATCTTAGAGAAATTTGCAAATACATACACGATCGTGGAGAAGAAAAGGGCGGAATCCCGCAACTATATTTTAGTGTTGAAAATAATACATTAGGAGAAGCTGCTTTAATTGTTATCAGAGACATTGGAGAAGAAAACTTCCCTGGACTGTTTTTATCAGAGCCTATACGTAAGGGACACGTTCGCAAGTTCCGTAAAGGATTTAATACTACCCATAAATCAAAAATTACAGCTTGTAGTCAACTTAAACATATGATTGAAACACAGCAAATGAAATTAAATTCTAAACCTTTAATTTCAGAGCTGAAAACATTTGTTGCACATGGTGTAGGATTTGGTGCTAAAACGGGTGAGCACGACGATTTAGTGTCTTCGACGTTATTGTGTATACGCATGGCTGGAGTTCTAGCTGATTGGGATCCGCAAATTTACGAAAAAATGACTGAAAAAATTACAGAAGAGCAGATGCCCATGCCGTTTTATATGAGTACGGGCATATTCTAATTTAACTAAATATAATATGGACTCAATGAAAAGCATTGCTACAGATTTATTTTACAAAATTCGCAGCCGTTTTACGGGTTTAAAACTTGGCGAAAGCATGGGCGCCATTACAATTAATCCTGAGGAAGCTGTGTTTTTTGATTTTGATTACATTGTTGACGAGCAAGCATTAGGTCATGTCAGCATTAGTTTAGCTGAACCAAGATCAATGAAAGTATACTTTAGCAATGGTATTACAGAAAATATGGATATCGTACAAAAAGAAAAATGGTACGATTTTTTAAGAGAATTAAGACAATTTGCAAAGCGTAGATTACTAACATTTGATACTAGAGATGTTGCCAAAGACAATTTAGATCAAAGAGATTTTGCATTTTTAAGTCAATACAATCAACCAAAGACCGTCGGAGAATCAATTATGAGTGAAAGCAGCCTGTACGGCTCAAGAACAATTAGTTATCAAAATTTAATGGATACAAAACTAATCATCAAGCATAGCAAACCTATTCAAGATGAACAAGTTGGTTCAAGAGCAAGAAATATTTCTGCATTGTTTGTAGAAAATCAAGACGGAGAAAGATTCAAGTATCCATTTATTCATCTTGCAGGTGCTCGTGCTATGCAACGTCATGTAGCCAACGGCGGTGTACCGTATGATGACATTGGAAAACATATTGTGGGGATGAGCGAGCAAATTGCTCAACTTAAAGGCTTTGGAAACTATGTAGTAAGAAACGATCTTTTAAATTCTGATACAAATTCAATTTATGAAAAAAGCTCAGACGCATTGAACAGGCTACGCGAAGAACTTTCAAAACTATCAAAACAAGCATACTACGAACAATTTAAAACCAATTTTCAATTACAAGATTCATTAGAAGTACCGCAGGATGTAATAGAAGATTTTACAGAAAAATTCACTGTCAAAAATTTCAAAGAGGACATTAAGTCTGTTTTTCCAATTTTATATAGACTTATGAAGGAAGAGTCCAAGATAGGCTATGACGACATAGTTGCTATGACAGGTAACGAAGAACTAGAAATAGAAGAAGATTTTGATTCGAATCCACTTGATTCGTTTGCCAAGTTTGAAAGTTGGGTAGCGTATCTTGGTGAAGACAGTGGAATCTTAAGTCAAGATCAAGACGAGAAAAAAATCGCAATAAATGAACTTAATGAATTAACAACACAGCATTTTCCTGCAGGTGAAAAAGGCCTAAATGCAATTAAAAGTTTAGAAGGCATTATTGAAGATCCAAGACTTTACGCACAAATTAAAGAGGCAGCAGAACAAGACCCTGATACATGTGTTAGGGGTCTTGTTAAAAATTGGTTAGAAGAAAATGCACCAGATGTGTTAGAGGAATTAGATTTTGGCGATTTTCAAGACGAGGATGATATAGAAGATCCAATGCAATATGCTAATGATGCAGCAGATGCTGATGCAGTTGCTTACGGCCAACGTGAAGGTATTACTACAGAAGCAGCAGGAACTGGTGAGTATGAATTAGAAGTAAAAACAAAAGTATTCTTTGAAAGAGAAGAAGATGGTAAAGTAGTTGTTTCTAAAGTAATGATGAATGATGCAGATATTACACCGTTAGTCGATGTTGAAGAAACTGCACAATACATTGAAGATGGCGAAGAAAGTCCAGCCGACGGTATTGAATATATCGGAGTTGATATAGAATATGATGTAGATGGAGAATATGTACCTGCTCGTATTCGCTATGACGATTACGATCATCCTGCAGAATATCCGGATATTTCAATTACTGAAATCACAGCATATGGCAACGGTAAGTCAATGTCAATTGATTTTAATGACCTCGACGGCGATAATCAAAATTATCTACAAGAAAAAGCCGAAGAAGAAGCTTCGGATAATGGATACGATAGCGGCGACTATGATGATTATGATCGTTACGATCGCTATGAATCAGTTGAATCTTCAAATAACCTAGAAGAAAAACAATCAAACATTAACGAGTTAGCACAGTTCATATATTCATTCTACGATAGAGAGTCAGGCACATTCCCTAAAGGACCAGA
>JACCEB010987402.1_pt1 | contig 23613 bp, 24 predicted proteins | sample 7454761 | NCBI WGS metagenome assembly JACCEB01 (sample SAMN15323454, study PRJNA562643) | freshwater metagenome | isolation source: river surface water | place: USA:Blue River Watershed | collected 2017-08-18
AATTTTGTTAGAAAAACTAACAAGCTATGATCCAGAAGTTAGAAGAAGTATTGATGACACAATAGAATATCTCGTAAATAACCCAAGTACTACATATAATGTTTTACTTAAAGACTTACAAGCATTCTATATGCTAAATAAAGAAAATGGCACATACTATAACAGACTTTTTTCTGTATCAACATACTCAGAATATATAGACCTCACAGACAGACTCTTATCCGAGAAGAATGCTGAAAAAGATCCTGGAGTACTTAAGGTTATTAAAAGAATAGTTAGAAAAGCCTATGTGGGTGAAGTAGCTATTCAAACTAAAGAGTTGATTGAAAAGTTATCTAAAAATCTTAAGGTTAAAGACATCGTTGTTGAAAAATTAGTGGGTACTGATTTAGTAAAAGAAAATGAATCTCCCTATAAGGATAAATTAAAATCTTTAGCAGAAGAAGCTAGAAATAATGAAGATGAAAGAAATATCATTTTCCGTACAAACGAAATGCTAAAAGAATTAGTTAAATCAAGACCAATTCTAGGGAAGAAAGATGTTTCAGAATTTGAAAATCTACAAGAGGTATTCACTTTTGTTTTAAATACACCAGTATCTGAAGAAGAAGCATACAAGAGATACTTAAAAGAAATTTATACTATGTATGTAAATGAGGGTCGTGTTATTGCAGATAAGTTTAATCCTGATCTTATGATACTAGACCAACTTAACAACGAGATTAAAAAGAAGTTTGAAGCCTTAAAAGGAACTTCTAAAAAAGCATCTAATAACTATACTTTTATAGATCAAGCTCTAAAAATCGTCATTAATAAATATTTACAGATGTCCGAATATTTCTTTACTCATCTTGGTATTGAAGGTATCTCAGTACCACCTGACAATAGAACTATGGATCTTTTGAATAAGTCCGAAGAAGACATTTATAAGTATAAGGAACAAATTATAGAGTTTAAATTAAAGGGTGCAGAATATGCAGGTTTTGAAACCGCAATAGCAATGGAACAAAAGAAAATTGATAAGATCAAATCCCAATTCAAACCCCTCCATATTATTGAAGATTCTATTACCTCCCCAAGAACTAAGACAGGTGCTATATCTAAAATATCCCCATGGGCAGAAGTTGGTTTCAATATTTCAGATAAATTGAAAAATATTGAAGTAGCATCTGACTTTGAAAGTTTTGTAAATATAGTGAAAAGCGGGATGCTTCAAGTCCTTAATAACTTCAACTCTACAGCATTTAGTATCTTCTATCGTATTAATCATGGGGATAAAGATGTTGGTGATGATCTTGTAGCAAAAGAACTCTTAGATAAGCTATCCTCAGATCATACTACTATGACACAGGTATTAAAATACAATTTTACCACAAACAATATTACCGAAGCTTTAAAGAAACTATCATTATCTAGAAAAAATGATAGGGGTCAAAATGTAGTTACAAACCCCTTTGATGAAAATATTGGTAATCCTGGAGTACAGGAATTAATTAATAGTATTAATACTGAAATCCAATCAGGTAAAAACAGTTTGGAGCTAAATACTAAGATTATTAATCTATTAAGTAAAAAAGTGCCAGTATCTGAAGAAGACCCAGGACAAACTAAAAGTCTAATGCAAATATTAGGTTATGAAAAGATTGTAGATGGGAGACCAGTATTAACACAAAAACCAGCACAACTTGCTAGTAACATTTTAAAGAATGTCGTATTTAATTCTATTGGTGTTAATAAAGCTAAAAGCATGGTTAATAGCAGATTCTATACTGTCAATGTTGAAGTTGAAAATGAAGAGGGAGAGGTCTTTAATAGATCAGACTTAGGTGTAGAAGATGCCTACAGAGAAGAAAGACTTAATGAAAATAATATCAAGAAAGATATTAAGACAGTAGGTCTCAAACTCGGTGAAAATTCACACCTCCTCCCTGATATTATCAACCTCTTCGGTAATGCTAGTATATTCAATACTCCAATCGCTGGTCTTGAAACAAAAGCTGAGAATTTCTTCTTAAAACAAAAAGTTAAAGACTTATCTAAATTGAAGTTTGTTAGAAATATGAAAGATATAGTTATGGCTCTAACAAGCCCAGGGATTAATGTATTTTGGAATGGTAAGAATTTCAAAACAGGAGTGGAAGACGGCACATTCAGTTATGACTTCTCTAAGTACAGTCTCGATGATTATTTTGAGATGTTTAATCAATTAGGAGAAATTTCAAAAGAACAAAAGATTAAAGATTTCCTTAATGAATGGACATTATTCAATACTTCTGTGAATGCAGTATATCAAGAATGTAAAGACTTGATGGAGAATAGTTATAGTATCAATCCGAAATTAGTTAATTCTAGCCCACAACAAAAATTAGTTTTTGATCTTTTAGAATACTTTACAAGCACTGGAGAATTACAGTTCCATGTTGATTTAACAGCTGGTGATTTAAATAGCCTGCTTGTTAAAAAATATGACCTTATAAAAGAAAGTTTATTGAAAGAAAATTCTAAGAATATTCTTAATGAACAAAGGGTTAAAGAAGTAACACCAACAGAAATTAAAGAGCTATTCGACTTCTTTAAGAAGGTATTAGTTAAACCTTCACTACAAGAAAAGGTCCCAGTTGCTTTACTTAAAAAAATTAAAGATGCTAATACAGCTACTGAGAAGTTTAATATCTTTGTAAATGAAATTTCTAAGATTAAAGTAGATATGTTTGCATCTAAAACTTTCAAGAAGAGAGAATTAGAAGCAGTTAAAGATAAGATTGGTGTTGCTCAGTATATAGATTTAGCTTTAAATGTTCTTAAAGATACTTCTATTGAAAGAGATTTAGCTAATAGCGATACAGCCACACTCGAAAAAGCTAGAAATAAAGCAAAAGAGGATTTACTAGATAGTATTAATAAAGAAATAGGTGTCGATTACGACCCAGAAACTATGTTTAATGAAGACTTAAGTTTCAACATTCCAGCAAACATTGCCCTTGTGATATACACCCTTGTTGCCAAATCTTACTGCCTAGTAGTATTACTTGATTCTGTACCTAAAATAGATGAAAAAGGTGATAAAATTGGTGGAAATATCGAATTTAAACTTAAAAAGTTCCTACAAGAAAACCCATCTTGGTGGGGTATCTTTAATAGAACAGGAAAAGCTGATTTTGATATTACATCTCAAATCAACCAAGCATATTTCTCTTTCTTTAAGGGTTTAGAAAGGTATCTCGATAAGAGTGATGAAATTTATCAAGATGCCAAAAAAGTATTCAAGTCTCCAGCATCCAAATTCAACTTTGCATATGAGAATCCTGAAGAAACAGCTGAAGAAAAACTCCAAAGTAAAAAGAATACACTCTCTCAATTTGTGGTTGATTTCATGGATAAAGAAAGAGTACAAGGAGTATCCGGTGTTCAAATACTAAAAGCTCTTGAAGACCTTAGCGGTGGGGATTTAAATAAACTCATCAAAGAAAAAATTAAACTTCAAGAATTAGGTAGTGAAACAATAGATCCTCAATATGTTCTTTTTGATTCTACTAACAGAGTTTTAACAGCTAGGGGTGTTAAGTTTGCTGATGCTTTACTCGCAAATAAAGCATCTTTAGAGAACTATGAAACTATCACTAAACAAAAACAAATCATAGATCTCCAAAAACAGTTAAAGCAATATAAGGACAGATTAAAATCTGTTTCTCAAACTTTAGCTAAGAGTTCAGTAGATATTGACATTACCAAACCTAATAATGAAATGAGAATTTTAGCTGTAGCTATTGACGCTCTTAAAGCAGGTTTGATCCGACTTGATTATAAAGTTTCTCAAACTAAAGATGGTATTGTTGTTCAGCCTAAAAAATCTGCCAATAAAACCAAAAAACAAAGAAAACTAAATCAAGGTGTTAAGGTCAATCTGGTGTTTAAAACACCATCTGATCCTGCCACAGATGGAACATCTTACTCTACAGATATAGATCCTGCTAGCATCTCAGGAAATATTACCGAAGAAAGTCAATTCCAGTTCTTATACAGCCTTCTCGAAAACACCAAAAATGTGCTTACAGAAAGAGGGATTACGGACGAAACTATTTTAAAGACTGTTCTTCCTTCTTTTGATGTAGAGATTAAGGATACAGACTCTTTTAAGGTATTAATTAGTGATCTTTTCTCTAAAATACTTAATTCTCTCAGAATGGGGTATATTAATGCTAGTAATGCCCGTATGAAAGAAATAGAAAGAAATGTTGAAGCAGTCTTTAGACAATCCTATGGCAGAAAGATTTCTACTCTCCAAGCAGAAATAGATAAGGATCTTCAACAACTTGAAACTTTATCTTTTGATTTTGATATTGATAGCACGAATGCATTCATCCAGTTGTCTAATCAGATAGAAAAGAAAAAAGAACAAATTAAAGCCTTTAAAAAAGAAGTAGCCGAAGAGATCAAAAATAATAAAGCTGGTAAGACCACTGAGGAAAAGAAAGAACTAGAAAAACAAGGACTGATTGTCAATCTTAGTGCTGAATATAATGAATTGAAGACTAATATTAGCTTAACCGAAAGTGAAATTAATTCTTTAGTCCTATATGTTCATTCAAGATTTGGTGACTTACAACAAGAAATTCTGAATGCTTATGACCAATCCATTAAAATTTTCTATAATCTTGCAAAAGAATTAGAAAAGAATATTAGCAATTTGGATGAACCCCTTAAGTCTATCCTTAGTAAGTTCTTGGTGTACTTGACTACATTAGGTAAATGAAGCTTATAACTTAGCTGTTTTAAGCTTCTTCTTATATCTATTATATAATCCTAATACACTATCAGCATATTTATAGCCTGATTTAATACATTTATCTTTCTTATCATTATCCGTAATCTTATCACACTGATTACCTTTATTATATCTGAAGAGCATTTCTTTTAAATTCTTGTTCTTTACTTCTAGTAAAGCTAACATACCTGCTCTTTCTAAATCACAATTTTTCTTTATACAATTACCTATATCACAGATAAACTGCTTACATATCTCATTAAAATAATGATTAGGTTTTAGCCTCTTCTTTTTACACTTATCAGGTCTAGGTTTTATAGGCAACCATAAAAATTGTGATGGGGAATACCAGTCTTCTACCTCAGTATCTAACCTACACCAATATTTAGGTATGACTTGCATCATACCTATAGAACCACCACCTATAATATCTTTACGAAATTGTGATTCGTGATAACCAACAGCGATTGCTAGTATAGGGTCTACTTTCATATCAAGAGCTTTTTGCCCTACTAAAATACAACCATTTAAGATTTGGTCTCTATTCTCTTGTTGAGTGAGAACTACCTCTATTTTTTGAGTATTCTCATTATATACTTGATGCTTAACAGGATTTTCAGTATTAGCATCATTTAGGATTGTAGAACAGATAAAAACAATTTCTTTTATTGTTACCATTTCTACAACCCCCTCTTATTCAACGATAAGAGGAGATTAGTGTTTAAGTTGTTCATCTTTAAACTCCTTTATCGGGACATTAAAGATGATCTGTGGTCGTTATACCTTATTAGATAAATAATAATTAGCACACACTAAAACAAGTAAATAGTGAATAGGTTTTAATCCACTTAAAACTATCTTAGGTTTGCTACCGCCTACTTTCAAATTAAGGATAAATCTATAAATATCATCACTTAATTGAGGATTATAGGGGGTATTACGATTTTCACAAATCTTCTTTATAGTTCCTTCATATTTAAGGAAGTCGATATCCTTTGAAGACATTTCAATAATACTTTTAGTTATTGCATCCCTATAAATAAGTTCACAAACACCATTTGTAGTATTTAAGTCGCCATTAGATACAACTTCTTGGTCAAAAGCACAAGGTAAGCTATCAGTTTTACTATCTTGATAAAACATACTACCTACCCATACAGATTGAATTTCTTTGTTAATGAAACTATAAATTCTTCTCTCAGATAAGGGAGTCCAAGAGATTGTAGTTCCATCAACATCGACAATAGGATATTTCCTATTTAACCAATCTATTAGAGATTCATGTTGTGGTGTGATATCAATTTTAACATGGTTTGAGTTAAGGTATTTTTCTAAGTAATTGAGTAAGACTTCTTTAAGTTCAGCTGTCTTTTTAAAATGAGTCCTTGTTGACATATTAAAACTGTTGTTAGATCGTTCTTCTACATACTCAAAGCTCTTATTTTTAAATTCTTTGGTAAGATGCGAACCCCCTAAGACTCCTAGTGCTAAAACAGGTGGAAATCCTAAAGATAACAACATATCTTCAATATCAAGAAAATCATCTTTACGGAAAGGGTTGGTGTAAAGGTCATATGATTTTTCTACATCAAAGTTCAAATTGAATTTAGTCTTAATAAGATTGAAAATTGAGGTCTTATTAAGATAGACCTTGACAGTCTTATCTGATTCAATACTAATGTTATTGCTTTTAGTAGAGTCATCAATAGGACATACCTCAACTGAAGTAGTATTGATTGAGGGATCAATAGTAATTTCAGTTTTAGGGGTATTTTGCCATTCGGAGAAAATGTCATTTAGGTCAGCGAGATTAAAACCTAAAAGACTAGCTTCTAATAACAAGTCAATAATTTGTTCTGCTTTATCTTTACCTTGAGTAGAAATAATGCCGTCTAAGCAGTTGAGACCTAAGGCTCTTACTTTTCTAGCTTTTTCTAAAATTTCAATGTTTCTCAATTTTACACTCCGTTGAGGAACGAGAAGGATTTAAAATACATGAATGTATCTACTTCATATTATCTTAAAGCCATTCATGGTGGACATAAAGTCATACTAGAAAATGACAAGATTATCATAGCTGAGAATACTCTTAATGCTAAAGAGTTCAAAGCTGCCTATGGTAAAACTCCTAAAGGGTATTTTATGAATAGAAATATGGAAAGATTTAAAGGGCTTATCTCTATCTTCGATGTGATTAAAGCGCCTATCGTTAATAATATACCAAGAATTATAAAGAAAAAACTGGGAATTGATGTTGAAGCTAAATACCAAGACATTAAATCCATATTCTATCGACACTTCGCCCCTATTTGCTTTAAAAATAAAGTAGACCCTGAAGAAGTTCTACAAGAAGTCTATTATGGCTTAGAAATTCGTAATAGAGGCACTTGCCCTTTCGACCCTGCTAAATCTTCTATGTCAACATATATAGTGTTGGTTGCTAGAGGTGTTGTCTTTAATTACTTAAAGAAAACTAAAAATAGCAGAGAGAATGAAAAAACAGCTAAAGATGAAGATTCTAAAATCTTCGATTTTATCCCTATGGAAGAAAAATGTATTGATGAATCTATCATAGTTAATGAAATTCGTAATATGTTTAAAGGGGAAATGGCAAATGTTTTTGATGATATGACTCAAGGCTATACTGTTAAAGAAATTGCTAAAAGACAAAAGCTAGAACCACAAAAAATTAACCAAATGAGAGAAAAAATTAAAAAGGTCTTAGAACCTAGATTAAGAGAGGACTAGCTTATGCTCGCTTTTATTTACTCCACTATCAATGCAGGTAAAACTGCTAACCTTATCCTATCTGCTCATGCCTGTAATGAAAGAGGTATCACAAACCTTATTTTTGTACCTTCCGTTGCTAGTGGTCGTGATGGTTTTAATAAAGTATCCTCCCGTATCGGTATTCATCAAGATGCTATCTCTATCTCCGAAGAGGATAATATCTATGAAATGGTTCATAATATGATTATACATAAAGGAACTAAGCTACCTATTCAAATTGTATTTATAGATGAAGCTCAATTTCTTACAACTGATCAAGTTGCACAACTTACTCAAATTGCTGACTCTTTAGATATTCAAGTTCATGCTTATGGTCTTAGAACTGATTTTAAAGGTGAACCCTTTGAAGCTAGTAAATACTTATTAGCTTGGGCAGATAAAATTGAAGAGGTAAAGACATGGGCAGAAAATAGTAATACTGCTAGAAAAGCGATTATGAATATTAAAGTAGATGAAAATGGTAATCGTATTTCTAATGGAGAATCAGTATCAGTAGGATTTGGTTATAAAGCTGTTACTAGAAGTGAATTTAATATCGCTAAAAATTGGAAAAGATAATTATGGGAGTCTACTAAACATTAAGTGTTCAACTATATATTTAAGAGCTGACTTAATATCATCAAGTCTAACTTTTTTAGAGGGCCTTCTTCTAGCATACTCTAACTCTTTTTTAGTTCTACCCCCAATAATAGAAACAATATCTAGATCCATATCTAATTCAAAAGATAAGTAATGTTCTTGAATATTTAATCTATCTGAAGAAACAACAACATCCATAATGTTTGGTTGTGTAGAATACCCTGTTTGTTCGATGTCAACACCATTAATGGACAACTTTTTTTTAACTGGAAGATAAAAACCATAATACAAGGCTTCATCTACCTTAACACCAGCTGTCTTATTTAATTGAGATTCAAGATATGCAATTCTTGATTCTAATCTAGCTATTTTATTGTTTAACATAAGTAAACCTTTCAAATTTTAGTTTATATATAGGGTTTATATAAAGGAGTTATATAAAGGAGTTATATATAATGGCAAATATCGTCAATAAATCAAGAGGTCAAAATTTTTGGATAGACAGACAAGGTAGAAATAACCTTAGAGGTATTCCAGGGGATGAAAATAACCCTGCTATCTTACCTGATGATCTTATATGGAGATTCTTAAATGAAGATCCAGATGCTCGTAAAGGTTTTAGAGAGTTCTTACCTTTAATGCTACCTGAAGAACAAGAACGATTACAAGCGATTGTAGATAGCTGTCCTTCTATTATGGATGAGGATAAACTTTATGATCAAGATTATGAAGATAAAGTTCAAAAGAGATTAGGTGGCACTAAAGTTAATATACAAGTATCCCATCAAAATGTACCTAGACCTGTAGTCGAAAGAAGTGGTTTAGTCGTTAGGGGTGGTGGGAGAAGTTTATGAGTAATAAAGACCCTATAATAGATAATGATGGTAAATTAGATTTAGAAGAGATTGTAGGTCTTCCCTTACAATCTAAAAAGTTTTTAGCTTATTTAATAAGTGAGGTAGGTTGGAAAGCTATAATCTTTTATATACTCTATAAAGTTGATAATAAGATTGACCCTTCAACCACGACTTTACTTATAACCATAGTTATAACGAGTGGTTTTATTCAAATTGGTTATATATTAGGTCAAGTCGCTTTAGATAAATATATACAGATAACGGATAAGAAGACTGATAAGTAAAGTCTAGGTTATAAGGGTATATAATCAGACTCAAAAATAAATTTGACAGGATTTTAGTATATATGTATAATATGTAACATATACATTATATATAATAAAAGTACATGTAACATGAAGTATTATGTAACATAAATATACTTATATAACATGAAGTATTATATTATATAATATTAATAACCATCTTTAAACCAACCTCCACCCTTTAAAGAAAAATTAGATGGTTTTAAAGTCTTTTCGACTTCCCCATCACAAGTACTATCCTTATCTAAATCAATACATTTATTGGGAGGAAAATCAGATAGACCTACTCTTAAAGTAGCTTCCTTCTTACATTTTTTACATTTATAGGTATAAATAGGCATTTAATAAACTCCTTGATTATGGTAAAATCTATATATCCACTTTACCATAGAAAGTATATTTATATGTTTATAGATAGTGAAGAATTATTAGAACAGTTAAGAGAATCCTCGATAAAAAATCTATTATCGACCTTATCTACTTTAGCTTCTATATGGAAAACTACCACTGCTCCTTTTAAAGATAAAATACCTGTACTCTTTATTCCAGTCCTTTTTAATGGCTTTAAATTTGATATCGGTGCTATCTCTTTTGAATACCAAAGCCCGATTATTTTAAATAACGATGGCATACTCTCAGATGAATGTTTTATAGAGATATATAAGTTTATATCAGAACACCCTAAAACGATGTGCTATGGTGTTCTTTATGAAGAATCTGAGAATGTTTATATTCTCGAATTTGAAGATATGAAAGAACCTATAAAAATTAAAGCTGATATACAAGGTATAGAAATAGAAAGAGGTAAATCAGAAAGAATCCCTTTACTTAATTTTGATTTTTCTTCTCAGTAGATTTCTTTTCTTTACTAGCTCTATTTACTATAAACTTATCTAAATCAGATACTATTCTTTTAAGATCAGATATATCTTCGTTCTCTCTTGATAATTTAGATTGCAAGTCCCTTAAAATAGCTTTAGCATTATTTAATGAAAGCATAGTAGTCCGATAAAATCTTTTTTTCCTTAAATCATCTTCCATCTTATTATCTCCTTGATATATAATATAAGAAGGAAGATACAATAAAACAAGGAGTTTTACAATGTTAGATACAAATCATGCCGAAGTATTTGGTAAAGGCTCAATCGCTTGGGCTTCTTATAATGCAGTTAAATTTTTAGAAACTTGGCACAGTACTGTCGGATGGTCTAAAGACACTGCTATCCCCAGCCATGTAATTACTTTCTCCCCTAAAGAAGATGAAGGTTTCTCCCCTAATAAACCATTCTTTCTTGATTTTAAAGGCGGTAGCTTATCCGAAGATATTACTCAAGAAGATTTTGTTTCTAAAGATAACTGGAGAGATATTATTAAATCTCTTATTCGTAAAGATGATGCAGTAGGTTATGTATTTATAGCTGAATCTTCTAACGGTCAAGAAAATAAACTTATTGTGTCTTATGAAGGTATTGGGGGTATTAAGTTAGTAAATCTTATAGGTTTTGATTTGGTAGATGAAGAACTTGTATTTAATAAAATTAAAAGCTATTCCCTTGAAAATTCAAATATCTTAATAGAATCTGATCTTACTAATATTTTTAATGATATGGATGTTCTTAATTAAATCATTTATATCTCCTATATGTATAGACTATATATAGGAGATATAAATATGTTTTATGTAACAGCTAGTGATCGTCCAGCAGAATTTGCAGCTTGGGCAATTATGAGATGCACTACAAATCCATCAAATAGACCTTATTCAGAACAAGAATTTACACAAAGATTAACCGAATCTGGTGTTAAATACCTTGACCCAGATGCTTCCGACCCTACAGTACCTAAGACTTCTTTAGGTAAAGAATTAGAAGTTGGTGAACTTGTTTATGTAGATGGCACTAACTGTGCTAATGAAGCCAATAGAGTGAACTGTGCAGAATTAAATAGACAAGTCTTTATTATTTCTAAAATTGATAAAACACCTTCAAGTTGTGTTATCTCCGTTAGAAAAATGAGTAAGTTTGGTAATCCTTATGGTCCTAGATATGCTTTTGCAGGTGCTAGAGATAACAGTGCAAAAGCAGGTCGTGAAACAGGTTTATACAGATATGCTAAAACTAAATCAGAAGGTACATCTGTTAAACATAAAATAGAAACTACAGCACCTGTAGTTCTTGAATTTGTGTATATTTCTAAAAAAGGTGGCGCACCACAACCTCAATATCGTAGAGAGATGTCCCAAAAATTTGCTCGTAAAGCACTTGCAGATTCTATTAAGAAAAGTGGAGACCTAGATATTCAAACGATTGTAGATAATGTCGCAGACTTTGCTTATAATTATAATAAAGGTATTTGTATAGGCTTTACCAAAAATAAAAAAGGTCAAGTCTATGCCAAATTCAAGTTATCTACTAAAACCTTTGATCGTGGTGAACAAGGTGCTTGGTACACTATTAATGTTAATATAGGTGATTTATACTATATAGGTAGAGATGGTGAAAGACCTTCTACATGGAGAACTGAATTAGTTAAAATGATGTTCCCCGAAACAGCTACTACAGCTGCACCAGCTAGACCTAGAAAAGTTACACAAAAACAAGTCCAAACGATTATTGAAACTACACCTAAGTCTAGAAAACCAGGTGTCGTTCAAAGACAAAAAATCCAAGAAGTTCCTTTCTCTACAACAAAAACAAGAACTAAAAAGAGTTCTTATTATTACTAAAGGAAAATAATTATGAATAGAAGTGCATCTTTAAGAAGAAGAATTGCTAGTCTTCAAAATGAAATTGCAGCTGTTGAAGAACAACTTGCTTCCCTCGATGAAGGTCATCAAGCTCACAGTATCATTGATGAATATGATTACAACCAAGATGGTTTTATTGAAGAAGCTGAATGGGGTGGTTCTCCTAATTTATTTGAAACCCTAGATACTGATATGGATGGTATGTTATCACCAGCTGAATTAGATATGGGTTTCGGTCCAGGTTTTGGTACTACTAAATTAGCATCTCAAAGAGCTGCTAAACATAGAGGTCTTGCTCGTAGAAAATTAGCACATACTTTCTTTGATGCTTATGACACCAACATGGATGGTTTTATTGATGAATCTGAATGGGGTGGTTCTATGGATGCTTTTGATGCCCTAGATACCAACATGGATGGTTTTATTGATAGTCAAGAAGTTGATCTTGGTGTCGGTTCTTCTTTTAGTAAGTTATCTTATGGTCAAGAAGAATATTTAACACCAGAAGAAATGGCTGACCTTATGGGTGGTACTTTAATTTCTAAACAAGCTTCAAGAAGAAGAGCATCTATCGGAATCGATAAATATCAAGCCTTAGATAAGATTGTCAAGGCTGTAAATGGTAAGGTTTTGGAAACTAATGAAAAAGTCCCACACCTTAAAGAACATATTAATCCTGAAAATGCTCTTTTAGCTATTTTGCAGGTAGGGAGGGTCTTTTGGGAGATAGTTATAGTTATGAATAGTGATATTATCGGTGTGACCGCTTACTTGATCGCTGACGAATTTGGTGTAGATACAATAAACCATAAATTTTCAGCAAATAAAAACGGTTGGGAATTTGAATTAGCACAATTAATGACTACAGTAACTAGAAAATTTATGAAAAAAAATAAATTACCCACTTCATACCAAAGTGATTGGTATGAAGGATATAAGCTATAAGCAAAGCTAAGATGGTATAATTATAACTCTAAGGAGTTATAATGAAAGAAAACCTATTATATATTCGTATACAACAATGTAATTTATTAGCACAAGCAAGTCCTTGTAATCGTAGAAAAGTTTCTGCCCTTATACTAGACCCTATCACTAATTCTATCATCTCTGATGGTTATAATGGTAATCCTAGAAAAGCATTAGGTACTTTATGTGGTGGTGATATATGTTTAAGAACAAGTAAAAATATACCCTCAGGCACACAAAATGATGTTGGCTGTCACCATGCTGAAATGAATGCGATATTAAATGCTTGTCGAAATGGACAAGCAACACAAGGGAAGATACTTATTGTAAATTGTGATCCTTGTTTAATGTGTGCTAAAGCTATACATCATGCAGGTATAATAAAGGTATATTGTCCTTTAGATAGAGGAGTACATAGTGAGGGGATAGAATATTTAGAGCAAGCTAAGGTAGAATTAAATAAGATAGTTTTATAATGCTTTTATAAAGTCCTTTATAGATAATAGACTTAAAGGAGTTATAACAAATGAGAAAATTTTCTTCCTTGAATCCATATCGTCCAGCTAGACAACAAAGAACAGCTGGCATGGTTAAAAAACTTATTATGGAAGTTGTTACAGATGCTATTGATCAAATGGTGGATATCAATCCTGTAGCTGAAGATATTGCTGATGATATTTTTGATTTAGCCATGTACAACCCAGAACACAATTTAAATGAGATGTTTGAACTTATTGACAGTTTACCTGTTAGTATGTCTAACAAAATCTCTATGAAGAGTGTTTTACAACAAGCTATCATGAGTTTATCAGGCAACAAATTTGCTAGTATGAAGAACAGATATTCTTTCAATAATACATCATCTTTCTACAAGACTTTACCTGAATCAGATTATGAAATCCACAATACAGATATGTTTGCTGATGAAATGGAATCATTTGATGAAGAAGCAGGTGATGACTATCTTTATAATAATGATGGTAGTCTATATCAAGGTGGTTTTGATATGGAAGAAGATTATGGTTATGGTTCAGAAATGATGGCTGATGAAGATGATTTTGAAGCAGAAATGATGGCTGATGAATTATATGCAGGTCGTAAATGGAGGGGTGAACCTGGTAAAAAATATGATAAGCCACCTGCTTTAGATAACAACAGTTGCTATTCTTCTACAGACTGGAAGGGTAAAGGAACACCTGGTGAAGGTACTTGTTATAGACTCCATAATGATTATGGTGCAGCTAATTCAGGTAAACCAGGTTCTAAAGAAAGAGCCGAATATAATCGTAAATGGAGACAACAATGGGCAGACTCTAAAACTATTAAGAGAACAAAGAAGCCCGGAAATAATATGAGATAGATAAATCTTTTATACTAAAACCTTATTTAACATATACATATTATAAAAAATAAGGTTGTTTGTTTATGAGCTATATTCCTAAGAAAATGAGAAAAACGGCTGGTGAAGTTCGTTTTATCAAGGATAATAATAATGACGGAAGTCAATGGGGCTGGAGTGGTATGCCCCCTAGCCAAAGAACTTTAATTGAAGACCATGATTTTAATCACAGAGCAAGTAAAGACTTAGCTAAAGTCCTAAGAGCTACTTTAGCATCTCTCGGTCATGCTATGTCAGCCTATACTATTTTTACTAAATTAAAATCTCGTGATGTTTCTCCTGATGGTAGTCTTGGAGGTAAAGGCTATATTCAAGAAATTAAACATATGAGAAAACAATATATGAATATAGTAGAAGCTTTATCTGCTATGACAGATACATTGTATGATGAAATTAAAGCTCCCCATTGGTCTCAGAAATCTCGTGATACAGAAACGATTGTAGAACAAGCTGAAGCTATTAAAGATGACCCAGAACAATGGGCAGATGAACAAAATGAACAACTTGATGATGTAGCTCAAATACAAAATCAAGTTGGGGACCCTGATTCTCAACCATTACCTCCTAAAATAGAATGGAAATGGAGTGAATCGACAAATAGGGCAGTTCCTACTGTTGCACCTCCTATGAAAAGAACAGCTAGTTTAAGACAAAGAAGAAGGGTTTGGTACTAAAATGTTAAAAAAATCTAAATTTGCACCAGAACAAAAAAATGTTAGTCGTGTACCTAATGGTGGATATACTTTAACAAGTGGATCTAACTATATGCTAGACGGATTTCAATTCGATACCGAATATAATGGCGGTGTCCTAGAAAAAGCTAGATTACCTGAAGCTAAAGGTTTATCTTCTCTACCATCCGGTATGATTCCTAATGACTCACCTTTATTCTCAGAAATACCTAGCCATACAGATGAAGAAGGTGGTATCCACTTAGGTGACTTTATTAAAGAAGCTAGTGATCAATATGTTCCTGTAGTTGACCACTCATGGTTAGCTCAAGAAGCTAAAGAAAATTTAGAAGGTGTTAGATCTAAAAAAGATATTTATGAAGAAATGGATGAAGGTTTCTATTCTGATTCAGCACTTAAAGAATTAGAGGTTGCATGGGGTACTAGCACTACAGGTCTTGAATTAGTCCCCAATGAAAATAGAAAACACCCTAAATATACTAATCCTGAAAGAGATATTAATAGCTTACCCGGTGATGATTATAGAGCTAATATAGAAAAAGCTATGAGAAGATCCGCTTATGGTGAACCTATAAGAACTATTGTAGCTGACCTTAAAAATGAAATGGGTCGTAGATATAATGAATCTATAGGTGAAAAAATAGCTAGTGAACATGGTCTTCATGGCAAAGTCTATATTAAAGAAGAAGCTTTCCCAGGTCTTTTTAATGGAACATGGGACAAAGTTATTAAAAAACGATGTGCCTCAGCTATGTATATTATCCCTAATGTACAAGATTGTGCTTACGATTACCATCAAGGTCGTATGGTTGTTAATAACATTAATTGGAAAAAAGCATTTAATACCTATGCCCCTAAACTTAAAACAGTAGGTATTAAAATAGGATCAGGTGATAATTATAAACAAAGATTAAAATCAGCTTTCTTATCTACTGCTCCAGCTCCAGTACAACCACAAACATGGTTTGAAACACAAGAAGACCTAACTAAGAGATATACCTCAGACCAAGCACAAGAACTTTTAGATGAATATACTCCTGAGGTTGATTATGTAGATAGCATCCAAGAAAGAGAAGAAAGATTTCTTTCTTCTAAATTTGCTACTCTTTTAGATAAATTCTTGAAATTAGGTATGATCTCAGAAGATCAATATGATGAAATATCTAATACTAAAGATATCAATAAAAAGACTGCTAAACTTAATAACTATGCTACTCTCCCTAAAGAAGCATCTGACTATATGGGTCTTGGTGTAGGTAAAAAAGGTATGTTCGGTAAAGTGATTCAAGAAATTGATCCACATTACACTACACCTCAAGAAAGAGAACTACAAGCTCAAGAAAATAAGTTTAATCGTTTAGCTAGTGATTTATTGAGATTAGGTCTAGCAAGTCAAAATCAAATTGCTAAAATTGCATCTATGGATACTGATCATTTCAATAAAACTAAAGAATTGACTAGGATCGCAGCTAAACCTGTTTTAACTAAAAAAGGCAGTTATATCGGTAGTGGTTTGAATATTTCTACTATGGAAGGTAAAAAATACTCTAATGAATTTAGTAAAATAGATTCTGCTGAGGAAAGAGAACTTGCTATTAGGACTAGAGTTGCACAAGATAAAATCAAAAGACTTGTTAATGCTAATCTAATTACAATGAAACAAGTTGAAAAGATTGCTTGTGGTTGCTCTTCTCCTGAACAAGTAGTAGAAAAATCTATTAATTCTATTACACAAGACCAAACTGATATTTCTAGTCGTCCTTATAGTGAAACCATTTATGAACAGCTTAATTTATTAAAAGAAGCTAATAATGACTTTTTTGCTTTCCAAAAAGAATTATCTCAAAGAATGAAAAAAGACTATGAAGCAATGAAAGAAGCTTCTTCTAATATTAGTGATAAAGAATATGACAAGCAACAATGGGTAGAACAAAATAAACTTAAATTAGCTAGAAATGAATTTGATGCTGTACAAAAAGAAATTACACTCAGATTGAAAAAAGCTAGTGCTATGCCTTTATTACAAAAAGAAAAAGAACTTATTTTAATCAATAACAAAATTGAAAATAAGATTTCTTCTCTTGTTGATAGTCAACTCGTTTCACGATCTCAAGTAGAAAATTTAACATCTGGTGTTTCTAATCCACAAAAGAAATTAGCTAAGATACTTGATTTTCTAACTAAATCAGAAAAAAGAGATTATTCAGATACTCAATTTACTGCCCATATTATTAAAGACAAAAAACCAAGAACCCTTCTTGCTAGTGCTGAATCCGTTGAAAAATGGGTAAGACAAAAAATGGCTGAAGGCAATATGGGTAAAGAACTTGATGTTCTTTTACAAACTAAATTCGCTAGTGAAGTATTAGACCATTATGGTGAAAAGATTGGTTCTTTAAGAAAAGCTCATGAAGGTCTATCAGGTCAATTATATGTAGATGCTAAAGCATATGATACACCTAATGGTGTTACAGGTTGTGAGCAAGGTGCTTTACAACACAGAGCAAATACTATTCCTGCTGTACTACAGATGGACAAGTGTGCTACTTGTGTATATAAGAATGCCGAAGATATTTGTCAAAAATACAATAAACCTATTGTAGCTAGTGTTGAATTACTAGGTATAGACAATCCTCGTAAATATCAAAAAGAGGCTATTAAACTAGCTAATAGTAGTGATAGTGAAAAGACAGCTAGTTTATTTACTAACAACTATGATGAAAATGAATTTTCATTAACTACTAATGATGAAATAGATATTGATGAAGAACAAACACCACAAGCACTTGCCGATGTCTTATTCGGTGGATTTGAGGTTTAATCATGTTACCTAATTTACATAGAAAACCATCAGCCTCACAGCCTTTTAAATTGCTTGTAGGTCATAAAGGTAGAGCCTCAGACCCTTCAAGAGGTTATAATGCTCCTAGTCTTCGTTATGGTTTTGATACCCAATTAATCACAACAGCTAGAGGCACAGGCTATTTTGCTCAATTTGATGGCTATCTCCCTACTCTTATCATTAAAGTCAATTCTAATGCTTATGCTAATCATTTATTAGATGATGCTGGCGATCCTGTTGTAGGTGGTGCTGGTGATCCGATTGACGGACAACTTGAACCTGACCTATTTCAAATCTATAGTGACAATATGGGTGAGTTAGAAATCTTAGGTGCTATACAAGTAGGTGATTCTTTTGGTAGAGCTCAAGGTAATGGCTTTGGTACTTTAGCTGATATCGCTACTTCTTTAGCAGGTGCTTTAAATGATGCTAGAATGAACTTTACTGCTATTGTTGACCCTGATGATGATACTCAAGTTAAAGTAACATCCCTTACTATTCTTGATGATATTATTGTTCAAATCTCATCATTCACTTATGATATATGGGGTGGAGATTCTCCTTTCATTATTAAAGATGGTGATGGGAATATTTTATTTGATGGTACTGCTGAAAAGCTATTAGGTAAAAAGGTTGTATTTAAAGATCATGGTACTTCACCTATATCTGAAATAACTACTGCTACTTTAAATAATGAATTTGGTAATTTCTTAAGAGACTCTTTAAATTTCCCTATTACTAAAGCTAAGTCTACCTTGACTAAAATTCATATGGCTTATATGTATAATAATGATATCCTTATATCATATGACCCAAGTGCAAATACAGATGCTGCTAAAAACCATATTACAATAGAGAATACTGTTAATAGTAATACAGACACTTTGAGATTCACAGGTTCTAATAAATATGATAATGCCGGTGCTTTATTATATACTTTTGGAACTTTAGAAGGTAATAAGTGGAATATTAAATCTTTTGTAAATGCTTTCTTAGTAGCTGAAGGTTATGACCCTATCAATTAGGATATTTTAATATGTTTGACTCAAGTGTATCAAGAGTACAAGTTGTTGATGAATTAGGTAAAACAGTATGGCGAAAGCCTTCTGAAGTTCGGGATACCGATACCGTTAAAATAAACCCACAAACAGGTGGACCTATTGTTATGACAGGTTTACCTGGTAGACCTGGTTCTAATGAAATAACTTTAACTAACCCTTATGCAGGCCCCCCAGCTCATTATCAAACAGGTGGACCTACAAGCACTAACTCAGCTTTAAATGATTTACATAAGAGAAGAAAAGAATCTATGGTCGAGGATAAAGTCTTAGACCAAACCTTGAAAAACTCTGATTCAGGTGGGGTTCTTGATGCTGTTCTTGAAGGTCTTGCTGAAGAAGCTGCTTCTCTTAAATTTGAAAGAGCTGAAGCTGAAAGAAAAGGTGAAAACACAAGTCAATTATCTATCCGTAGAATCTCTGCTCTTAAAGCAGTAGGTGATACTTGGTTAAAGAAAAAAGAAGTCTTATCAGGTCAATCTGTAGATTTAGAATCTAAAGCATTTAAAATAGTATTCGGTTTTATAGCTGAGACTTTTAGAAAGGCTTGTGATGAAGCTAAAGTAAGACCTGAAATGTCTGAAAGTGTTTTTGCTAACTTTGGTAAAATGGTAGATGGTGAAGAATGGTTAAAAGAAGCTAAAGCTAGAATGGAAAAAGGAGAATAACACCATGCAAAAGTTAATTGCTAAACTACCTGAAAAATATCAATGGTCTATCCATAACCTTATAGGACATCCTTTAAGTGAAGTGTTTCATATATTAGGACTAGAAACCTTATCTAAACAAGTACATGATAAGACTATGCCAACTAAATAAAATATTCTTTTTTTTGTCATTTTGATTCTTGATTTACAATCTCTAAAAACTTATTAGCTAAGATTCTTTGGCTTGGTTTCACTAAATCTAATGTGATTAAAGTAATCATTTCTGCAAAGAACTCTAAAACATTTTCTGCACTGTATTTACTAGGACAATGGATTAATTTTAAAATTTGTTCTTTTGAAAAGACTTTTTTTTGTTTACCTGAGATATAAACATAACTATCGCCAATAATCTTTTCTAAATAATATTCTTTAGAAGCTTTCCTAATGACAGACCACCAATCTTCTCTTAAATCAGATAAGGGATCACCTATCTTAGGTAAATTAGTTATTTCACACACAGTAGGTTGCATGGCTTGTTCATATAAGCGAATAATTTTTTTATTATCATAACCATCCTTTATCATGGTATCATGGAACTTATGTCCAAATTCATGTATCAAAGTTTGGTAAGGCTCTCGATCTTTTTTAAAATGTCTATCTTTAAAGTAATAGATGGCTTTTTTATTTTTATTATATAAAGCAATAGTATTAAGTCCTTTTTGGACGGGTAAATCTTCTTCAGACCCAAAACCAACAAAACTAGGACTTTCAAGAACTGCTGAAAAATAAGGCACTTTAGACCTTCTAATATAGTGAACACACAAAAGAAATTGTTGTTTAAATTTTAAAAGTTCACTTTCCAATGTATCGCCAAAAAAGATAATCGGGAATTTAGTTTCAGGTATTTTAACAACTACTTCGTTTAAATAACGAGTAGTATCTTCAGATAGGGAAGGTAAAAATTTATCTACAATCTCGATAGGGTAGTCTAAAAGTACTCTATCTATTCCTTTTTCTTTAACCAAGTTATTAAATCTCTCTTGACCTAAAGAGAGGTACTTTTGTATTTGTCTTTCTCTTGCTTGTTCTAAGAGTAATTGTCTTTCTCTTGCTACTTGTTCTCTTGATGTCATAAAATAAACTGCCTTTTTGGTGAGTCATAAAGAATTTACAATCTCTAAAAACTTATTAGCTATCAGTCTTTGGCTTGGTTTAACTTTATTAAAAGTAATCAAGACACACATTTCTGCAAAGAACTCTCTTTCATTCTTTGCACCATATTGACTAGGACATTTTATTCTATTCAAAATATCCTTTTTAGATAAGATGATCTCATCTCCTTTACTATCTATATATACATATCCTCTTACTCCCACTTCTCTTAAATAATGTTCCGAACTCCCCACTTTCCAAGACCACTCTCTACTCTCTGTAATATCAGATAAGGGGTCCCCTATCTTAGGTAACTGTGCTAATTCACATTCTGATTCACTTAACATCGCTCTTTCATATAACTGTGTTATTAAAGGCGAACTCTTTAATATTAAGTGATGATATTTATGAGCATATTCATGCACAAGGTTATGATGTGTAGGATTAGGTGAGAAATATAAAAAAGATTGATTATAGACTACCTTTTTACTACTTCCATTATAAAAAGCTTCTATATTCTCAAAGCTATCCTCATCAGGTATAAAAATATTAGTAATATCCTGAATCTCACCTAAAATAAGATGACCTTTCAATACCGATTTAAATTTTCTTAAAGGAGAAGCTATTATAGCACTAATAGCTTTTTTAAAATTCTCTTTAAAAGATCTAAGAATATCTTCTGTTATAGGAGATAATAAGACTAAATTTATATCTCCTATTTTTATTTCTACAGGCTTAAATAAAGCTCTTGCTATGTCTAGGTTACCTGAGATTGCAGGCATAGAATATAGGAAATCTTCCTCTTCTTTAAGTTCAGGAACAGCCTTTAAAACTGCTAATAAAAAGTTTCTATTCTGTAGTGCCTTAAGATCTATATAGTTTACAGCATCTAAACCACCTTGTCTTAAAGCTTCTATGGCAATATCTATATCTCTTTTGAGTTTAGGACTAGCATATTCTAAATTAGTATAATCTTCTTGTACTTGTTCTAGTACATACTCTTTATTATTCCATTCATTTGCCATTTTGTTTATCCTTTAAAAAGTGTATTATATACAGTGTAGTTATATATAAATAAAAGGAGGAGGTAAATCAGATGTCATTTTCAACTATTGCGATAGCAGCTAGTGCTAAAGCAGGTGTGCAATTCAAAGAAGATGCTAATATAATTGAATTTGTTGAAGCCCCTTGGGGCTTAGGTATGACTTTACCCCCTAAGTAAGACTATTCACAAGCTCTATAAAATGATATGCTATTTTCTTTTGAGATGGTTTAACTAAACCTAATGTAATTAAAGCACACATCTCTGCAAAAAATTCAAATTCATCTGTTGCACCGTATTCACTAGGACACTCTAACATTTTTATAATCTTCTCTTTTGTAAACCATCTTTCATCCGTATCACTCTCATATATAAAAGTATTCCCATCATCTATAATTTTCTTTAAATAGAAATCGGAAGAGGCTCTTTTCACAGACCACCACCATCTACTACCTTTAATTAAATTTGATAATGGTGAACCTAAACTAGGCATACGAACAAGTAAACACTCTTTTTTACTCATAGTAGCTTTTTTAAATAGCTCCCTAATCTCTTTATTATTATAACCCATAGGTAAAATCTTATGGTGAAACCTATGTGCTAATTCATGTACTATTGAAGCAGACATATCTTTACCGAAATCTTTTATAACTACAACATCTGCTGTAGAATAATAAGTAGCTTCTTGTTTAGGGTATAGGGGTAAACCTAAACTTTCCAAATCTTTAGGTTTACCTATAACAATAACAGCATCTTTTAAAACAGATTTGAAAGAGTCTAAAGGTGAATTTTGTATAGCTTGTAAACCTATCTTACAATTATGACCTATCTTAACTTTTTCATCTTGTGTATATACTCCTAAAAATTTTATACTCACACTACCTATCTTTATAGTATTAGAATACTGACTTTGTATTCTGATACTAGCATATTTAATTAAAGATGGGTCTCTTGCAATAGCTCTTAATACAACATCATAATCATCTTTAAGTCTTTTACTAGCATATGATAAGGCTACACCATTTTTCGTAACCGCAGCTAGAATTACATCCTTATCATCTTTTAATCTTTTACTAGCATATTGCAAAGCATGAATATCTTTTTTATTAACAGCAGCTAAAACTACATCTTTATCATCTTTCAATCTTTTACTAGCATACTGAATAGAAATATCAGTTTCTTTTTCATTCTTAATTGCTTCAAGAATAAATTCCTTATTGTCAAAATACTTAGGGTCTATATTCTCATAATACCCTAATCCCTTCTCTTTAACAGCTTGCCATACTACCTCATCAACATCTCCATACTCATACCCACTTGTCATATAGAATCTTCTCATAATTTGATCATTATTTGTCATTGTTCCATATCCTTGAAAAAGTATATTATATATAGTAAAGTGTAGTTATATATAAATAAAAGGAGGAGGTAAATCAGATGTCATTTTCAACTATTGCGATAGCAGCTAGTGCTAAAGCAGGTATACAATCTAAAGAAGATGCTAATATAATTGAATTTGTTGAAGCACCTTGGGGATTAGGTATGACCCTATTTCCTGTTCAAAAGGTGATTCTTAAAGCACATTATGGTCTTGAATTAGATGATACTAAAAAATTTAAAATCTCTGATTGGAGAAGAGAGAATTGGAAAGAGCTTACAGAGAAAGAGTATCTTAAACATATTTATGATGATGGTAGATGTAATATAGGTGAAGTTATACCTGGTCATGAAAGACGAGAAATGGTTTTATCCATCGGTCGTAGAAGTGGTAAA